>Ga0114999_10008246_pt1 | contig 11629 bp, 11 predicted proteins | sample ArcticOcean_MG_C_3_FD_89820 | JGI IMG/M metagenome (GOLD analysis project Ga0114999, IMG submission 89820) | Marine microbial communities from western Arctic Ocean - ArcticOcean_MG_CB8_126 | ecosystem: Environmental > Aquatic > Marine > Oceanic | place: Arctic Ocean: Canada Basin | collected...
ATTCCGTGTTTCATGGCTAAAGTAAATTCCATCAGCAAATCTCCGGCGTGAGCACCGCAAATTGCAGCACCGAGGATTTTATCTTTTCCGGGCGCTGTAATGACTTTGACTTTTCCGTAATCCACACGATCTGTGACTGCACGGTCCAAATCATCGATTCCATAAGTTGTGACTTCATGCGGAATATTGTTTGCTTTTGCTTCATCCTCGCTGAGTCCAACCCGAGCAAGCTCTGGATCTGTGTAGGTACACCACGGAACTACAGAATAATCCACAGCAATTTTTTTGAACGGTGCAAACAGCGCGTTGACGGTGGCATACCAAGCCTGGTGTCCGGCCATGTGAGTGAATTGATAGGGCCCTGCCACATCACCACAAGCGTAAATATTCGGGATACTGGAGCGTAAATACTTGTCGACTTTGATAGTTTTATTTTTGTTCAATTCTACACCCAGATTCTCCAGTCCAAAGCCGGAAGTGTTTGGGATACGTCCAACAGCGGACAAGATATGATCGACGTCCAAATACTTTTCTTCATCGTGTCTGGAATAATGTATGCGGGAAGTCTCGTCAATTTTTTCGATGCGGGTAATTCGTGCTTCATCGAGCAGATTTATCCCGTCATTTGTAAAAGAATCGCAGATGAACTGTACCATATCCGAGTCTTCACGTGGTAAGATTCCACGATCTAGATTAAAAATTGTTACCTCAGAACCGAGTCTACTGAAAGCCTGCGCGAGTTCTGAACCAATCGGTCCACCGCCTATTACGGCTAGATGTTTGGGTTGTTTGCGGAGTTGCCATAGATTATCTGAATGTGAAAACGAGACATCTTCCAATCCGGGAGTAGGCGGGATAAAAGGTCGTGCACCGGTTGCCACCACAATGTTTTTTGTAGTCAAAACCCGACCATTGACTTCTACTTCATGCGGCGAAAGAATAGTTGCCTCGCCGATGTGACATTCAACACCGAGAGAGGAATAACGCTCCACGCTGTCATGCGGTTCTATTTTTGTGATGATGTCCTGTATACGTTCCATCACTTGTGCAAAATCAACTTCGTAATTCACATTTTTCAAACCGTAGAGGGAATGTTTTTTCATCATTTGAACGGCTTTAGCACTGCTGATGAGCGCCTTACTTGGAACGCAGCCATTGTTGAGACAGTCACCGCCCATTTTATTTTTTTCAATCAAAGCGACTTTTGCTTTGATTGCAGCACCGATAAAAGAACTGACCAGTCCCCCGGCACCTGCACCGATAGCAATAAGATTAAAATCTGTTTTAGGCATTTGCTTCTCCTCTTTTTGCTTCTCCTCTTTTTGCTTCAATGATTGAGATAAACTTTTTAACCAGCAACGGAAAAATTCCAAGCAGGACGAATGATCCAATTAGTGTTGGAGAAAGGATGTCGCCTAAAGCTTCAATTTTTGCGAGTTCTGAACCGGCATTGATATAAACCAGGGTTCCCGGGAGCATTCCCAATTGACTAACCCAGTAAAAGGTGGAAGTTCGTAATGGAGTCAGTCCTATCCCCATATTAATCACAAAAAATGGAACGACCGGTAAAAGACGTAAAGTAAATAAATAGAAACCACCGTTCTTTTGTATGCCCGAATTTATGGTTTGCATTTGTTTTGCAAAACGTTCCTGTACCCAGTTACGCAATAAATAGCGTGAGATTAACATAGCGAGTGTCGCACCAATGGTGCTGGCGAAAGAAATCATTATTGTGCCTGTCAGTAATCCGAAAATCGCGCCACCACCCAAAGTCATCCAAACTGCGCCTGGAAGTGAAAACGCAGTCAAGACTACGTAACTCAGAAAATAACTTCCAAGTACGAGGATAGGGTTTTGCTCGTAATATGAAATGAATAAGGATTTTGAGGATTTTAGATATTCGAGATTCAGGTACTGCTGTAAATCGAAGGCGAAGAACAATGCTATAACAACGGAAAAAGTCGTCATCAACATAAAGATTTTGATTTGATTTTTCTTAACGGTCATTTATTTGAGGGCTCTAGTTTTAGTATAATCCAGAAATTTTAAGAAACAGTCAGGTTTCAGTTTGAATGAAGCCCTTCCGAGAATTTGACACGCTTACCGTGAAAAGAACCCCATGTTGTGACACAGAAAGGGACACAATAAGTCAGCAAAACTTTAAGATAATTTAAAGAACCGCCTTCTAGAATAACATCGCCGTGATTAATCATGGTCAGGATTGTCCCAACTACCAATGCGGTCATTAAGGCTCTTTTTGGGGTTCCATGTCCAAAAGCTAATTTGAAAAAATCAGGATATAAAGTATTAGTTGTCATTTTTAATCCTCAGATAGTCTGATGAACTTTAGCTAATTAAGCAATGTGCAAATAAATAAAGACTATTTAGCTACCGGGTCATTCATATTTTGAAAGATAAATAGTAATGATATTAGTATCAAAGATTATATAATACTACTATCTTCTTTTTTAATATCATAGTTTTTAATTTTCACAGATTCTTAAATATCAAAAAAAAATCACTCAGTGAAAATTTGGTCCAGTAACAAATTAGCGAAGAAAGAAACAGTATTGCTTGTTCAAGCATGAGTAATGAATCATCATTTATTACTCGTATTAAAGGGTAATGATTTGATAACCATCCGCAACAAGTCTGGCAATGCTTGGATGTCCTTTATATTCGTTAATCAAAGGCAGTTCTTCTTTTTTAATCAATTCTTTTTCTCCATCAAAAGCGGTAACACAATAATCACAAACCCCAGCAATTACTCCCGCACTTTTCAGTGATTGATAAAGCGGAGACATTTTATGCTCTTTGCTAAATTCTTCAATCCACTTTGTACCGCCACCATCAAATATGAGCTGGACGTCATGCCCTTCTTCGTTTAATTCTTTGGAATACAATAGTGCGTGTAGAGCTCTTCCCAGCGCATCGTGTGTTCCAGGTTCGGCAAGTAAAATGATTGCGACTTTACTCATGGTATCTCCTTCGTAAACTTATAATGTTTGGTGATTAGTGATTGTTGCTGACACAGTGCGTTTTAAGCTACTCGCGCTAACCGTTTGTCTGCACTGACAGAGGCATGAATTTCTGGAGTAAGAACCGCGGCGAAAAGTCTCATAACTTTCACCAGCCGTTCCTGCAAATATGTCCAGTGTACTCGATCATTCAAACCACCACCGGGAATAGTAAATCGAATCCTTGGGGGGCGCTGTTGGTCCTGACGATCCCAAACCAACAATCCTTTAAAGCGGACTGCTATTTTTGTTTTTTGATCATGAAGCCGATCGAAAATATGTTTGTTCTCCTGCTGACTTCCTGTATCAATCAACAATTCGACTGCCGATCCATCAGGCCAAACTGTATAATTTAATTTGATACCAGGTTGTCCGACATCTGCGCCGAGCCTATTGCCGGAATGTGGCTGGCAGTTTTTATGCAGTAGCATTCCCCGTTCAGAAGCCATGTTCAGGAGTCCACTCCAGAAAATAGGCAGGACAGAACTGGCTGTTGATTTCCTTTTCTGATTATCAGTTGGAACATGTGGAAAACAAGGCATAATAACTTAGTGGTTGTACAAATAAGGCTGCTATCTCGCAAGAATGCTTCAATATCTGGTCTTGTTAAAACTAATTAATTGACCCAACTCTTAAAACTAAGACAAGAATATATTTAAGCCAATTTTTTATAAACAAGCCCTAAAACTGCACCAAAAACTATGTGCATCATTAAGGTCATGATCGGCGCCATTAGTCCTAAGTTTACACCGAATACTCCTGCACCAACCATGGGCATAATCATGAGCATCATCCCCAGCCAGCCAAGTATACCCAGGACAACACCTTTTATCATAAAACTTTCACCGGGCAGTATGTTTTTTATAATGTGAAAAGCAATCCCGTAGCCTGCACCAATCATAAAATGCATAATCCAGCCTACGATTAAGGCTGTGCCCAACATTTCTGCCAGCATATGAATAATGTCGAGTTAGGGCATTAATCCCATCATACCCTTCAAGAACATCATAATTGTAAGAACGATTGTTGCGGATATTCCAGCGATGATGCTGTTTATTATAGTTTTCATTGTTGATTTCCAAAATGATTATTAGAAAAAATTTAACTTAGTTGCGCCTAAACGAAACTTATTATATTAAGTCACTGCTCGCGCAATTCTTTTTTGATACGATTTATGGATGAATCAGGCATTTTAATTTCATCTTTGGAAGTTGCATCTTCCAGACCGAGAAATACTTTCCGCAGTACGATCATTTGATCTTTGACTGCAGTGCATTTTTTACACATTATCAGATGAGTCTTCAGTAGCAAACGTTTTGCTGGAGAAAGCGACACATCCATTTTCTCTGACAAAAGCGTTGAGGCTTCCTCGCAAGTGATCATTAATTTCACAATTTCTCCTTGTTTGCAGGAGTTGACAGTGGTTCAGACAGTTGGTGAACACTGTTCTGCAAATAAAGTCGATTGCAGATTGAGTTTCTTACAAAGTCGATCATTTTTTATTTTGAGAAAGTGAGGAGAAGCCTTTTTTCAGGAAACAATCCTTCAGTAGTAAACGTGCGCGGTACATCATCACACTAAAATTAGAAACACTGAGATTCAACTCCCTGCAGATGTTTTCTGTTGAATCATTTTCAATGTCCCTCATCACAAAAACTTGCTTAAAACGCTCCGGCAAGAGATCCAGACATTCACGGAGGGTATGGCGCAATTCTTGATGTTCCAGTATTTCTTCCGGATTGAGCCGAATCGATTCAGTATCCTGTACCATTTCTTCAGAAGCAATAGCTGATTGCGTAACAGCTTCACCACCGTCCGGGAAGTCTTCCAGAGAGGCTGGTTTTTTTCTGCGGTAATGATCAATTATTTTGTGACGGAGGATACTCACGAGCCAAGTTTTTGGAGATGATTCACGTCGGAAACGTTGCCAATCTTTCAAAGCGGAGATGAAAGTTATTTGCACCAGATCCTCTGCGAGCTCATGGCTGTTCACCCTGTAACGCGCAAAACGATATAGCAAATCACCATGTTCCTCTACCCAATTTGATATTTCCTCAAGTGGACTTTCCGGAGTAGAGCTTTTGTTAATGTCATCCATCAGCTTTCCATCTCAGTTGCTAAAAGTTGAATTTCCCCAACATTTATTTCCGACTGGGTTTTTTTAGTCACTACAAGTTGTCCGCACGCACCCTGGATGTCCTGCCCTTTTGAAATACGCAGAGGTGCGACAACATCATGATCAAGCAGATACTTTTGAAACTTCCGCGCCTGTTTTTGTGAAGGAGCCTGATATTTGTTTCCCGGATCAGAGTTGTACGGAATCAGGTTTATTTTGAACTTAAGACCGTGTAACAAGCGGATTAAACCCTTTGCGTCTTCAATTGAATCGGTCAGATCACGTATCAGAATATATTCAAATGTGATACGTCTGCGTGATTCCAAAGGAAATTCACGGCAAACTTTCATCAGTTGTTCCAGATTGTACGCATTATTGACAGGCATCAGTTTTGAGCGCACTTCGTCTGTTACACCATTGAGGGAAATTGCGAGATTCGCTTTAATTTTTTCTTTACCGAAACTCCGAATTTTCGGTAAAAGTCCGGAAGTGGAAACAGTAATGCGTCGCTGTGAAAAATTAAATCCGTGTTCATCCGTCAGAATTTCAAGTGCCTGAATCAGGTTTTTATAATTATGAAAGGGTTCGCCCATTCCCATAAAAACGATATTCCGTAAAGTTTTTTCTTTCGGAAGATCCGCAGAGACTGCGAAAACCTGATCAATAATTTCTGAAGTTTTTAAATTGCGAATCAGACCCATCGTACCGGTCATGCAGAAATCACAGCCCATTCCGCATCCTACCTGAGATGAGACACAGACAGTATTGTGGCTCGTGTGTGGCATGAAAACCGATTCAATGCTCTTTCCGTCTTCCAGCAACAAACGGTACTTGATTGAACCGTCCTGCGAATGTTGCTCATCTGCCTTTTTGAGGGAACTGATCCAAAAATTATCTTCAAGCAGTTTTCGGGTTTCCTTGCCTAAATTCAACATTTCGGCGAAACTTCCCACCCTTTGCTGATAAAGCCAATAAAAAACCTGATCTGCACGAAAAGCCTGCACCTTTGCTTGTGACCCTGCTTTTTCATTCATCCACTCACGCAGATTCTGACGTGTCCAGTTTTTTATGTTGTAGAGTTTGGACATTTAAAATTTCGAAATGTAACTATTTTTTTGATTATGTTATTCTTCATGATAAGTAAATGCTTGTGTCTGGTCAAGTACGAGTATTTTTGAGGCAAAAAAACTTAAGAGACAGATTGGTCAACAAATGAAATGTTTAAAATGCGGATGGTCTAATTCAGACGCTGCTGCTTATTGTCAAAACTGCCATTCATATTTGGCGGAACCACCGGGAATGGAAGCTCTCAATACTTTCAAGTCACTAATATTAGCGTTGTTAGTCACGGGTATTTTCTATCTTATTTTTCCGATGCCTGTAATCAGGAGCGAATACTGGCAGCAGTTATTTTCCGGACGAATTTCAGAAACGATTTTTGCGCTTGTGCTCTGGTCATTATTTTTGATTTATTTCAAGTGGCTTCAGTTTCGTCAACAGCATCGGGCCTATGCAGCTTTCAGGAATCAGCTACTGCATGACTCATTGTCAAATGGAATCTATGTGAAAGATGTGGACGAACGCATCTTGGAAATCAGTCAGTATTTGCAAGAACAAAAAGTCAAAAAATTTCAGGACAGTGTTATTTTCCGAAGGGTACGCCGTACCTTAAAACATCTAAAAGCCATTCCGAAAAAGGAAGAAATAACTTCGATCCTGAATTATCAGGCAGAAATAGACCACAACCGCATGCAAAGCAGTTATGCTCTGCTAAATGTATTTATCTGGGCAATTCCAATTCTTGGATTTATCGGTACTGTTTTTGGTATTGGTCAGTCAATCGGAGAATTTTCGGATTTCATCCGCAGTACTAACGGTACAGATTTGAACACGCAAATGCGTTCAGCCCTCGGCGGAGTTACAAGCGGTTTGTCAGTAGCCTTCAGCACCACATTTATCGCGCTGGTTGGGGTAGTCCCTATCATGATGCTCGCCTCTTCTCTGCGCAAACGTGAGGAAGATTTGCTACTAAGTGTTGAAGAATACTGCCTGGAAGATCTACTGCCTAATTTACATGTACGTCCGGGAGATGAACTGCTGGAGGATGCGGTAGGTGGACATTTGGAGCAAATGGCAGAATTTTCCGAAAACTGGCGTAAACAGGTTTCTCCGGTACTTGAATCTGTAGAGCGGCATTCAAAAGGTTTAGCCGCGCAAGTTGGAGGGCTACAGCCTTTGATTCAAAAATTCAGTGAATCTTTGTTTGAAGCAAAAGATGAAATGAGTGAGCTTAATCAAGTTGATAATAACAAAGAAAAGTCCGCAAGACCGAAAACAGCAGATTTGCAGAACGAAGATGAGCCCACAATCAGCAGTCAAGAGTCAAATCAATGAGGCACGCCTCTCATTCTCCCCGTGTTACTCTGTTTCCATTTCTGAGTGTACTGCTCAGCACGATGGGAGTTTTGGCTTTCCTTTCGATCAGTTTTTTACTCGTAGCTCCGCAGGATGCAGATACTCCATCAACTCCCAAACGTATCCAGTTTGAATGGGTGGGTGCTCCGGGATATGTTAAACCAATATTTATTCGCTGTTACGGGGACCGGATTGAATATTACAATTTGTTCGAGAATCAGGATTATACCCTTACTCTTGATAATTTGCTTGATCAACTTCAGGGAGAAAATCAGGAATTGTTGTCATATCTGGTGCAACTCTTTCAACTGAATAACAGTATAAAAAAACAGTTTGGAAAAAAAGAATACTATCCACTCTTATTGGTTTATCCAGACGGAGTATTGACTTCAGAATTATTGCTGGTTGTGATTGAAAAAATAGGTGGCTTGAATTTTGGTTTGGAACCTATGCTGCCAAACTGGGAAGTTCCATACCAGAGTCTGAATGCTGAAGGATAAGAAAAGATGTTATGAAAAACCGTTGTGTATTTTGCATATTTATTTTTGTAGTAATATGGTTCTCTGTTGCCTGTCAGCTTTCCAAAAGCCCAGTTCAGTATAGAGAAGAAAACAGATTACGCAATGCAGTCCGGATTCATCCTGTTCATGAATTAGCTTATGTCCGGCTGGCTCAATATCTTGAAAGTCACGGTCGCTACAAGGAAACGTTTTCGGTTCTCCGTGTTGGCCAGCAGCGTATTCCTGACGCAATCGCACTCGTTCGCCTGGAGGGAGGTCTATTTCAGGGCTTGGGTTTTTATAATGACTCTCAAAAATTTTACTCTGCACAAATCAACAAACATCCTGACGAAGCACTGCTTTATTTAGATCGCGCCCAGCTTTACTGGCGCATGGAAAAACAGCAGCTTGCCCTTGCAGATACTCAAAAAGCAATCACTTTGCAACCTGATTTGTTTGAGGCACATTATCTTAACGGTGTAATTTTATCCCGGGAAAGTCCTTCAGATGAACCAGGTCAGTCTGAAAAGGCGCTAGACTCGTTCATTAGCGCTAGTGAAATTAATGAGCGGAATCCGGATCTCTGGTTACGGATTTCTGCTTTATGGGAGAGACTAGCCGATATTCACAAAGCAAAACTGGCCATGTTGCGTGCAGTTGAACTTTCTCCTGAATCAAAGCTCTACCTCAGGCGTCTTACTGTTTTACAGGAAAAAGAGCTGAATCAGGCAAGTCAGGAAAACTCTGTGGAAATTGCAGACGAGCTACAGCAAACTATTCTGCATATGCTTAAATTGTTTCCTGATAACAGTTGGGTACAAGCGCATTATGGGAATTGGGCTTGGACCCAGGAAAAATTTGTGACCGCTGAAACCCACCTGCGCCGCGCGCTGACATTAAACTCTAACTATCCATGGGCCAACTTCCGTTTGGGTGTTGTTTATCTCTCACAAAAAAAATGGGAATCGGCACTGCTCTCTTTTGAAGAAGGTCTAAAAAATGATCCAGAAAACGAATGGGCAATTCAGCAGGTTGGGCATGCTCTTGAAATGCTTAAAAAAAATGAGGAAGCAATTGAACGTTACGAATGGTTAATGGAAAATGCTCCTGCAAATCTGCTGGTCATCAATCGGCTGAACCGTCTGTATTGGAATGAGTTTTTGTTTGAAAAAGGTGAAAATACACTTTTACGAGGACTGGAAAAATTCCCCACTGAAACTAGACTGATTGAAAAACTTGTTGCATATTATGAATCACACAGGCTTTTTGAAAAAGCAGCAAAAGTTTTGTCCTCCTTTGTGCTGTTGGAACCGGATAATTCTGTCGCATTGGCCAAAATAGGGTTTTATGAAAAAAACTTAAAACATCCGGAAAAGGCCTTGCTCTGGTTTAATAAAGCGCTCGCTGTCTCAGCTGATTTTGAATGGGCACGTATTCAAAAAATTGGCTTATTGCTTAAAACAGAAAACACAGAAAATGCGGAAAAAGAACTTAAAATCCTACTAAAGCAAAAACCTGATTCTGAATGGGCATTGCTGGAATTATCACAATTAAAGTTGAAACAGGAGCAATTTGCGGAGACGGAAATGTTGCTCAACAAGAGTCTGCAGAAGTACAAAGAATCTCCGAGTTTACTACAAACTCAAGGTAGTTTGTACATAATTCAGCAAAGGTGGCAGGAAGCGGAACAAGTTTTTAAGAAACTGCTAAAGTTACGTCCAGACAACTCTTTGCTGCTGACTAACTTGGGATTTACTCAATGGAAACTTAATAAAATAACTGCTGCACGTGAAAACATAACACAAGCTCTCTATGAAAATCCCGGAAGTCTTTGGGCGTGGAATCTCCATTTGCTTTTACTGCCTGAAGACCAACAGAGTCGCTGGTTTAGTGATGAACATGAAATTCTGCTGCCTGTTTTAAAAGCACTTGTGAGTCAAACTCCTGAGAAAGCCTGGCAGAAAATCACCGCAGTACGCACAGATCCTTTTACTCGGCAGGTGTTGAAAAATTTGCATTATCTGCTGGAAGGCACGCCGGAAGAGATTATCCTTGAACCGCAGGACATGACCTCAAAAAAACTGCCGCCGTGGATGCACGAGCAATGGGGCTATTTTCATGAAATGCTCGGAAACAGAGAACTGGCGGTGAAGCACTTTGAACTAGTTTCAAAAGTTATTCCTGAAAACTCCTGGATTCACGCACGCATGGGTTGGGTCTATGAGAGACTGGAAAAACTCGAACAAAGCCGGAAGCACTACAGAAAATTTTTGCAGAAACATCCGCAGGCATTTGATGTCAGTTTCAGGTTGGCAAACGTTGAAACATTGTTAGGCAATGAAGCGGCAACGATCGAACTGTATGAAAAACTAATTGCTGTGCGTCCGGATAACGATTTGGTGCTGAACAACCTTGCCTGGCTCTATCTAACTGCTCAGGACAGGCAACTACGCAATCTTGAGAGAGCAATGAAGTTAGCCCAAAAATCAGTCGAGTTGCTTCCTACTATAGACAATTTAGATACTTTGGCCGAAGCTTATTTTCAATCCGGTGAAATAAAGAAAGCACTAGAAATTATCCGCAAGGCTGGCAGTGATGTTGATTATCCTCCTAAAAGACATTCCTATTTACGTAAACAATTGCTGCGTTTCCGTAATGGAGATCCTGACTCAAACCCGCCGACTTTATCATGATTCTAACTTCAGCTTAGTTTTTTCACTATGACAAAGTGATCAGTAGGAAAAATTTGTTCAAGATCTAAGTAAAATTACAAATACACAAAATATGCTGAGTACATTATGATTGGTTCTTTTTTGCAAACTGTTCCAGTAAATATTTCTTTCTGCAACTTTACATCATAACCAAGAAAAATAATTATTAATGCTGTATCTGAACAAGATCCTGGTTCCTACAAACTGAAAACCTTAATCATGCAGCCAATCATGATCTTAAAAAAAAGACATGATATGGCAGAAACTGCAGAAGTTCCATGATTTAGAGCCGTTAGCGGCCTGACTCTGAGCTAAGGTTTTTTTCCCTTGTGGTTTACTATTATTTTGTTACAATGCACTCGTACTATGGATTGGTTGGTATTTTAGTCTTAGCTTCCTAAGAAGGGGGGATGTTCCTATGATTGAAGGCTGCAGTCAAAATAATAGTTTTAAATACTAGATTCTGTTGTGGTTTTCTGGAGATGTCTTTGCTTGATGAGGAATAAAAATTGGTGTTTGTGTTCCCATTCAGGGGATGCTTAACATAAAATTATTTGGAGAAAAAAATGAGGAATTTTAAACTTAGTGTTGCACTGTTGTCAGGACTTCTTCTGGCTTTAAGTTCAATTGCATTTGCCAAAGTGGAAGGTGATACAATTACTCTTGGTTCCGCGATTTCACTTACAGGCAAGTATTCAACAAATGGATTGCATACTCAAAGAGGATATGACTTCGCTGTTGATCGCGTAAATTCTATGGGTGGAGTGACCGTTGGTGGGAAAAAATATAAATTAGCTGTAAAATATTATGATGACGAGTCAACACCAGCAAGAGCTGCTCAGCTTGTTGAAAGATTAATTCTACAGGATA
>Ga0114999_10008247_pt1 | contig 11628 bp, 15 predicted proteins | sample ArcticOcean_MG_C_3_FD_89820 | JGI IMG/M metagenome (GOLD analysis project Ga0114999, IMG submission 89820) | Marine microbial communities from western Arctic Ocean - ArcticOcean_MG_CB8_126 | ecosystem: Environmental > Aquatic > Marine > Oceanic | place: Arctic Ocean: Canada Basin | collected...
AATGATGAACCACTTACTGATTCTTCAATTACAATACTTTGTTTTAACAATGCTTCGCGAGCCGCTTCGGCTGGAGCAGTGTTATTTGAAATGTCATTAAACTTCATGGTAACCTCCTGGTAATTGTTTATCATTTATTTAGCCTTATAAGACTATATAACTATCTTCGTTTTCTTGTTGTCTTACGCCCAATACTTGGTCTAATAGGATTACGATGACCTTTTTGCCTATTCAACCTTGCAACCCTGCGTGATACTGGATTATAACGTTTTGTTCTCATTTGCTTGATTTTCATTCTGGCTTTGAAACGTTGTTTTGCACGTTTAAAGATATAACGTTTTTTAATATTAATGCGTTTGTTACAGGCGCCAATAGTACTGACAATACGGCCGCGGCGTTTTCCGGTAGTACAACGTATTTTGCGTTTTACCTTGTTACCAGACCTGGCCCATACTATTCGTGATTCTACTAAGACTTCCATATAACCTCCATTACTAGTTATTAATAATTATATAACCTAGCATACCTATTAAAGCAACAATTACCGTTCCGGAAGTTGTTACCATTGTATTAAATCGTTTATTGGTGGATTGGTGGATTAAATCTTTAAGATCATTAAAATTTGAGTCTGCTTTTACTTTAAATTCAGAGAAATCTTTGTGAAGATGTTCTAGTCTGTTTTCCATACCAGTGAATTTCTCTTCTAGGCGATTATACCGACTTGCACATAATTCTACATGCAAATTAAGATCTGCCGCTTCACCTTGTACTACTTTTATCTTTTTTTCCATTATATAATATGTTCTTTACTGAGTGCGTGTGTAACGGTGACTTGCTTGCTCTTGAAGTAGTCCGCTATGTTCCGTAAAGTGCCAATATGAGCCATTATAAGTTTTTGTGAGCTATTGTTATACCAACGTATTTACCATTTTATAGAGATTCATGGCAGACAAAAAACAAGTTTGTGTTAACTCCTCTTGTATAAATCTTCTTACCTACTGTTGCTGTTTCTTGCAATCCAGTTAATAATTGTAATCCATGTGCTTCTTGATTTAATGTATCTTCAGTCATTATACCCTTTTTATCAACAATCCATTTATACGCCCATACGTTATGGTTGCCTGTATGTTTACTACCAAATAATCCGTTAGTAACATCTTGATTAATAATCATTTCAACTCCAGCAAGTATAGGCTGAGAACGAGAAGAAGCAATAGCCATTATCTTCTCTAAATTTTCAGATGCACTAGTACCGTCATTACTAATATCAAACAGCGTCCAACAAGAATAGAATTCTGGGTCTCCACCAAAGTGTGACCCAGGAATACTCCAGGAGCGTTTCTTTTCAACTGTTTCCATTATTAATTACCTAAGTTTACCTAGTGCTTTTGCGGCCGCATAACCTATAAATCCAGCTCCACCAACTTTTGCAATGCTTGATATAAAATTATCTGAACTACTAGTGCCATGAATTGCATTGGCTGGACCTATTGCTTTAACTTCTGCATTATCTTTTGTCTTCTGTTCCCAGGATTTATGTTGTACAAATGTACTAAGTGTTCCAAACAAATCGCTACGTCTGCCACGTGTTCTATAATACTGTAAAAGCCTAGTTACACATGTCTGCTTTTGGAAAGTTGTTAAATGTTCCCAATCAGTTATTAATCTGCGTAAACTTTTATAGTTACTAACTTGTATATTCATTTGACTTTCTAATTTATATAAGAGCCGTGTAGCTGTAATTCTGTCTAATCTTCCTGATCCAATTCCTCGTAAGAAATCTTTAACATACTTCTCATTCATATGAAGTCTTACTCTCAAAGAAGCATTTTGTTCAGGTGCTTTAAGTCTATCACCTTCTTTAGTATCTCTATAAATTGAGATATGTAATGCTTGATATAAGTCAGTTGAACTAACTCGGCTCTGACTAAAGTTGCCATATACCATTGTTCGTCTTGCATAGTTTTGTGCAAACGGTGCAGTCTCAAACTCTTGTGCTAACATATATAATGTAACCATATTTAAAAATGCGGCGTCAACAGTATCTCGTAATGTCAATGCAGTTAGGTAATTGTTACGAAACATTTTACTTTCATTACAGTTATCCTTGATAAATGAAAACATTTCAGGTTCTACTGATTCAGAAAATTTAGTAACTCCATATCTGCTGTATTTGTTACCATCAGATCCAAGTAATTTATTACCTAAGATGCCTACAACTGTTAACTTCTTTGACGAATCGTCATCGTCACCGATAAGAAACTTATCGCCTACCTTCCAAATGTCGTACGTTTTTTCATCAATAACGTCTGTCATATTCTCTAGTCCTTTTTCATAAAAGATGGGCGATTAACAAATTTAATCTTACCATGTGGTGTAGCAGACACAAAGCCTTCGTGACCTCTATCAGTTTTAATCCCAGTTACATGAGTATCTAACTGGTCTTTAATAGTGTGCTTTATATTACTTAGTGCAGACACAATTCGCCATGACATCTCAAAAGGTGCTTTAAACTGTTGCAAGTGTGCTAACACGTTTTTCTTTTTATTATCTGTTAATCCTGCTGGACCTTCTAGCCATTTAATAAAATCATTTGCTAACGCTGGGGCAGAACCAATATCTTCACCTGACCTTGCTTTAAAGTTTACAAACTTTTTAAATAGTTCTGGTAAGTTTGCTATTTTAAGACTTCCCATTGCAAATGGATCTAACATATCATCAATTAGTTGTGCTGGTCCGCTTTTAATTAAGTTCCTCAAAGATTCTACTTCTGCCATTGGTAGTTTAATTTCAGTATCTGTTGGTATATTTGTCTCTGGACCAAAGATTACTAACTTAGGACTTTGCTTTAATCCTAATGTAGTAGGCGTTGCAGGTGATGGTTCTCCGTCTGCGGCACTAGCTGAGTTAACTGAATCAAAAACGCTATGTACTGCAATACCGCAAGCACTCTTCGCAATCAATGCACCTATTGGATTATCTTTATCAATAGTATATTTAATTTTACTTGGGCCAAATGTAACATCTTCATCTGTATGTAAGATATCATCTGAACTCATATAAAGCAAATCTCCTTGAATCATTTGTCCTATCAAACTTTTTGGGGTTGCTTTTTTAAGAAGTTCGTATATGCTTGCAAATTTGTTTGCATAATATTGTCTACCTTCTTGATCTGGCTTTCTGTTATAAATCATAGCCTGTACTTCTTTAGAACTAGTAGGCTTACCATCATATTTTGTTGCACCTATGCCAGCTTTGTCTGTTACAATAAATGAATTCTTATCTACCCAACCAAATATTACTGCTGGACTTCCGTCCCATTTAATTGAAGTTGTATCTCCGTGATTCTGTGAAGCATGTACCATTGCATCGAGAGCTCGCATTGCACCCTGCGTTCCATTATCATCAAAGATAATATCTTCTGGATGGTCAATTCTTGCTTTAGCTTCAATTAGCACCGGCTTTGTATTATTAACTACCTCTGTTATCTTCATTTTATATTCTCCGGATTAATTTCAGCTTTAAATTCTTCTTGTTCTTTACGAGAAAGTTTATTAAACTCGTCCCATAAGTTGCTTGTTGCCTGTCTAGTTGCTGGAGGTAATGAAGCAAGATCTAGTTCGTATTGTCCGTCTTTCATCTGCGGAGTTTTACGAAGTTTAAGTTCCTTTGCATCTTTTTCACCTGGATTAGCCTCGTCAGGTTCTGGGATAGCTAAGTCTTTGAACGCAGATGCAATAACATCTGGCTGTACTTTATTCTTTGCTAATAAGCGAGCTATTACTTCACTATCTGTTGGACTACCAGCAGTTTTCCATGCTTTTTTAAGGATGTCTGCTGTAACAACATTCATTGTATTACCAACAACAGTCTTTGTTTTATCTACAACTGGTTTAGCGGCCTGTTTTATTTTGTCAATTGCCTTCTTTTTAATATTATCCCATACAGGGCCTTCACCTAAGAATTCAATATTTGGATTTGAGTTATAATATTCTACTGTATCAAATAATCTTCCAATTTTTCTTTCTGTTAATGCAATTCCATTATTAGTATACGATTGAAATAGCTCTTGTTGATCTTCACCTCTATCATCACTAACACTCTTACCAGCAACTGCTCCTCCTGCTGTTGCGGCTAATGCTGTTTGAATTGCTGTAATAGCTTGGTATGTTGCATCATTCTGCAATGCAATATCTTTGGCCGCATTAGTGAACTTTGCCATCTCAGTGGCATATTCTGCAGTGTTAACACTCTTAGCTAATTCTGCAAGTGAATCAAACGCAAATGGATCTCCCTTTGCAATGTCTGCTACTAACTGCATTGCTAAATCTGCATCTTTTGGAAGTACTGTTAAGTTTTCAAAATTCATCGACCTTGTCCATTCAAATCCAGGTGACTGAATTGACTTTGACGCTTCAAAGCTAATTCTATCTAACCCTTCAAAAGGTACAATCTCTGCTTGCATGCCTGAAAGCCAATCCCCAACTACATTTACTAAGCCTGCCGCTAGTCCGGAAATAACACCTGTCTTTAAACCTTTGCCAATTGCAGTAGATAGCTTCTCCCCTTTTAAAACTTCAACTGAACCTTTTAACAGTGCCGCCGCAACACCAATACCAATAACACTTCCACCTGTGCCAACTCCAACAAGTGCCGTCATTACACCAACAGCAAATGCAGTTTTACCTGGATTCATTTTAGCATATTTGCCTAGGCTTTCAATACCTGAAGTAATTCTACTATCTTCACCAAGTTTGGCTTTAATATCTGTTTTTAGTTTCTCGAATTTAGCATCAAAATTTTGTACCGGTTCTGTATCTTGAATTAGTTTGCCAATTTTAGTTAAATATTCATTAGCAACTTTTACGGTATCTACTACTGCATCTTTTGTTTTACCTACTCCAGATCTATTATTTCCTGTTTCATCTGATAGCTTTTGTACTAACGGAAATAAATTGTTAAGTTGGTCCTGCCTTAGATCGACTTCAAGTAAATCGTCCCAGGCTGTTACTACCCCTTCAACAACTACACGTTGTTCTTTAGTTAGATCAAAACACACACTTTCTAACAATGCTGTTCGTTTATTTAAATTTGTTATTTTCATTTGTTAAACAGTGCCTTTACTAGTGCCGTTTGCCCATCCGGATCTAAGGAATCGTAACCTTGTTTTACTTTCATCCAATTAGGATCTGTTGCTTTAAGCAACGAATCTTGTGTTCCTCCACCTGCGTCTGAATCTGGTTTGGTTGCAGTTTGATTAGGTGTTGGTTTAGTAGCTCCTTTTGGTATATTAAGAGATTTAATATAACCTATAGATTTTTTAATCCAATCAAGCAATACTTTTGTCATTGAATATTCTACATCATCAGCTTCATTTTGAGTCTTTTCAATGAGTGCTAACTTTAACCATTGCTTTGTAATTTCATCAAAATCATTTTTAAATTTTTCCATTGCAGTTGTAACATCTGGATTTTTTTGAATCTCTACAGCATCCTGTGCATCAAGGTGGCTAAAGAACGAAGTATTCCAGTCATTTGCATCAAATATTGGATCTGGAGAATTAACTGCGGCTGTTAGTGTAGCAAGATCTGCATTTAAATATTTTGCTTTAATTTTAATTCCATAATCAACAATAAACATTTCTTGTTTTGCTGGATACTCATTATTTGCTCTTATATCTGCTAGGAACTTATTTCCAGGCGTGTATAATTCTCCAGCAAGATTAGTTGATAATGTTTCAAAAGTTTTTAATTCTGCAACATATTCTGGATTTTTTACAATATCGTTATTAGCACGGTTTTCATCATCACTAGGTTCAGTTCCTGCCTGTGTAGGTTTTGCATCTGGGATTTCTATCTGCATATGTAAAAATGTAACCGATGCAATTAATGCAATAGTCCTAATACATTCTGCAACTCCAAATCCATCTGGTGCAGTAGCATTTCCGCCTTGCAACATTAACTGAATAATTTGATCAGCTCCAACTGCACCTCTATCTGCTACATTTACGTTTTTAATAATTTCTCGTTTATTATCCTTAAGATACAATAGTAATGTCTTACCAACAACTGCACCATTGGTAGCTTTTTGTATTGAATTAAAAACTATTTTTGTAAGTCCTGCTAATGGCAGATCTTTTCCTTGTGCATCAACTAATCCTGGATTAGAAGTATTAAATGCTTTAACTGACGCTCCATCAATCATGTTTGTAAGTTTAGCAAATTCATTGGCACCTTGCCCTTTAACAGCAAGTCCTACTCCATTAACAACATCTTTTGTCTTATTCTTAATACGGCTTGCTAAATCGCCAAATACGTTCTCATTAACTAATAATGATACGTTTCCTTTATGTAAGTCTGTAATTTTCATAATGTTATTTATTTTCGTTTTCTTTAATCATTCTTACACCTCGGGTGAATTTATTTGGATCATTGTTTTTTACTGCTAATTGTAATCTTCGAGTTAAATCCTGTGCTTGTTCTTTTGGATACGAAGTTTCAATTATATGCAATAAGTTAGTTATCCTTGCTAATGCTTGTACTGCAAGACCTTCAACCATCAGATGTTTATCCTTCTTAGGAACAATGGTAGTAATTTCTTCTAATATTGATCTAGTTTTTATTTGCATTGTAACTCTATTTATGGTAAATACATCTGTAGGAGACATTTAATAACATGACATCAGCAACAGAAATACGTGAATTTATGGACCGATTAGCTATTATTACTGAATCTAATCCGGAGGATTCTGCTAGTAATGATCCGCCAGCAGATGCGGTTGATAGTGAAACTGGAAAAAAAGCACATGACATTACAACAACTGAACTTAATCGCTTAAAAGTTACGTTAAGACCATTAGTAAGTGACGAATTGCAATCTAGATTTGTACAAGCATTAAATAAGATGCGAAGTAATGCTCCTATGTCTACTAGTGAAATGAAACTAATTACAGTAGCCTTTGTTGCTATGGCAGATGTTATTGCAGATGATGCGGCGTTAACTATTAGGATTAGAAACACCATTCAATCATACAACCTTTCAGCTACAGGTAATACTACTGACGATAGTCCAAATCTAGAGTTTGACGATGGTGAGATTGAGGTTAAAGATGACGGTCCTGATGAAGAACAACTAGATCGCACCAGAGCTGAAAAAGAATAATTAAACATCTCTAGTTAATCCTAATCCTCTTAATTTATCCCTATTAACAGATGAACTTGTAGATTGTGGTGTATCAGTTGGTACTACTATTGTACTAGTTGTCTTATGTAACTTGTTGAATACCGTTGTTGCTGATCCTGCAATAGGTTCTGCGTCATCAGCTAAGTCTGAAATTAACAATGTTACTGGATTAAAATCCATTTCAAGTTTCTGCCCAACTGCACTACTACTCCTTGTTTTCATAAATTGTAATTGTACTCTGTTACGTTCTCGCATACTTGGTGTACTGTAGATACCAAATACATTATCTGCTGTCTGGATTTTACTTAGGCCACCAGCAATCATGGAATGATCAAACTCAACACTTTCTACTGCACTTCTGTTTAACTGTGAAGCAGTAGCAAATAGCAAATTCTCGGTAACTGCTAGATTCCTTAATTCTTCACTAACAATCTTATCTTTAATATACAAATCAGCAACACTAATTTTCTGTGTAGCCGGCATCATAAGATCTAGGTAATCTACAAGTATTGCATCTACATGTATTTTACGTTGTGTCTGAAATTCTCTAATCCATGCTAACAAATCATTTGCAGTAACACTGTTTGGTAGTTGTACAATCTGCAAGCCTCCAGATTTTTTACCAATCATACGCACTTTTAAATCAATATCATCAATTTGTTTATATACGTCTCTAGTTGCAGTTCCAGTAAGCATTGCATCCATTCTCATAGAACACAACCCTTCACTAAGCTCTAAACTAAAGTAAACAGTATTAAGTCCTGCTTTAGCCCAATTAAGTCCTAAATTTTGCAAGAACAAACTCTTACCTGCACCAGATGCTCCAGCAAAGATATTAAGTTCACCTTTATTAAATCCACCATACAGTTTATCATCAACTGTTTTCCAACCAGTTGTTAACTGTCCGTTTGCATCTTTTAATCCATCAAGTCTTGCTTTAGGATTCTCAAAGTAATTAGTTCCAAACGTTTTAGGAAGTCCTACTTGTACAGCCGCTTTAATTAATGATTCGACTTCTCCGTAATTACTTTTTTCTAGTAAATCAGCACTAGTTAAGATTGCTCCTTCTAATGCTTTATGTCTAGAAAATCCTTCAAACTCTGATAAAAACCATTCTTTATGTTCTTCTGCTTTACCGCCAATTTCCTCAATCTCAATAGAAGTAACTGCTGATAATTGCTTTGCATCAGGTACGTTACTATGTTCAGTAATATAGTCTTTAATAAACTGAGCCGCTGGGCGGAGTCTGCGATCAAAATAATCAGCATTTAATACATTATTACATCTTGCCGCTAAATCATTATTACTAATTAAGAACTCTAAAAAGAGTTTCTGTAAATCATAACTATATTCTTTTACTTCAGTATCTGCCATTACTTATTGTCTCCCCATCGTAATTTTGCAAGCATTGCATCTTCGGGATTACGGAATCTAAAGATCATGTCGTCTAAGGATGATTGATATGCCCAACGTTTTATTGGCTTAGCTTGCCAATTACTTACTTTGTATGAAGGTAACCCAAATTCTGTAGTCATCCATAAAATAACTTCTTCCCAAAATGCATTGGTATCTTGTCCTGGTTTCCAATCTAACTTAAAACTATAATACGGTTTTACCTTATAACTAAACACACCATCTCCTCATTAATAATTTAACCTTCAAAGGCGAGTGTTCAATCGCCATTAATATACTTTGCAATGTTGCAACCCTCCCAAACTTTAAAATTGCATCATTAGCATCCTTTACACCCGAAGGCCATTCTGGAAAACTAACATTCCATCCTAAATTTATTGCATCTTCTATTAACACTTTACCAGCAACATCTCTATCTGCTAAAATAACCGGTTCTGTATCCAAGTCTTCAATCATCTGTGCTTGTGGAAGACTAATCCTATTACTTAAGATAGCAACACCGCCTATTGCTAGTGCATCGTATTCTCCTTCACAAACTATTGTATACTTACGTTTTGTTGATTGTTTATCTAAATTATAAACAAATTCGTTTGGAGATGTTCGTAGCATTTTAGCAGTACCTGATGGCGGATCATTAATCCATCGTCCCATATAACCTACAATATTACTATTATCAGTATAAGGTAATATAATACGTTGCTTCATGCCTATTGCATTAGTTTGTTTCCAGTCTGCTAAGTTGTATAATCCTCTATTAGTAAGATACTCGATAGCCTCATCTCGTAAATCAGTTAATTCCCAAGGATATGTATATTCAGGCCATTCTTTATTAAATATTACTTTCTCTGGTTCAACTTCCTCAATAACTTGATCCCATAGTAATATTTTAAGACGCTGGATCTCTGCCTCATCAATGCCTAGTATTCGCATTAACTTTATTAATTTAAATCCTAATTTACTTCCGGGGCGCCATCCAGTTGTAAAGCCACAATTAAAACAATGATATGCTGTTTTATCATTATCAAATCTAATGCCACCTCGATGTTTAGTGTCAGGGCGACTTTCTCCATTATGTACACATACTGGACAGTTCATAGTAGACCAACCACTACTATTATTCTTTAGTACAGGTAAGTTATTACGGAGTGTGGATTCAACAACATTCATAGTGTTATTATACTACAATAAACGTATGAAGTCAATAAGAAATTATGCCATAATGTTAATAAATTAGACCGTTTTTTATATATTATACTCTTATTAAGATTTTATCTAATGTGCCTGCGTTGGTAACATCAGTTGTAATTACAGTACGGAGCCATCTTACTCCTCCATAGTAATTGAATGGATCAATACCTGTGTATCCTGCATATGTAATTAGTGGTGAAGTAGCGTCCTGGGGAACCAAATCCGCCCACATAGTATTTCCAGTAATATTTTCATCTAGTGTTCCTTGTACTTTAACAGTACCACTAAAATTACTTGCATAAACGGCAGTAGAAAATAAACTTGTATCTTTTCTATAATAACTTGGACCTTCTGTCGATGAACTAGCAAATTCGTCTGTAACAGATTGTGTTAAATCTACTGGCCATTCTGTAATCTCAAAGGTAGAACGGGAGAATGGAATTATAGCCTCGCAAATTTCAATATCCCAACCGGCTTTATATGCACGATCCCAGGTTAATGCTGTTTCAAGGCCTCTACCATCTACTACTGTGGCACTTAAAGTATAAATCCCAGGTGGTGAGGTCATTAGATCCCTTGCAAAAATTGTTAACCTTGCTTCACCATTTTCTGCGGTAGTAGGTATAGCACGCCTTTTAAAGATAGTTGTGCCTGTGTAACTATCCCATAAAGTAAACATTATCTCTTTATGCAATAGACTAAACGGACGTCTATCATCACCAGATACTGTAAGATCTAGTAAATTATCTACGCCTTGGTACCAACGTATCTTACGATCTGTGTATCCTGCATGATGCCGTGTTAATGAAGAGCCTGTACCGGCGCCTGCATAGTTTAAATTAGCTTTCGCTACTGATGAATTGAGTGTTCCCATAACTTTATTTATCAGTTATGACAAACAGACCACCGGTCCACTGACTAAATAGAATTACAAAATATGGATATTAAAATACAACAATTTTTAGAAGAATTCCCTTTTATGAGCCTTGTCAGATATGCTGATAAGGAAATCGTAGGAATAGTACAAAACAGTGATAATACCGTTGTCACTATGTACAAATATGATTTATTAAAAACTCCTGGAGAGAAATTGGCTTTTATAGAAGCAGGTGAAGAATGGTGGTGGGGAAGTAATCGTTTACTACCAATTAACATTGTTTTAAAGGCTACTATGAAGACTTTCGGATATGCCCTACAAACATATGCTACAAAAGATTTTGAGATGCTTGCTGGTCACTTAACTAGCCTTGAAAACGTAATTGTTAAAAGGACTAAAAGGCGTCAAATCAGTCTTGTTAAGAAGATGGAATAAGCTCTTCGCACAATAAATTCATTTGTGCTACAATCATAATTGCATATGCCGTTGCATGGGATTTCTTAAAGAAATATTCATCGGTTGTAGGTTTTACCCACACTTCCTTCATAATCTGAGTCCACTCTTTATTAACTAGGTACCTTTTTGCAGGTCTAATCATTCCTAGTACTGCCGCAAGTTGTTCAATGTTAGATGGTTTAGTTTTACGGAGTATCTCTCCGTGTCCGTTAACATGTAATAACTTGCTAGAAAATTCATCATGAGTTAACAGATCCCATATTGGTTCCTTAGCAATTAACCTATCTAATTGCTCTTTGTTTTTGATCTTAGAATAAAAACTAACGTTTAATAAATCTAATTTAAAAAATCCAAGTTCCTCTGCTTCTTTATGATCTAAACTGCACCATCCAGTGTACGGATTAATAGGTACTGGGTGAAAATAAACTCCTGTCTTATGTTTAGTAGCGCCATGCCCAGTTGTAATCATTGCTGGTACTCCGTTAAGTACATGGATAACTCTTCCCTATTTC
>Ga0114999_10008250_pt1 | contig 11626 bp, 7 predicted proteins | sample ArcticOcean_MG_C_3_FD_89820 | JGI IMG/M metagenome (GOLD analysis project Ga0114999, IMG submission 89820) | Marine microbial communities from western Arctic Ocean - ArcticOcean_MG_CB8_126 | ecosystem: Environmental > Aquatic > Marine > Oceanic | place: Arctic Ocean: Canada Basin | collected...
CAAATTGAACTTGTATTTCTTTCCTGTTTTATTATTTAGAATAAACAGGTTTTCTTCACCCTCTTGAATCGTCCAATCGCCCTTTGTTCCATCTATTGCGTTTCCTTCTTCCCGTAATGTGTTGTTCAAGTGAAAGTCTTGAGTATACATATTTCGCCATTGATAGCTAGTTGAGCCTAAATCATAGGTATTCTGAACCGATGGTAAAACATGTCCAGCAATAGAGCCACCCGTCATGAGGTCATTAACAACTGTTAAGGTGCTTCCAGCACCACCATCTGTAAGTGTGATTCCAGAGCCACCAGTTAATACTCTTTCAACCGATAATGTCCCATTAGTTGCCAATGTAATATATTGAGCATCAACAGGAGCAGAAGCGGATGCAGTACTGATTATCTCACCTCTGAAGTGAGATAATATCATTTCAGTAGATTGGTTTGTCACTATTGCAAAGGGCTTTGATACCTGTCCAGCAGTACTTGGTTCAGTGGCGGTGAGCGCACCAGAAGAGGATGCAGATAGGAACAAAACGGTTCCAGCAGCCACATTTGGTACAGCGGCAGCGGTATCTACTATTCCACCCCATGCTCCAGTGAATGTGTTTACATCAGCAACAGCAACAACTATCCCAATAGCCTCTGCATTTGCCGCAGTTGAAGCTAAAGCTTTCTGATATTGAGAATTTGTTCCCGATGACCGGATTACATCTCCGACAGCAAATCCATGAGAACTTTGAGTAATTGTAGACTGTAATTTTTCCGTTGTTATTGCATCTGCGCCAATCGTTTTTCCTCTTAGATTAACGAATAGCATAGAATCGTTAGCATTTGTAATAATCGCTACTGGTTTTGAAATTTGTCCTTCAGTGGTTGGTTCAGTAGTAGTTAATGCACCAGCCGTAGAAGGAGACAAGAACAAAACCGTTCCAGCAGTATTGTTAGGAACAGCGGCGGCAGTAGTAAGATGACCATTTGTTACCATCGTAAAATTATTGCTGTCAGTAACAGTCTTAACTATTCCTGTGACTTCTGCATTTGCGGCGGTAGTGGCTAAAGCCTTGGTATAAGAATCATCTGAACCAGATGACCTAATTACATCTCCTACACTTAATCCATGACTAGATTGTGCAACATCGACTTGGGTTTGGTCAGCAGAACCAGTAGCAGCATCAGTCCATTCGGGAGCGGTTGCTCCTGAGTTCATCTTCAGTGCTTGACCAGCAGTTCCTTTAGCTAGTTTTGTTAAAGTGGTTCCAGAGGCGTAATAAACAATATCACCAGCAGTATAACTAGCTAGTCCAGTTCCACCATAAACGCTAGTTACAGCCGTACCTTGCCAAATACCTGTACCAATGGTTCCAACAGTTGCTAGATTCGCAGTAGATGTAATTGAGGCTTGAGTTCCACCAGTTACAGTAGCAGCCGTTCCAGAAGCATCACCTGTTACGTTACCAGTAACATTTCCTTCTATATTGGCTACTAAAGTTCCTGTAGTAATTGTGAGGTTACCAGTAGATGCTCCTGTATCAGTTGTAGTTCCAGCTATAAATTTATCCGCACTCTCATCCCATACAAAGATTGCATTATCACCAGTAGAACCACGTTCAATTACTATTCCTGAATCATTCGCATTGGAACCAGCACCATTATTCAACTCAATTAAATTATCTTCCACTACCATATTAGTTGTTGAAACTGTGGTAGTAGTCCCATTGACAGTTAAATTTCCCGAAATAGTTACATCATTGGGTAGACCAATAGTTACTGTTCCAGCACTTTCTGCAACTGTAGTCTCATTTGCCGTTGCAGCGAATGTTACTGTACCACCTAATGCAACAGCAGAAGTGTTAGAACCATCGGAAACAGTTATGGACGAATTAGCTAATTTACCATTTGCTATCGAACCAGCCAACATAGCGTTAGTGACACCCGATGCTTTGACATTCAAGGTATTCGATGCTAATTGAAGGGAACTATCATCCACAACGTTGGCATTAAGCATAGTTCCAGTTATTCCAGCAGCCTTAACATTAAGTGTGTTAGACGCTAATTGAATAGAACTATCATCAACCGTGTTGGCATTGAGCATAGTGCCTTCTACTGCCCCAGCAACAATAGTTAGCGCACCAGTGTCAGCCATCGTAGCATCGCCACTTATTACATTATCAATCCATTTTGCGGTAGCGGTATCGTAAATTAAGAGACTAGCATCCGCAGGAGATGTAACATTAGTATCGGTCATACTATCGATGGTATTTATGGTAGCCCCATCTAACCGAACAATTTCAAAGGAGGTTAATTCTTGGTCACCACCTATAAGATTGGTGGCTGAATCCCGTTGATGAGTCACATAAGCCGCAACCCAATCACTAGCAGAAAAATACGCTATGCTTGAAGCCGAAACAGTTACATAAGTAGAAGAAACTGTACCTTGAGTGGTATATTCTTCAGCTAATTCAACTCCACTACCATCCTTGATTCGTAATCTAACTTCATAATTTGAATCACCAGATGTACCAGCTAAAGTTGCCTTGGCTTTGACTAGATAGTAACCAGTGGTTGGAACGGTGAATCTATGATTATTCGTTGAATTATCATGATAAGTATTTGTATCTAGAACTTCCGCATTATAGCCAATGGCTGTTTCAGTATTATGAGCAATCGCTGTAGTAGCGGTTGAAAGTCTGGCCTTTGCCATACTAGCGGAAGAAATATTCGATGGAGAATCTAATCGAGAAATGGTTATTGCCGTATCTTCCTTAGTTCCCCCCTCTAAACTAACTGTTGCACCACTAGTTTGATATGCAGAGGCAGTTAGATAATCAGCCGTATTGCTGATATAAAGAACAGTACTCGCCGTACTATATGGAGTTGTAAACCCAACGTTAGAAATTCGGTCTACGAGAATATCACTAGTACTTCCACTAGAAGTATGTCTAACTTTAAATTCCCGGTATCCAGATGAATTAGTTCCCCAACGTTGAGTAATAGTAACTAGATAATATCCAAGAGATGGGAATGTAAATCTATCTGGATTAGTAGATGCATCATGCCATGTTCCTGCATCATAAATCTCAGTCCATGAACCATTGGAATCTCCTAATACAGTTGCGGTAGCTGTAGCTATATTCAGGTCTGCATTAAGATATGCTTTAGTACCATAGAAATTACCAGTTGCAGTTAAACCAGTTAATTGAGACTCTGCACCAGCATCATTAAGATAGTAAAGATTATTATCAGTTTTCGGATATATATGACCGTAACCAGAAACTGCGCTTGGAGCAGATTGTTCTTTAAGAGCCAGAGTATTGCTACGAACTTCTACATTAGATGCTCCACCAAAGGAACTAGAGTTATTGTATTGAACTTGGTAGTTTGAACCACCGGGAGTTCCACCACCACCAGTATTTTCAGCCCAACTAAGGGTTCCTGAACCATTCGTAGCTAAAACGTAATTTGCTGTACCATCCGATGCTGGTAAAGTCCAGAGAACACTACTAGAAACAGTACCGGGGGCTTGGAATCCTATATACTGACCACCAGTAGTATCTTGTAATCTAATATCGCCTTGAGCCGTAATATCAACCTGAGTAGCAACTACAGTAGAAGCACTAGTTGCTCCAATAGTTGTTCCATCTATAGCCCCTGAATCGATGTTTACATTAGTTAAGGATTGGCTACCAAAGTTAATAGCACCAGTCGCAGTAAAAGCATCTATTTGTGCTACAGATAGATTTGCTATCTGTAGATTGGCATAACTGGAAATGGTTACGTTACCAGCAGTAGTTCCAGTTTCCGATGTATTTATGAAGGAAAATTCATCAGCCGATTCATCCCAAATCAGACCAACATTTGCGGAAGTTCCTCTCTCTACTACAAAACCAGAGTCATGAGTAGGAGTACCAGTTTCATCAGAATTTAGTAAATAAAGAGCATCCCCGATTGTCAGAGTATTAGATGAAACAGTTGTGGTTGTCCCTGCAACTGTTAGATTTCCAGCAATATTTACGGTTGTTCCACTAGCACCAATTGTTAGTGTATTTGCCCCAACCGTGTCTAAAATTGTTATATCAGCAGCAGAAGCAACATCGAAATCTGTTAATGCTGTGAGAGCAGTAATAGATAATTGACCCGATGTATTCAACGAAACAGTAGTTCCAGATGCTCCGCTTAACGCCTTATTATCCCACGAGTTACTATTATCATAAACAAGAATATGACCTACAGTTCCAGAAGACGGTAGACTACTTAACGTAGTATCAGTTAACCCATCTAATGTTCCTACACCAGATGATGCAAAAGTAATCGTATCACTTCCAGCGGCGGTAGTAATCGTCATACCACTACCAGCAACTAATGTGAGAGTATCAGTAGTTGAATCAGCTACAACGTCTGATTGTCCTGAAACTGCAATAGTCTGAAAAAGATTTTGATTTCCACCAGCAGCGAATGTAATCGTGTCTGACCCTGCATTTGTAGTAATGGTCATATTTGACCCTGCAACGAAAGTTACAGCGTCAGTCGCAGAATCTGCTACAACGTTAGATTGACCTGAAACCGTGAAAGTTCCCCATGCATTTTGGTTAGTTTCACCACCAGACGCTTGGTTAGTGAGGTCTACTTCAGTACCAGCATCATTCTTAAAGTACAACTTACTATCGGATTTAGAATAAATAGCACCATATCCAGAAGAAGGTGTACTAGGAGCAGAAATTTCAGCTACAGTAATATGACTACTAAAGGTTTTATTCGCTAATGTTTCTGTACCCGTATTACTTGCAACTATATTCCAAGAATCCCCATCCCACGTATATACGTCATCTGTATCAGTTTCATGGAAATTGGTATAGTCAAGAATATTGGTAGTGGTAAGATTACCTCTATCATCAGCCGTTCCAGTTATTCGATTTCCAGAATAGTATTTAAGAGCCATTTACTGAACTCCAGTTCATGGGAACTTCAAAAGAATGTCCACACCAGAGGTCTAATATCATCACACTTCTGGCAAAATTATATGTTGGGTCTTTAGCTCCATCCTCACTTCCACAAACTCCACAAACAGCTTTTGGAGAAGTAATCTCTACTTCTTGTATAGACCCAGCTTTCTGAATCTTAACTGCTATAGCATTATTATTTGTATCTACATTTTTTAGGTACATTCGGGCTAGTTCAGCAGAAGGGTCTGCTGGAGTTGCCTTTGTATCAAATTCTAAAAATGCTCCATTTGCAGTAGCATTAGTTAGAGTTACACCGCTAGTCCCTTTTCCAGAAAGCTTTAGACTGACATTACTATCCCCACCTGAAGCAGATACGGAAGGAGCATTTCCAGTAGCAGCGTTGACTACTGTTATTTCATTAACTGCTGAACTTGTAGCCGTAACAGCTATTAACTCATTGCCATTGGTATCATTAAGTGATGTTATTAAGTTAGGGGTAGTAATTGCACAACCTGTTGCGATTGCATCTATATAACCCACTCCGTTTATATAAATATCTTTCCATTGATAGCTATTAGACCCTATATCACGGGTTCCATCAGCTTCAGGACAGAGCATACTGTCAATGTAACCAGTGAAGGTTATATAATCTGATGTTGCATTTCCAAGGTCTACGGCACCATTAAACGTTGCTGTTCCAGATGCTGATACGGTAGTTGCAACTACTGCACCAGTATGAGTTCCTTCTGTATCAGCAACTATAGTTCCAGCCGTACCAGAAAATATCTCTGAGCTATTTGTAGCGTCTGGAATAAATGTCATTTTTCCAGTAGAATCATCAAATCCAAAGAATCCTACTTTAGCAGCGGAACCATTATGCCACCTAAACTCAATTCCACGGTCTTTATTATCGTCAGAACTGGGAGCCGTATCACCACCCAGAGTAAATACTGGGTCATCTACAGTTACAGTAGTGCTATTAACAGTAGTTGTAGTTCCTGATACGGTTAAACTTCCAGCAATAGTTACATCGTTGGGTAGCCCTATAGTTACTGTTCCACCTGATTGAGCTATAGTAGTCTCATTAGCAGTAGCAGTAAAAGTTACTGTTCCACCAGTAGCTATATTTGAGGATGTTGTACCATCTGTGACTGCAAAAGCAGTACCCGTAAGAGCAGTTGTAGGAACAGCAGAAAATGTGTTATCACCACCACTTATGGTCTTATTTGTTAAGGTTTGAGTATGTGCTTCAAAAACAAGCGTATCGTTTCCAGTAAGAACTGGGAGTGTAACTGTCCTATCTGCGGCAAGATTTCCGACAGCAAAAACATATTGATGGTCAGCAGCCGAATCATTTATTTGAGGGGTAGTTAATACAGGACTGGTCAATATTTTATTAGTTAAAGTTACGGAACCAGCTATTGCAGATAATGTCCCAGTTGTTGGAAGGGTTACGTTACTATTTCCTGTTTGAGTTAATGTTACAGCATAAGCCCCTGCTGTATTTAAATCTCCAGCAGTTGTAATATTCCCACCAAATGAGACAGTCCTTGTACTGTTATTTACATCTAAATTCAGAGTGCGATTTGCACCCATTGAAGCATCGTTTGATTTCACTAATAAATCATATGCTACGTTCTCATCTCTGAGACTCATACTAGTTAGACTATCCGCAGTTCCCCCATTAATGTCTGGAGCAGTAATGGTTTTGCTAGAAAGAGTTTGAGCAACACTGTCACCAGACATGACATTCCAGCTATCCCCATCCCATTGCCACATGTCATCGGTATCTGATTCAAAAAAGCGTGTGCCAGTAACAAGATAAGTGGTTGTTAGGCCAGTCCTCTCATTATTAGTTCCGTAAGCTAAATTCCCTGCTCGATAAATAACAGCCATTATGCCAATCTCCTAACACTAGGGATATCCATTTCATATGTATGACCGCAATACAAATCAATAATCATTTTTTTATTTTGAAAATCGTATGTTGGGTCTTTTGCTCCATCAGTAGAACCACACTCACAAATACAACCGGGAGAAGTTAACTCTACCTCAACTATATTTGATGCCTTCTGTAATTTAACAGCAAGGGCATTATTTGCAGAATTTACTTCCTTTAAATACAATCTACCAACTTCAGTTGATGGGTCAGATGGAGCAGAAATTTTAGCGAAATCCACAAATGTTTGATTTATCCATCTACTGCTACTAGTGTCATACTGAAGAAAGTTGTTATCAGCAATGGATGAAATATTTACATCATTCATTTCTGATAATTCATTTTCAGCAGCTACAGAAGTATCAACATATGCCTTAATAGATTGTTGCGTAGCAAGATGAGCGGCAGAATTTGATGCCATATTATCTTCATCTTTAACCGCCGAACCAGAAACTCCAGTATTTAAAACTGGACTAGTCAATGTTTTATTCGTTAGTGTTTGAGTACCAGTTAACGTTGTAACAGTAGCGTCTATAGCAGTAGTAATAGTATTGTTGTTACCCACCGTAGTAATACCTGTACCACCAGCTATAGTAAGTGTTTCAGAATCTAAATCAATGGCTAATGCTCCACCACTATCCCCTTGGAAATCTAAGTCTTGAGCAGTAACTTGTGAATCCACGTATGCTTTAATTGATTGTTGTGAAGATACATGGGTTGCACTATTAGAAGCCATGTTATCTTCATCTTTAAGAATTGTTCCCGAAATAGTCCCATTAAGAACAGGACTAGTTAAAGTTTTATTAGTCAGGGTTTCAGTAACATTACTTAGAAGAACCCCATTAACATAAAAAGACTTCCCACTAGCTAAATTCAGATGTTCGCTTGAAGTCCAAGCACTAGTTGAATTTACCCAATTGAAAGTCTTATTACCTTGACTACTAACAAGAGTTATTCCCCCACCATCTACGGCAGCATTGTTTCCAACTGCTCCGCTAGGGGAATGTGCCAACTCAATGTTTTTATCATCGATTTGTACTGTTGTAGACTGAACATTAGAAGTTCCACCGTTAATGGCTAAGTTTCCATTAACAGTCAAATCTCCAGCAAGCGTCAAACCACCACTAGTATCAAAGTCAGTGCCAGCGTTTCCAATATTAGTGATTACTCGATTCTCAGCGGATAAATCAAGTATTCTAGATAAACGTAAAAAGTCTGCGCCCATTGTAGAACCTCTGGCACATAATATTTGATGAACTCTTACACTGTACTGCTCCTCACTAGGTTACTCTATCTAAATATATCCCTAATTATAGCTTTAATCACGCTTAAAAACAATCTTTATTTAGAATGTCCTATCCTCACATAACTAGTACTACGAACCTGAACAATACTCTGAGATGTTCCATCGTTACTAGCTACCCCATGTATCAATCTAAAGCTTAATTGATTAGTTCCCTGATTTATTTGAGTAAGCCATTTACCAGTTCCAGCCCTAATGTGTGTAGTTAACGATGTAGCTGTATTTGTAAACGTATCGGTTAAATCTACCCATGTAGTTCCACTATTTCCCGATATTTGAATTTTACTTTGGGACGAGGTTCCACTACCACTATTGGCATTAAATCGGGACTGCCATTCAAATTCAGCAAATAAACTAACTATATTTAATAATGTTGCTTCTGAAACAGTAGCACTAACAGTCCATCCAACAGTATTAGACGATATATTCGCCGTTGTTGTATGAGAGGGAACGTAAGCAGGGCTAACACCGTTATCAGTAATAGCAGCCGTTCCTAGCGTTATCCCAGCAGGGTAGACAATTACTTCATTCAGTGGTTGAATGGATGGAAATGGTGTGCTTAACCCGTGAAATTTTAAAGACATTTGTTATCCTTCTTCCATGAATCCTTTATCATTATAGATTAAATACTCAACCTCGTTACTATCATTACCTAATTCCAGCCTTAACTGGACTGACTTAGCTTCATCTATAGTATCGAAAATTCCTACTTCAGAATCTGCTTCAAAAGGCTGAGAAAATTTATCTACCTCAATTACTTTAAATTGACCTTCGGGAGCCTTTAAACGTTCCTCTAAGCTCAACCAATTTTTAATAAATTCTTCTTCATCTTCACTAATTGGTTCTTCTTTAGCTATATTAACCATTTTAACTCTCCAAGCAAATCTTAAACTCATATTACTCACCTGTTTTAAGATTCTGGTACGTCTAGGCAACCAGCAAATTTACGTATTACTTCAACACAATCTGCTGGATATGTATTTTTCGCCCCTTCCACTCCATCATGATAAGCATATAATTCAGACATTTGTGTAACATATTTAAAGGCAGACCGTCTATCATTTGAAGTTAATATAGGTCGGTCACCACCCCCTTTATGCAATAAATCGTGCGCCCAATTAGATATTTTAGTTTGATTAACTGTACCTAATTGTAATTCCATTGTAACTGTTTTTCCATCTTCAGTATCTGTCTCTAGTAACATATGATACCGTTTATAGTAACCGCTAGGATGTTTATTATTTATCCAATCCTCATCCTCAGTTACCCTAAAACCTAATTTTTCAGCTTGCTCATGTATTTTTTTTACAGCGTCAGAAACTTGTTTAGCGTTATCAAAACTAACACGCCCACCAACGATATCTGTGAAATACTTATACTCCATCCCATCCCAATCTTCATCCTCTGCAATAAAACCTCGTTCAACTGCCTTTTCTTTAGTCATCCCCCTATATTTAGGTCGTTTTTCTTTTTCTAGAATGCTACCGATTTCTTTCATACGAGTAGATATTATATTTTCAGGGAATAATTCTTTTAGTGCAGCTTCAGATTTTGATGCAATTTCTGCATAGCCACCATCTTCAACATAAGATTTGATTTCATCAAGCCTAGGTTGTTTTTTTTCTTCACGTATATCTTCATCTTCAGGACGTATCCAACGATGAGTTTCGGGTTTCCACACTAAACCTGGCCTTGGCGGTAAACCGGGAGGCATAGTCCCACCTCTACTGCGAGGATAGTTGGTTCCTTGCGGAGAGAATGGCATAATCTTTTCGAGCCATTCATTTAATAGTGGAAGCGTCATTACTTTCTGCCTAGTAGCATCTTCCATACTTTAGGTGTGTCTCTATTAAAGCCTTTTGCAGAAGGGTCAGGACGTTTTAAAGAAAATCCTTTCTTTCGTAAGTCAGGCATTTTATCCATTACAGACTCAATTTTTTTATTCAGCGTTTCTTTTTCTATTTCCTTACGAGTAGAATCAATCCCACCTCCAAAACTCGTAAGTTCTGGATTCTCTTTAACTTGACGTTTTAATTCTTCTTCAGCTTCTTGCTTTATGGACGCTCTATCCTCTGGAGTTAAGGGTAAAACCATTTTTCCAGACATGGGGCCACCCCACTCAAATCCATTCTCTTCTAGCCATTTTCTGGCTTGAGGATGAAAAGCACCTTTACCACTAATTTCTACTAAATTTTCAAGCCTCTGTATACTCCCACCATAACCAGTACTAGGTCTAATAATAATATTTCCAGAAGCTTGTTCAGTCATACCCTTTTTTTGCTTCTTGGCATTATCTTCAATTATCTGTAAATAATCTTCTTGTTTATCTGAAAGAGTTCCACCAGCTTTAATTTGGTTTGACATTGATTCAAATGCTTGAACATGCTTTTCGGGCATAAACTTCTTGAGTTTATCTAGTTTCTTAAATGTCGGAGGAAGTGGTTGTGCTTCAACAGCCCCAGATTCTATATCAGATTGTGTCTTAAATTTAGACTCAATCTTATCTACTATGGCCCACTGTTTATCGCTTAAATCCCCTCTCTTTGTTAGTTGGTCTTTAACGCTAGAAAGAAATTCTTTTTCCCAGGTAGATAGCTTATCCCCTAGTGCCTCTAATGCCACAAGTTTAGCTTCTTTTGGAGTAGATTTCGGTTTTTCGGGTTTTACAGGCGAACCAATAGACCCGAACCCCTGTTGTGCATAACGTGTTTGAGGAAGCTTGTGTTCCGATGTGATTTCAGGTTTTAGAATCCATCTATGTTTCTGTGGACTCCAAATCAATCCCCTAGCAGCCATGCGTGAGGCAACTTCAGGAGATTGCTTATTTAGAAATTCATATAACGAGGTTAACGGGGAAGAGGTCATAGAATCACCACTAGTAGATTTCTGTAGTTTATTTTTTTTCTGGTTCCAGAAAGAGGAATTGGTTAGCCATTTATTTTTGGAACTTTTAACCCATCTATGAGTTGAAGGTTTCCAATCGTAGCCCTTTCGTTTTTTCTTAGCCATTATTTTAACCTAGTATAATATATAAATGAGTACCCATACTCCGATAGCCATTACAATATCTGCTACCGCCGCCACATACATCCCGATTAGCATTAAGTTCGCTTTTTTCCAATCACACCGAAATAGAGATTTCATTTCACCCCTTCTTTTTATGTAGCTATAATTTAGTGTCTAAACCAGTAGTGTCCTTAAAAATCCTAGCCAAATCTTCGGAATAAATATTCGATGCTTCTTTTATGGTTTTAACATTAGCACCACGTATATTGAAAAATTCAACCTTATAAGTATCGTTTGGACTAACTGTTATACGAACTTTATTTATCTTATCCTTAGAGCGTGGAATACTAAACTGTATGCCATCATCTAATCCAACTACATTTTTAGCCCCTGTCATTGACATAAATCTATTTCCACCTAAATGACGTAAAGCTTCCTCTGA
>Ga0114999_10008255_pt1 | contig 11621 bp, 13 predicted proteins | sample ArcticOcean_MG_C_3_FD_89820 | JGI IMG/M metagenome (GOLD analysis project Ga0114999, IMG submission 89820) | Marine microbial communities from western Arctic Ocean - ArcticOcean_MG_CB8_126 | ecosystem: Environmental > Aquatic > Marine > Oceanic | place: Arctic Ocean: Canada Basin | collected...
CCCTGTGTGATCGTCATGCCTTCATTCTGCTCCGCCCCCCACAGACCCGCAACTCAGGACGCGCAGAACAGTGTTTAGTGATTCAGCGTCAGTGGTGGTGGAAAAGGGGGGGGGCCGGTACTGGGGGGGCTAGATTGGGTCGTTAACTAGTCAGAATTTCTTCAGGCTGGCGGTGAGCGAGCCGCTCTTCGTAGGTGGCGTCGATCTTTTTCAGCAGCTCGGTCACCGACCGGAATCCTGCCTCTTGAGCCATCAGGGTTACTTCAGCGCCCAAGTCGCGCCCGTTGATCAAGAGCAGAGGATAGGCGTCCTGTAGCACTTCACGCTGCACCCGTTCTGAGAAGTAGAACGTGGTAACATACGCGCCGACCCAACCGCGCTTGAGGCGAGCTACGGTTCTCGCGATATGATTGCCGCCGGTGGCAGTATCAATCTTTTCACACTTGGCCTGCCCGAGTAGCACGAGCTTCACTTGGCCGAAGCCTCTTCCGATGTCGATCCTCCCAATGAAATCGGCCCCCCCGTCCGAGCCCGGTGGGGTGATCCATCCCTTCCGATAAGTTGTTGTGTCTCTGCGTAACCTGCTCTCGACAACGTCCGCAGCCAGCGCCTCGAAACGTGCCTTTCGCCCTTCGTAGAATCCGTAGATGTCTCTTAAGGCTAGGTCCTCCTTTGAACGAGCAAGCGGCTGTTGGTCGCGAGTAGGAGCCGTCTGCAGCTTCACCACGCTTCTACGGATTCGCTCCTTGCCCGATATGCCCTCCCTCAGCCACGCTCGCCACGATGCGGGTGCGTTGCGAACCGTATCGGAGTTGTCGAGCAGCCGATCGCGCCGACCCGTTACCCAGCTCCAGTCAAATCGCTCGCCTTCCTGAGCCATATCCATTACTAAGAAATCGAACACATAATTGCTGAAATACCTGTCCAGCTTCGCATGGTATTGGGTTACAAGCTCGACGTGATCAATGAGGCCAAAGCCCTGAAATTGGACGTGACCCTTGCGGACCCTGCGGAAGAAGACGATCGGAGCGGCGGTGGCTCGGGCAGCCTCATCACCCGAATGGTGCAGTTCAATTGATGGATCAAGGCCCGATTGCCTTTCTTCGTTCCGGGATCTGAGTCCGGGCTCTTGTTGTCCCCGAAGTACCGGATGTGCCCAACGTCGGGGGCGAAGGTGTCCTGCCAAGGCGTTTCACGAGAGCCGACCTTATGGGGGCTACTCGAAATCAGGATTGCGGGCACACGGAGACCACTGGACGCCTTTACTTTCGCAATGGGGTTGATCCCACTCTCAAGAAGTGCCCGGCTTGTACCCTGAGAGCGCACGAGGAAGTGGTAGTTGGGAAGCCCGTCCACGACGGGGTCGTCGGTCTTCTCGCGTGCGTATCGCAAGACAGGCCCGATCTCCAGTAGTCGCTTCTCTGACCAAGTCATGCGCAGGGCAACATCTGATTGTAGGTGCCGCCCACCGGTATCTTAAGATTGTCTCTCGGCCACGTCACCTCCCCAGTACTTAGTGCCCATTTGGCGCTGACATAAATGGTCGTGCCGCCGTTCACGGTATAGTTGGGTGTCTTCGACCCACCCTGCGCCGTCAAGGTCCCCACAGACGCGCCGTCTACGTAGAGCGTCAAGACCCCACTGTTTCCTGCACCGCAAGTGGCTTCATCCAAAGTGAAGTAGAGGGTCGCGGTTGTGGAGGAAGGACCGGTTATTTCGTCGCTTACGTCTCCACAAGCTACCAGTAGCACCGCCGCGAGCGCGGATATCATAGTGCTCTTCATCGGGCCATCCTCCACTAGAAGTACTCCCGCAACGTACTAGCCTGATCGGATGCGTGAAACTGTGTTCATAGGTTCTGGATCAGTGGCTGCGGAATAGGGGGGGGGGTACCCCACTGGGGTCGCGCCTGTCGGCAAAAGGGACCCGCCCGAGCTACCAGAATTTTTCGGGAGCTTGGGACTCCTAGCTCATTAGATGAAGAAGCACAGGGCATACCCAAGAACCAGCCCCTTAGCGAAAGCAATCCAAGCAACGCCGTAATCTGAGATGCCCAGTTTTTTCTTCCACCACTCCAACTGCCTGACGTGCCAATCTATGACTGTCATACATCCCTCCTCGGGGTCATCTAAAATCGCATGATCGGAGGCGCAGAACATTTGTAAAAGCCATCAGTCAGGCCGCCATCAGCGTGTAACGTGCCATTAACTGAGTTACGGCCCTCGGAGCCTGTCACGAAGAGACCCGCCCCCCGGTGAAGAGAGGCGGGTCTCAATCATTTGTTAGCTCGGGGAACTCCAGTGAATGACATGGCTCCACATGAGCATAGGTCGGCTGCAGCTCTCAACCGGCCCATCCGCGGGTGGCTGCAGACCCGTCTGCGCCAGCCTATCCAACCGACTCGCTAACCCCTCAGGGTTCTCACCTACCACTCGGAGTCCGATCCGGGATAGACTGGCCCCCTCCTGGGGACCTAGCCAGCGACGAGAGACCTGAACGATGCTTCGGTCACCCGCTTCCCGCCATCCAACACTCCTCTCAGCGAGCCAGTCGACGAAATCCTGCGCGCCGTGGCCTGACTTGAGCTCACAAGTGCGGAAGTACATCAAAGAGCTGTCTAGTTCGCCGCCCTCATAGGGGTTCCCAGCGTCATCTACGTTTTGGTCGAGTGCGATCCAACTGTTTGGCCAATCGCAATCTGTCATCATAAACAACACGCCGCCTTCGGCCGAACGCGCTCTCGTGGCACGGGCGCGGACCCAGTGCTCCATGTTGGCCCAGCGAACCGATCGTATAAAACCGTTCTGTGTAGCACTACCATTGCCCGTAATCGCCCGCCGGAAAAAGACGTAGTCCGGGCCATCCGGTCTGTCGTAATCGATCGACCTCGCCGCCTCAAGCACGTCCTGCAGGTCGTACCCGTCTGCGACAGTGCACCTCGTGTTGTGAACAATCGAGGTCTGCGCGTTCAATACCTCGCCAGGCACGTTGATGAGCACGAACCCAACAGCCAAAGTCAGTAGTCGACGAATCATGATTCCTCCCCAGCGTTCAGAATTAGGAACCCTGCTTCCTACGAAAGTAGAGAAGCAGGGGTTCAGAGGGCGATTCCATGCCCTCATTCTGCCCCTACCCCACTGGTACCCGCAACTCAGGACGAGCAGAACAGTGCTGGCTAGCTAGGTGCGGGGATGACCCTTCGATCAGGAAAACACGAGCAGACCGTCTACTCGTGGCCTCCAGTCCGTGATCGTTGCATCGACACCCCAGTACAGGGTCGGGTTGTAGAGAAAAATCCAAGGGGCGTCGTCGCGGATGATCGTGTAGATCCGTCGGTAGATGGCCTGGCGCTTCGTGTCGGAGACGGTCGCCTGCGCTTCTCCGATCAAGGCATCAACCTCCGCATTCTCGTACCCCTCCCACCAGGGGCCCTTGAGCCCGGAGTGGATCTTTTCCCTCAGGACTCGATAGGTGCTGCGCGGACTGGAGTCGAAGCCAGCCGCATTGTTGATGTTCTTCTCCCGGACCATCTGGGAGTAGGCCGACCGGTCCTGGTGCTCGACGATTTCCACTGTGATTCCGACCTGGCCGTACTGCTCCGCCATCATCCGTGCCAGCTCCGGCATCTCATTAGGCATCACCTGAGGGATGTCGAAAACCAGCTCGAGCCCGTCCGCGTAGCCGGCTTCGGCCAAGAGGCTTCGCGCCCTGTCGGGATCATAGGGGTATGGGGGCGTCTCAGGGTTGTAACCGAAGTGATTCGGGGTCAGGTAGCCACTCAACGGCTGGGCCGCCCCATGCTTGATCTCTTCGATGATCCCATCGACGTTGAGAGCGTAGTTCAAGGCCTGCCGCACGCGGCGATCACTTCCTGCCCCTTCGAGGCTATTGGCCATGAAGATGATGGCCAATCCGCTGTTCGCTTCGTGAGTCAGAGCCGTTCCATCCTCCGCGATCCGATCCCGACCCTGAATGCCGATGCCAGCTGCGATATCGGCTCGACCGTCCAGCAGGGCGTCCACCCGCTTTTCTGAATCGCCTTCGGCGACCCAGTGGATCTCCTCGTAGTCCGGGGTCTCTCCCCAATAGTCATCATGCGCGGCGATGACGAGTCGCGTGCCGCTCTGCTCGATGATCTCATACGGGCCACTCCCGACGTAGGCCTCGGGCAATCGATGCAACTCGCTCGCGGGGCTGATCGGCATATCGACGACGAGGTCCAAGAGGTCCGCCATGGGGTCCACAGTGACGATCCTTACCGTCATGTCGTCGGGAGCCGATATCTCCGCCGTTCCCAGATAGCTGATGTAAACGCCCTGGGTCCCGAAGGCACCCCCAATCGAGGGATCCAGAACCCGACCGAGGGTAGCGACCACGTCGAAGGCGCTCAGCACCTCACCATTATGAAATGTCACACCGTCGCGCAGGTGGAACGTCCAGCTCCGCGCATCCTCTCCCACTTCCCATCGCTCAGCCAAGGCTGGCTGGTAGTTGCCCAGCTCATCCAGTCGCACGAGAGCCTCGTAAACGGAATAGATGATGCTCCGACGGGCGAGAGCGTCACTCACGATATGGGGATCACCAATCGACGCGGATGATTGATATACGGTCAGCACTGGCTGGCGGGTGGCCGTAGGAGCGGGGCTGCAACTCGCGGCGACAAGTGCACCGAGAACGACGCCACGGAAGCACAGATTCAGTCTCATTCGATGAGGCCTCCAGGGGCCGTGTTCAGATTGTGTTACCACTATTTAGAATAAACTCACCCAACTGCCACATGTAGCGAAATACTCCCCCCTTAGTTTCCTAGCGTTCTCCCGGCTTGCCCGCGGCTCGTCGCGGCGGGATGTTGGACCGAGCTTAGGGCATCGGTGCCTTTGGCTTTCGTGCGGATCATTCCCGTAAGGAGTCCCCTCATGAGCCGGATCGCAGGACTCGCTGTCACGCTACTCATCACAAGCTCCGTAGTCTTCCCCGCTTCGGGACAAGAACTCCATCCGGTCGCGGGCCGCTCGCCGAGCGAGGATCAAAGGGTAGTGTTCGTCACTGGCTCCACCGGTGGCCTCGGAAGGGAGGTAGCCCGAGGTCTTGCTGCGAGCGGCGACCACGTCGTCATCCACGGAAGGAGTGTGGAGCGGGGGGTGGAACTCGTGGCCGAAATTGAAGCCGAGGGGCGCGGGAGCGCACGCCTGTACCTTGCTGACCTCGGTTCATTCGACGAAGTCCGGTCGCTGGCAGGGGCGATCCGGCGTGACTACGATCGGCTCGACGTGCTCGTCAACAACGCCGGGATCTGGCTGGAAGGCCCCCGGCAACTGAGTGACGACGGAAACGAGCTTCACTTCCAGGTCAACTACCTATCGAGCTTCCTACTGACCCGAGAGCTTCTTCCCCTGCTCAGGCGCAGCGTCCCGTCCCGGATCGTCCACGTCTCGTCCGTCGCCCAGCAGCCGATCGACTTCGGTAACGTTATGCTGGAAGACGACTACAGTGACGGTCGTGCCTACGCTCAAAGCAAGCTTGCCCAGATCATGTTCACGTTCGATCTGGCCGAGGATCTGGCTGGGAGTGGCATCACCACGAACGCGGTGCATCCTGCTTCTATGATGGACACAGATATGGTGTTGGAAAGGGGTGCCAGGGCACGAAGCAGTGTCCACGACGGAGCCGACGCGGTGATGTACCTCATCGACGGGGATGATCTCGGGACCGGAGGCTACTTCAATCAGAGGACCCCGACACGGGCGAACTCCCAGGCGTATGACGAGCGGGCCCGGGAGCGTCTGCGAACTCTCGCAGAAAGGCTGACGGTGGCGCGCTGAGGAGCGCAGAATACTGCTGGATAGCTAGGTGTGACTGGGTGCTACGGAGGGGCTAGGAGCTAGTGGGTTGCGACCATTCTGAGAGGACTTCGCTACTGGTCGGGCGTGGTGATCCGTCGTAGAGTGGCCCCTCTACCCACATCTGCAGGAGGATCTCGATGAAGCTACTGACCCCGGCGCTCATCGCGAGCGGCCTAGGGCTCTTGGCCTTCAACGGTCTCAGCGCCCAGCGCTCACCACTGTCCCGTGCCCAGGTCCAGGCCGTGAACATGGGTGCCGCTCTGAATGCCGCCGGACGGGACTCGGAGCCGACCTTCGGCACAGACCGCCGCACGATGTACTTCAACTGCGCTGACCGCAGGCCGGAGGGTGGAAATGACATTTGCACGTCGACGCTCGTCGACGGTCAGTGGAGTGCCGCGGAAATTGTCCCTGCGCCGATCAGCACCGAGTACCTCGAGGTCGAACCGCTCCTTTCTCCGGATGGCAACCAGCTCTACATCATGAGCGATCGACCTGGTGGTATGGGCAGCATGGACATCTGGGTGAGTGATAAAGTGGATGGCGAGTGGACGGAGCCGAGGAACCTCGGAGCGCCCATCAACTCTCCTGCCGCCGACCACTGCCTCTACTTCACCGGGCCGGACTGGAGTGTGGCCTACTGGACGTCGACGCGTCCCGGCGGATACGGCGGAAACGACATCTGGCGGTCGGAGAGGGTGGACGGCGTTTGGCAGGAGGCCGTGAACCTCGGTCCCCAGATCAACTCTGCTGGCAGCGAACACCATTCGCTGCCGTCCGCTGATGGCCGCTCACTGTACGTCACCGCCATCCGCGACGGGGGGTACGGCGAAGAGGACATATATGTGACGACCCGCGACGACCGCGGTGTATGGGGGCCACTCGTCAACCTGGGTCCACTGGTGAACACGGAGGAGAACGACCGCTGCCCTGCGTTTTCCCCGGATTTCCAGATCTTCTACTTCGACTCCGAGAGGGCCGGCGGTTACGGGGACAAGGATATCTGGTGGGTCTACGCGGAAAACCTCAGGTCAGGCTAGCCCCGCGTACCAGGCACGCGGTCTTCGTTCCCTCGGGACCCGTGCTCGCACAGGACCTCTTTGGTTGCGCAGCGGAAACGGAGGTTAGGCAGAGCCCTGACTCGGAGGCCCCGCGACTACACGAGCCCCCTCCCGGCCACCTTCAAAGAGTGAAGGGAGAAACCCCTCTCGACACACATGGGACCGATCAGCCTGGCTAACCCAAACCCGTGGGCATCCCGCTGGTCTCGTTTCAGCCCGCCACATCAGATCAATCTCCTGTGGGCCTCCGTAACGTTGCCACAACGCCAGTTACACTGCGGTACAGTTCCGAATCAGCAGTCGGCAGAAACTCCAAGGTAAGGGTGCCATCTTCGTTCAACGTGTAGATCATGCTCCGAGCGTTGCCCTCGCCACCCATCGGTTCAAAGCGACCCATATAGGCCGGATCTCTACCCATATAGGCTTCATAGGTAATGACGTTTTCATCGACTGTGTACCGCCCCGAATTTGCGACAAAAGTGTTGTAAGCTGCGGCAATTTCGGCATCGGATGGCTCATCAGGAAGCGCCGGCCTATCCGCAGTTGGAACCCACATCATGCTATAGTGGCCAGATGCTGCAAACAAAAAGAGTCCGTGTTCAGCAGGCATAACGGCGACTTCATGGTCAGGCATTACCCAGTCGGACACTACCCAGCCCCCATAAAGTCCTGAGTTCTCATCAACGCTCATCTCTGCAGCAGGCTGGGCACATCCAGTCACGATCAAAACGCTGGCAACGACAAGATAAATGCTCTTAGATGTCATTCTTGCCCCCTAGGACTCTTAATGAAACGAGGAAATGGTACTTCTGGGAAACGCGGGGCCATACAGGTTCGCAACGATACATGCTATGTGCTCTCGTAATTTACTCGCGTGATCGGACACGAGTGAGACAGTGTTTGACAGCTTAGTGTGGCTAGATACCACGGACGCATTCCCACCCGGGGAATGAGAAGGCCTCTAGGTGGAGAACGGCTTCGCGGTTGCGAGCCTCGACTTCCGTCTGTCCATGGAAGCGGGCTTCCCGGCCCAGATCCACGACATCAAGGTGGCAGTCCGCTCTAGCCTCATGGGAGTGTTGGGATTCGCAGCGAAGTAGCCGACGTCCTACCTTCCCCTAAATCCTTCCGATTCAAGGAGCCCAGCATGAAGTTGTCCTCCATGAAGTTGTCCTCCCTTACACTCGCATTTGCGTTTGTAGTCTTACTCCCGTCCCCGGCGCAGTCGCAGAGCCTGGTCGGGACTTACTATAGTTGCAGCACGGCCTACGAAGGCGAAGCTGATGCCCTCATGAATACCGTCTTCGCCGATGTCTATCAGTCTTATGTCGACAAAGGCCAGCTCACCAACTGGGGCTGGGTCGAGCACACCGCTGGAGGTCCGTGGCGGAGGATCACGACAATCACCGCCGAAGATCGTTCCACGGTCATGGCCACGTGGCGCCAGATCGACGAGCAGCTTGAGGAGGAGCATCCCACTGCGCTCCGTCGCTTCAACGAAATCTGTGACTCACACGACGACTACATCTGGACGTTGGCCGATAGCTATGAGGGTACCGACCCAGGTGGGACGGCACCCACGTGGCTGTCTGTGTACTTCATGTGTGACCCGCAGAACGAGGCAAGAGCGGACGAGCTGATGGCGGAACTGTCCACCGTCACCGACAAGCACGTGGCTGCAGGTCACCTGAGTGGCTGGGCGTGGTACAAGCACGACATAGGAGGCAGGTTCCGACGGTTGTGGACGTTACTTGGTGCAGAGGGTACTGACGTGATTGATGCACTGGATATGGTGACCGGCGAGTTTGAGGCAGAGCAGACGGACACCTTCGCGGAGTTCAGATCAATCTGCTCCTCGCACGTCGATTACATCTGGGCGGACGCGCGAACAGCTGGCGAGGGGTAGCTCGGCGGCGAACCGACGTGTCTCCAACGCACTGGGACGGCCACCCTCTCTGGGGGGTGGCCGTTTTCTTTTCAGAAGCGCGGCTCTACCGAGCTATGCCACAACGCCTCTCCCATGCCTCAGAAAAGTATCCTAACCCTGCGCCTCATTCGAATTCTGCCAGTAGCGATCCCCAGCACCACAGACGCTCTGTACCACTCCTCTAGTCCATGTTTCACACCGTTGTGAAGAGTGGCTCGCGAGGGAACTAACTGGCGAGAACCCGGCAGCAGCAGCCCGGTGTGAACGCTCCCTAGCGTCCCCTCTCCCAGATCCCCTCTTGGGCCATGAGCGTTTCGATCTCGTCCGGCTCGATGGGCGAGTGGCCGGTCAGCCACTCGTGCCCGTCCTCAGTCACCAGGATCACGTCCTCGAAGCGAATCGACCAATCCTCGTGGCTTACGCTCCACTCAATGACGAAGCACATGCCCGGTTCCCAAGGGATGTCATAAAAGCCGACGTCGTGAATCTCCATACCGACGAAGTGACTGATGCCGTAAGTGTTAGTTACGTCACGGAGTCCGACCTCTGACATGAGCCGGTCTTTGAGGGCCTGACTGCCGGCGAACGTCCCCCCAGGTTTCACGGCAGCGATCAATTGTTTTTGTACGCGTGTCACGACCTCGGCTATGCGCCGCTGTTCCGGTGTGTACTCGCCGCTGACCGGAATCGTGCGCCCGAAGTCCGCCGTGAAGTGTGCGTACTCGGCACCGATGTCGTAGCTGAGCATCTGGCCGTCACTCACGGGCCAGGGGCCGAGTTCGGGGCGGACTCCAATCGGCCAGTCACGGCGCTCGCTTCTCGGAGCGACCCCCGGGCCGGACGGGGTGATCCCCGTGGGGAAGGACGGGGCCGCGTGTTCATACTCAAACGTGAAGTTGACGATGGCTCCGATCTGCTGCGTGGTCATCTCCTCGCGGACGGACTTGGCCGACTCCATGAACGCCTGGACCGTGATATCGGATGCCTTCCGGAGCATCACGATCGAGGCCTCGTCGTGGATCATGCGAAGGCGGTTGAGGATGTCCGATGCGTCCTTCATCTGGACTTCGGGCGAGAAGTACTGAAGTCGATTGGCCAGCCCGAGTCGTTCGGGCGGCGTTTCGTCCAGGTTCAGGAACCGTTGGTAGTTGAAGTAGATGTTCTTGTCTTCGCCGAGGGACCGTGAGAGATCGCTTGCGAGATCCTTGCTGCCTCGCTGGTGAGTCCTAAGGAGCGAAAAATCCGTGATGGCGTCGGAGAGATGCTCGGTCAACAGCTCGTACGGGTAGACGTGCTCAATGCCGGTCAGGTCCGCCATCCCCTCCGGGTCCTGAGAGGTGTATAGGATCTCTCGGTAGGTCTCAGCGTCGGGTGCGAGGACGAGCGCCGATCCATAGGCGTCGCCCGCTTCGAGCCCCGTCAGGTAGATAAAGTCATGCAGATCCGAGTGATCCACAAAGAACTCGTAGATCCTATTCTGGTCCTCGATGGCCGCGACAACGAGGGCAATTCCACCGTCCATAGCGTCGCGGAAGTTGGCACGACGTTGGCTGTTGAGCGCCTTGTCCGGCGGCTCGAAGGCACGTTGGCCCTGGAGAGGCGATACGACCGCGAGAGCTGCCGCGAGAAGTAGTAGGGTCTGTTTCATGATCAGTTCCTCCGCACGAAGTCAGCGTCCATCAACATCTATGTGTCGGGGTCGTCTAGTTCTAAATCCTGAGCATCAACCCCAACGGGGATGACTGCTAGAGCGAGCGTGAATAGCAGGGTTCTCTTCATGCCCTGATTCTTCCCCTACCCCACTCAGGCCCGCAACCCAGGACGTGCAAAACCCTGTCGGTAGGTGCGCTAGAAGGGGCTGTTACTGAGAGCGGTACTGGCCTACTGGAGGTTGGTTGTTCGCTCTAACCGGGAGCTCCAAGTTTTACCACACCATCGTCGACATGTATCTGCTCAGCATCCAAGGAGTCAAAGTCCAGCGGCCACGGCACGTGGCTTCCAGCGCCAAGCTTAATCCTACGCAGGTCCGACAAGTTCAGGGGGGTTCCTGGTGTCAAGGAAACCGGTGCCCTCAGCTCGTAGAACCACGCACCATCTTGACCCTGTGTGGAAACCTCCAAGGAGTCGTTTTCCAGAATCACCGCCACACGTTCATCGAGTCCGATACCTAGAACTGATGAATGGCCTCGTTCTGACAAAAATCGGGCCAGAAATGCCAGCATCCGACCCTCCCGAGAGCGCTGCCTGAAGTGACTGTCTACGAGCACGCCGCTCAGCTCCGGTTGCGCAAAACTAGGGTAGCTGATGCTAACCACAGCACCAAGCGGGTTCTCCAGGGCCGTCTCTGAAGTGATGGTCCCGAACTGGGCATCGAACGCGGCCTCCCCAAGCGCTACAGCTCCAGCGCTGGTGCCTCCAACCGCGCCGCCACGTTCCGAGACCTTAGCCAGGGCTCTATGGAGTTCAAGCGGCCAGAGGCCCAGGTAATCCCACTGGTGACCCCCAGCTAGCCAAACCGCCTCTGCTCGGCCAAGCCAGCAGAGAACCGCAGGATCCGCTCCCTGCCCAGGGATATTAGTGAGGAGCGTCACCACACTAGCAGGAGGAGGGTTGGGTGAGAGTGTCAAGCTGAAATAGGATGGATAGCTGGTGAGGGATCCCGAAGCTCGAAGGATCACGATGTCCCCACCCCCAGCTGACTCCACGAAACTCCTACTCGCTAGATCATCCTCCGCACCGCCACCCATCAATATCAAGCGCCGCATGGGGGTTGCGAGCGCGTCCTCGCCA
>Ga0114999_10008256_pt1 | contig 11621 bp, 8 predicted proteins | sample ArcticOcean_MG_C_3_FD_89820 | JGI IMG/M metagenome (GOLD analysis project Ga0114999, IMG submission 89820) | Marine microbial communities from western Arctic Ocean - ArcticOcean_MG_CB8_126 | ecosystem: Environmental > Aquatic > Marine > Oceanic | place: Arctic Ocean: Canada Basin | collected...
ATCATGGGAAAGCGATTGCCCCGCTTGAGTATCGTGAGGCCGATATAACAATGGGCAAACCCAGATATGATCCGCGAGACAGCGTGGCCAGAAAGGGAACGATCGAAAACATCAACAATCCCGTCAGTAATCCCCTGACACGTCGCTCTTTCAGAGACAGCAGAAGCCCCCCGGCAATGGCTCCGGTAAACAGCAGGTAGCCACTCAGTGTGTTTGGCTCTCCTTGATCGCCCTCGAAGGGAGCTGAGACTCTCCCCCCAAAAGGAATCTGCACCATCGCCACGATGCTGACGATGCTGACGATGAAGGTCGTAACAAGCATCGCAATCGTGAAGCGTCGAATCTGATCCCGACTGTGAATGTTGTTGGAGACAAGAAAGAAAATGACAAAGTATTCGATGTATTTCATTACGAAGAAGAGCCCTGTCATGCCTTCGACGTGACCAAAAATCAACCCCATACCCGTCGCCAGAATACAAGCCACGGTGTACCAGGCGATGGGCCGATTCAACGATGTCTCCCGTACCAGCCCCAGCTCCTTGTGCACCGCCATGCGGGTAAGCCAGGCGAAACACATGACGATGAGAAGCATGTCCTCTGTGCGGATCGTGACACCGCGTCCACCGGTCGTCGAACTGGGCCCGGCGAGAGCCCCCATACCGAATTCGGGGGACAAAAGCATCGCGAAGATGAGAACATAGAGACTTGCTTCGGTACTCACGAAGCAGATGATGAAGACGCAGATGATGAAGACGCAGATGCCGATCGCGATGGCGCCGCCCACCAGATACGGAGCAAGTCCCAGAAGCGCAGACAGGGCGACACAGACGCAAGCGATCACCACCAGCATCGGCCCTTGCCTGCCACGATCTGGAGGCTGGAATGAAGAGGTCAGCAAGGCTCTTTACTGTCGGCTAGTGTTCTCGTGGCCAGACACGCGGATCTGCGACGAAGCGTTCCGCTTCCGACAGCGAGGCGAAGGCACCTGCCAGGAGTCCCCCATCCTCCCGGTGAGTTGTCGTGTAGTCGGAGGCAAGCACACCCTTGCCACGCACAGCAAATGGCAGATGAAGAATCGTAAATTCTTCGATGACCCCGTCATTGCGCCGCTGATCTGCATAGCGGAACGCATGATCCCAATTGTCGAATCGGCCGAGGAAGAGTCGTAGATACCGCTCACCGTCAACGCGCACAGGGCTGAGGAACGCAGGTTCGGCCTGTTGACGCAGTGCAGCCAGATTTCGTTCGACCCACACCGAGCCTGGTGAATACGCGGCAATGCGTATGGCATAGGACCGAGAGGTCTCGACAATTTCGAAGAGTGGGGCGCTTACATCCGCTGGCATGTCCACCTGTGCCACATCGATGCGGTCAGCCGGCGGACGTTCGGTCGGCGCAGCCGAGGCTCCCTCAATCACCGTACTTATCGACGGCAGAATTCTGCGCGGTAACTGCTCCACGACGCCTGGCTCAACACGGCCCGACGCCGATCCGGTGTCCGTCCGGCGTTCGAGGGAGAGTCGACTCTGCTGAGTTGGCAAGACGTCTGATTCTCCACCGGACATCAAGCTGGGCAAAACACCACTCTGCCAGGAAGCACCCACTGCGGCGACGGCAAGGGCCAGATACATCACCAGACGACGCCCCAGCCCACGGCCCTCCTCTGCCTCGGAAGCAACTTCATCGTCTTCAATTTCGTCCTCGACAACAGCGAGGTCTGGTGGCGGTACATGGGTCTCATCGTCGCCAATACCGAGTCGTCTGCGTGTACGCCTGGACCAGTCCCGGAACTTCTGCTCAATTGTCCTCTCGGGGGCCGCAACCTCCGAGCCATAGGCGTAGTATGCATTGTAACCAAGATCCTCAAACTCGGAACTCAGATCTGCACGCATCCCATTGATGACAACACCCAGCAATTCGACGCCGACACCAAGTAGCAGGGAGGTCGAGCGCTTGAGGGAGGTGCGGGCGACGTCACCGGCCTTGTAGACCATGAGTGCACCATCCACCTTCTTACCGAGAATCGCCGCATCCGTCACGTGCAATACAGGGGGAGTATCGATGAGGACGATATCGTAGGCATCACGGACTTCGTTCAGGAATTCGTCCATTCTTCGCGAATTCAGAAGCTCCGCCGGATTGGGTGGAATCGCGCCGCTGGTGATGATATGCAGGTTGCTGATTCCCTGCGTTTGCAGAACATCCTCCATCCCCATCCCACCGGTGACGATATCCGTGACCGTGCGGACCACATCCTGCCACTTGTAGTTGCCGACGATGACTTCCGTTACACCTGGCTCCTTGTCGAGACCGAACAAGCGAGCCGTGGAGGGCTTGCGCAGATCACAATCTACCAGCAGGGTGCGCTTGCCTAGTTGCGCCATCGTCATCGAGAGATTTGCGATCGTCGTCGACTTTCCCTCGAAGTGAATGGAACTGGTAACCATCATGCAGCGCACGCCTTTTTCGACGCTGACGAATTCAATATTCGTACGCAGTGTTCGATAGGTCTCGGCCAACGTCGACATGGGGTCGAAATAGGCCACAAGCTGCGCTTTCCTTTGAACGGTGCGATCGTCGGAGACATCAATACCGCGATGCGCTAAAGAAGCACGCACATCATCGACATTGATAAAGGGTACGATGCCGACCACCTGCGTCCCCGTGTACTCCTGTACGTCTTCGATGGTTCCAATCGAAGTGTCAAGCGTCTCGGCGACAACGGCGAAGACCACACCAAGCACGAGTCCCAACAGAACCCCAAGAAGCGCGCGTCTGGTGGGATGGTGAGGATTGGTGGGAACTGAAGGAGTCAGTGCCCATTCCAGGACGGAGACTTCCTCTACCTTGTCCGCTTCGCGGATCAACGCCTCCTGATAGGATTCTTCCAGGGCAGTGACGACCTCCTGGCGCATCGCCACCTCACGTTGCAGTCGGCTCAACTCGAGTCCCATGGAGGGCAACAAATTGTATTGCTCGCGCAAATTGACCAGACGCTGCCGCTCAGCAACAAGATCACGACGCATTGACTCTCGGCGTTGTCGCAACTCACCCGTCAGATCGCGGCTGATCTGGTCGATCTTTACCTGAACGCGCTGAACATTCGGGTGATCTGGCGTTAACTGCACGAGCAAGGCATCGCGCTGAAGTCGTTGTCCGTTCAGATTGCGACTCAGCGTTAAGAAGGCTTCGCCCGTGCGACGCACGGAGGTACCCTGTAAGCTTTGTTCGGAAAGCCCCCCATTGGCATCCATCTCGCCAACCATGACGCCCATCGCATTCAAGTCCTGCTCGAGGCGCTGAACTTCGCGTTCAGAGTTGGTCATGCCCTGGAGATTGACACTCGCCTGACTTTCGAGAGAGATCAGTTCGCTCTGCTCTCGATAAAGGCGGACGGCCTCTTCTGCTTGCGTAAGGATGGATCGCGCATTGGACCGCTGGCTCTCGACGAACTTGCGGTGACGAACGGCCTGCTGATTCTTCAGTTCATGATCGTAATCGCGATAGACGCGAACGAGGGTATTGGCCATATCCCTGGCTCGTTCAGGTACCGGATGTTTGGCTGCGACGGCGATGATATTTGTGAAGCCCTCCTGCGATGTAGTGATGATTCGCTGGAGGGCTTCAAGGATCCGCGCCGAATCCGGACCGGACGTCGTCGCCGTCAGCAGATTGAGTTCAGTCGCCGTCCGCCGCAAGACGGGTTGGCTCGTGAGAATCGTCTGCTGTGTCTCGATCATATCGCCTGAATTGTAGGCGATCGTTTGCAGATATAGCCCGGTCAGATTTTGATGGAGATTGATCTGAACTTTCGCTGTCGCCACAAACAGCGGCTGCGGCTTCCACACAGAGGCGAGAAGGAAGCTGAAGAAGCCGAGGAAGAAGGCTGTAAAGACAACGACCCCCTTGCGCCGACGAAGAATGCGCCAGTAATCGCGAAGAGTGACTTCATACTGGGCCATAGCTGCTTAAGCGTCAGTCGGAAAGAGGCGTTGGTTGATTGCAGGGACACTGCACCCGGCGAGGGGTGCAGCGCTCCTGTGTCCTAGCGACGACTTCCGGTCTGGATCTTTGCACTGCGACCGAATGTCATCTCTTCTGGCTTGGGTTCCACCCGACGTGTGGTCTCGCTGTTGGAGGCTGAGGACTCGCCACCCCCACTATGCTCAGAGCGTTCGCGACGCCCACCGCCCTCGGAGCGGCGGCCACCATCACGATCGCCCCGACCCCGGGGACGGCGTGGGGCGTCCTCATCGCCTTCATCGCGGCGCGGAGGAGGTGCACCAACGACCTCGACGATCTCCCCCACGAACTCGGCTTCGATCGTGCGCGTCAGAACCACTTCACCGCGTGCCCAGAACTTGGCATCAGCGGCGGCGGCGGCGGCGGCGCGGATTTCTACTAACGCCGGATTGTCTACAGATCCGGATCTGGATTCAGCGGACTCACGATTTGGCGACAAGTGCAGGTAGAAACGATCCTCGGGACGAATTCCATCCTCTTTCATCGTCGCCGCCGCTTCGACCGTTGCGATCATATACAGACTCTCAGGCGGCTCGATGGGCTCGCCATCCATCTCGACGAAGAAACTGTGCGCATACAGCGCCCGAATCCGGCTATCTGCAATCTCGAAACGCCGCTGTCGTGAGGATTCAACAAGGGTGCGGATCTCCTCTTCTGCCACAGCCGAATAGCGCTTCTGGACGGCCTCCACGACCTCGTCCAAAGGGATGAATCCATACTCATCCATGGTGAGTCCGAACTCATCGGGACGGTGTCTCAGGATGAGTGAGAGCAGCTTAGAAATACGTCGGCGGTCAGGCACGTCGGTCAAAGTCCTTGTGGAGAGTCGGGCGGGCGGCGGGCGATGTCGCGGTACCGCCGGGTTGAGTTTGGGTACGGTCCTACTGATTCCACTTGTCGCGGTAGCGCAACAGTGCCGCACGAATATTCTCGTCCTGCAGGGCGAGAATCTGAGCGGCGAGCACGGCTGCATTTCGAGTGTTGTCGATGCCGACCGTCGCAACGGGAACACCTGGAGGCATCTGCACGATACTGTACAGCGAATCCACACCATTGAGCGGCCCGGATGCAATGGGGACTCCGATCACAGGCAACGTCGTATGTGCGGCCACCACACCAGGCAGAGCAGCTGCAAGCCCCGCCCCAGCGATGATAACCTTCATCCCACGCCCTTCGGCCTCGCTCGCCCAAGTGGCAGTTCGTTCAGGGTTTCTATGTGCAGAGGAGACAATCTTCTCGTAAGAGATCCCCATTTCATCGAGGATAGCGACGGCTTTGTCCATCACCTCCTCGTCGGAAGTGCTACCCATGATCAATCCAACAGAGATACTCAAGTCTCGATTCCTTTTTTAGCCATGTTCAGCCGCCTGAATCTATCCAGGCTCCCGTCAAGGACCACTTCGTCTCAAGGGATGTAAGCCTTCGGCGGACATAGAGTTACAAACAGATAAATATCACTACGTCCGGTGTGGGGCGCAATCACCATTCCTACCGCTTACCCGGCATTTCGGCGCAGGATGGCAGGATACTCAAGGTCCTCACCCCACTGCGTATCGCCGCCCACCTTTGTCTCCACCTCTGGTCCTCGACGCGGCGTTCTCACCGGGCGGCTTGCACGATGCTCGGTTTCCTGAGGGGGAACCACTTCTTCTGCACGAGCGGACGACTGCATCTGCGCCTGGGTAACAAACTTTCCGTCCTTGTCCAGGTGAAATCCGGTAGCGATCACGGTCACGCGTAGCTCATCGCCCATGGATTCATCAATCACGGTGCCGAAGATGATATTCGCCTCACTCCCTGCTGACTCTTGAATGATGGAGGCCGCCTCATTGGCCTCGTAGAGGGTCAGATTGGCACCAGCAGAGATATTGATCAGTGCCCCCTTGGCCCCGTCGATGGATATCTCCTCGATCAAGGGGCTCTTAATGGCCTTCTTCGCCGCTTCCAACGCTCGTCCTTCGCCCGAATGGGCACCGACACCGATGATCGCGTCACCACCTTCGGTGATCACCGTTTTCACGTCATTGAAATCGAGATTGATCATGCCCGGAATCGTAATCAGATCAGCGATGCCACGAGTCGCCTGCAGCAGCACTTCGTCTGCCCTGGCGAAGGCCTCCTCCAGGGTCGTGTCCCGCGAGCACACCTGTAGCAGGCGTTGATTCTTGATCACAATGAGTGTGTCGACATGCTCCTGCAGTTCAGCAATCCCAGCCTGCGCATTGCGCATCCGTGGAAATCCCTCGAACTGGAAGGGTTCTGTTACGATACCAACCGTCAGCGCCCCTTGTTCCTTCGCGATCTGTGCGACCACGGGCGCCGCACCGGTACCCGTCCCGCCCCCCATACCTGCCGTGATAAAGACCAGATCCGTGTCAGCCAATTTCTCGGCGACCTGCTCACGGTCTTCTTCAATCGATTGCCGCCCGATCTCTGGCTTTGCACCCGCACCCAGGCCGCGAGTGACACTTTCCCCAATGCACAGGCAGTGATCTGCAGCCGATACTTCTAAATCCTGGTTGTCCGTATTCACGGCAATGAATTCGACGCCGTGCATGCCAGACTGCACCATACGATTGATCGCATTGCCGCCGGCACCGCCGACGCCGACAACCTTGATGCTGGCACACGATTCAAAGTCAATAATCTGAAATGTCATGTAGTGGCCTTCCCCTCGGTGGATTTCAATTGCTGCTGTGTGATCGCAGGAACATGTAGATCAGAGCAAACCCTCCAACCACGAGCGCATACGGCCCGCAGCGGAGTCAAAACGGGTGGTTGATTGAGTTGGACCTTCGGACTGAGCGTCATGTGTGGTTAGCACCAAACCCACCGCCGTCGACCACTCTGGCTGGGCCAGAACATCGCCAACACCTTCATGAGCTGATGGCGAAGCAATACGTGTCGATGCACCCAGAACCCGCTCGGCGACGGTCGCCATTTGCTCAAGCTGGCAGCTACCGCCTGTGAGAACGAACCCGGCGCGTGGGGTCTGCCGCTCCTGCAGATCAAGACCTTGCCGGACGAGACCAAATAGTTCATCCAGTCTCGCTTCGACAATCTCCCATACCTCCGCCGGTGCGACGCGTTCGGGCGAGCGCCCGGCAACCCGAGCGACCTGCAAGGCGTCGTCTTCGCTCAAGGCGAACTGACACTTCAGTGTCTCGGCATGATTCCAGGTCGTGCGCAAGCACACGGCCAAATCCCCTGTCACTTGTTGCCCACCCACGGGGACGACACAAGTGTCCACGACGGCTCCCTCTTCGAAGCAGACGACATCGGCCGTACCGCCACCGATATCTATGAGCCCGACACCCATGTCGAGTTCGTCGTCGGACAGACACGCACGTGCGGCGGCAAGAGGCGAAAGGACAAGATCCGCCACTCGATACCCGGCTCGCTCCACACAGGCGACAAGATTCCGAACAGCCGTTACCCCGCCTGTCACAATGTGAACGCGGGCGCCGAGACGCACTCCTGACATGCCAACTGGATTTTGAATTCGTGGTTGCCCGTCTACGTCAAAGTCACGTGGCAAGACATGCAGAACCTCGCGCTCGAAGGGAATGGCTACAGTTCGCGCCGCATCGATCGCACTCTGGCGATCCATGGTGCTAATGGTCCCTCCCTTCCCCTCCACTGCCACGGCTCCCTGGCTCTGCACGGCGTCTACATGCTCTCCAGAAATTGAGATCGTCACTCGCTCGACGTGGGTACCGGATGCCGCCTTCGCCTGCTCGACAGCCTGACGAATGGCGGAGCCGAGCCGGTCTGCATCTACCAGCACACCACGTCGCACGCCCAAACTTGGTGCCGTGCCCACGCCGATTACATCAAGACGAGATCCACTTGCTTCGGCCAGAACCACTCGCACCATGGTCGAGCCGATATCGACGCCAGCCAGGACGGCCGCTGCATCAACCATGAGAGAAAACCTGGAGGCCTTGTGCACGCGGTTCGCTACGTTCCACCACCGTCCGCGTCGTGCCCACTACCGCCTGTCCTTGAAATCTCATATCTACGTAGACCGCATCGGGAACATCGTGGTACACTCGCGCCAGCACAGCCAAAAGAGCTTGCAAACAGTCCGCATCGTGCAGAGGCAGTCGGATCTCCAGATCGTCTGCGACCAGACGCAGTCGTAGCGATTCGGTATCCAACGGCAGGATCTCAGATACTTCTGAGATCAGCTCCGGCGCACTCTCCCCTGCCTGCAACCACCATGTAAGTAATGTTTGAACCTGGTGCCCTTGAGGGACCGTCTCGCCCACGACCGGTTCCCACACAGTGGCCGTCGTATCCACGTCGATGACCTGAAAAATTTCATGTGGACGAATCACCGGAAGGTCGAGATCAGTCACTCCCTCTGTCGTCAATCGACCTCGTGGCAGCACAACGCCGTCCTCATCGAGACCGAATAGCTCGCCATGCCAATCGAGCCACGCCGTTCGTCGACGCTCCTGGAGAGTCACCACGAGACGATCGGGTGGACGCCGCTCAACGCGGGCACTTCGCACCCAAACCAGTTGGCTGATGCGTGAGGCAACCTCATCCAGATCCGCATGAAAGATGCTATCCTGTGGCTGCAATCGGCTGGCAGCGAGGACTTCCTCACCAGACAGCAGGCGCAATCCGTGGATTTCGAGCGCAAACAGTGAGTAGCCCGGTGCCCGGTTGAGAGCCTCTCGCCCAGCAAGAATCGCCGTTGCCATGACACCGAGCACTACCGTCAGGCAGACGCCGACCATCACACGGCGCCGCAGTGGTCGCACGGGATGAGTTGAGGTGAGGGATTTGCTTGAGCGACGTGCCATTCTATGCCTCATTCGCTGCGCGCCGAGAAGAGAGGATTGCGTCGAGTCGGTCGCCGATATCTCCGGCCCCCATCACCAGGAGCAAATCACCGTCTGCACATCTGTCGAGAGCTGCACCAATTGCGACAGATGCATCATGTTCCTCAAACACGACGTCCAGACGGTTGCGCAAAGGCTCCGTCAACAGTCTCAATGTGACGCCTTCTATTGGAGCTTCTCTGGCCGGATAGATATCACAAACCCAGACCTCATCAGCTAAACTCAGCGCGTCGACAAACTCGGCCTGTAGATGCCGAGTTCGCGAATACAAGTGCGGCTGAAACACGGCCACGACGCGCCGCTTCGTCTGGTGCGCCCATCTCAAAGCTGCAGCGACCTCTGTCGGGTGATGGGCATAGTCATCGACGACGAGGGTTCCACCCATCGTTGCCTTGGTCTGCAGTCTTCTGTCTACACCGGCGAAATTCGTCAGGCCGTCATCGATCGCGGCCCATGACCAGTTCATGCGATCCGCCACACCGATCACCATCAGGGCATTGTCCACGTTGTGTTGTCCGCGAGCAGCCAGCTGCAGAGACGGCCGCGACTCACCATCCACTCGTACGCGCAGATGACAGTGCTCCGCTTCGACCTGCATTTCCTCGAGCTGAATCTGCGACGTCTCATCGTGGCCACAGAGAGTAACCGCAGCGGTAGCTGTGCTCGCCGCTCTGGTACATCTGGCCTCATCGTGTGTGACGATCCATTCGCTCGCTTGCCCCAAGAAGCTCGCAAAGGCCGTGTCGAGGGCCTCGTTGTCGGCGTAGGTATCATGATGATCGGCCTCGATATTCGTCACCACGGCTCCCATAGGGTGCAGTGTGAGGAACGAACGGTCGTATTCATCGGCCTCTGCCACGAGCAAACCATCACGCCCCGTTGCAGCTTGGCTGTTGCCCGTCTGCCATCCGCCAATCACCACCCCCGGATCCTCACCAGCGGCTCGCGCGACAGCGGCAATCATGCTGGCTGTCGTCGTCTTCCCATGGGTGCCAGCCACGGCGATGGTCGGTCGTTGTTGCGATAAAGCGCCCAACAACTGGGCACGTGAGCAGACGTGTGGCGTTCGCGCCCGCGCGGCCTGCAACTCTGGATTGACAGCGTTCACGGCCGCCGAATAGACGACGAAATCAGCGTCATCGATTCGACTTGCGTCATGCTCACCGGTCCAAACGTGGATCCCTTGGGATCGTAACGAGCCAACGAGTGCACTCTCCATCTGATCTGAACCTTGAACGACATGCCCCGCCTCCTGCAAAAGGCGCGCAAGGGGTTCCATCCCGGCTCCACCGATCCCTATCATGTGCACGCGGCACGAACGGCCCATATCAAGCAAGTCTTGTACGCTCTGCATACTAGCCCACACCAAAATTCAACCGACGACGACGACGGGCGCGGATCGCTGATGTCGCAGAGGGTCGCCACGTGACGGGTGAAAGGGCTGCTCTCACGCCAGACTTGTCTTCCTGCTCACGGGCCACAGCCGCAAGTATTCCCAGGCCACACAGATTCAGCAGCAGCGATGATCCGCCATAGCTGATGAAAGGCAGAGGCAAGCCCGTCGTGGGAGCCAAACCTGTGGCGACGGCCACATTGAGCAGTGCGTACACGGAAACCATCATCGTGATCCCAGCGGCCGTATAGAAACCGAAATCAGATCGGGCCCCGGCGGCGATACGGAAACCGTGCAGGGCCAGGGCGATGAACAAACCGATGATGCTCATGGTGCCGAATAGGCCGAGTTCTTCACCGGCAAAAGCGAAGACAAAGTCTGTGTGCGGTTCGGGCAGGAAGTATTTCTGCATACTGTTGCCGAGACCGACCCCTACCAGTCCACCGCTGCCCAGAGCCAGTTCCGCCTGGGCAATCTGAAAACCTGCCCCTTGGGGATCCGCTTCACCGAAGAAGGTGAGTAGCCGTTGCATCTGATACGGTGAGGAAAAGACCGAAAGCAAGACGAAGGGCATCCCTGCCATTCCAACGCACGCCAGATGAGCCGGTCGAGCCCCACCGATCCACAACATCAACAGGGCGATGGTACCAATGGCCAACGCAGTACCCAGATCTGGCTGCAGGACGATGAGTCCGAGCACAATCGCGATAATGATGAGGCGGGGCAGCAATCCAAGTTGCCAGTCCGTCATCACCTCGCGATGGCGAACCATGACGTCTGCCAGATAAAGCACCAGCGCCAGCTTGGCGAATTCGGAGGGCTGGAATGTGAATTGAGCCAGGGGGAACTGAAAAGGCAGCCATCTCTGGGCACCCTTCCCTTCGCCAAAAAGAAGCACCAGGACGAGCAACCCAATGGCAACGATCAGCAGTGGACGAGCCAAAACACGCCACAGTGCCAGAGGTACGCGAGAGACCCCAAACATGATCAACAGCCCGAAAGCAGCACGCATCAGCTGTCGATTAAGGAAAAATCCCGCATCGTGGAAACGACTTCCAGCCAGGGCAGAGCTCGAACTATACACCATGACCACGCCAATACCGACGAGGACAACGGCAATGAGCAGGACCTGCATAGCTGCACGTTCTGCGGGAGAACTATTGGACAATCCAAACGCCCGATCGCACAGGACTTGAAGCAACCAGCATTGCTGGCCAGGAGAGATATAGTGAGTCGAGATGCCTTGGGAGGCATCTGACCTGGGAAGGAGGAGACGACGAGTCGCCACCGGGGGGGGGGGGGGGGGGGGGGGTCCCACAATTTTTTCTAACGTTGGGGTCGACGTAGAAACC
>Ga0114999_10008266_pt1 | contig 11613 bp, 8 predicted proteins | sample ArcticOcean_MG_C_3_FD_89820 | JGI IMG/M metagenome (GOLD analysis project Ga0114999, IMG submission 89820) | Marine microbial communities from western Arctic Ocean - ArcticOcean_MG_CB8_126 | ecosystem: Environmental > Aquatic > Marine > Oceanic | place: Arctic Ocean: Canada Basin | collected...
CGCGCGCCGCCAGATCGCCGACCTGCGCGATCAGATGGCGCATCGAGCGGCCGAGCCGGTCGAGCTTCCAGACGACCAGCGTGTCGCCGGCTCGCAGATAGGCGAGCGCCTCGGCGAGCCCCGGCCGGTCCGCCCTGGCGCCCGAAGCGTGATCGTCGAACGTGCGCTCGCAACCGGCGCGGATCAGCGCGTCATGCTGGAGTGCCAACTTCTGGTCGGCGGTGGAGACGCGCGCATAGCCGATCAGCGCCATGCGCGGGTCCGAAGTGTCCGTTTTCCCATCTTGACGCGATCTTGTCCGAATCGCCGTCGAAGGTCCAGAGTTGACGGACACATTCACGCTGGCCGTCCAATCACCGTCTGACGGACAGGCACAGCGAAGGAGATGATGCTTGGCGAGGCGGCGACTGATGAGCCCGGAAATCTGGGCGGGGCATTATGACGCGCCGCTCGATGAGCGCGAGATTGCACGTCACTATACGCTGACCAGCGACGACCTGGAAATTGTCGGCCGCCGTCGCGGCGATGCCACCCGGCTCGGTTTCGCGATGCTCCTGCTCACCATGAGATGGCCTGGCCGTGCGCTGGAAGCGGGCGAAGTCCCGCCCGCCCCTGTGCTCGCCTATGTGGCCCGCCAACTCGGCGTCGCGCCCGACGCCTTTGCGGACTATGCTCGTCGGGATCAGACCCGCCGCGAGCATCTTGTCGAAATCCGACGATCGCACGGGTTCAGGATTTTTGATCGCGACGCATTCCGCGAAGTCGTCGCCTTCGCGATCCCTATCGCACAGACCATCGTCCACCCCGGCCAGATGGCAGGCGTCATCATCGACGAACTCCGGCGTCGGCAGATCCTCCTGCCTTCTTCTTCGATTCTCGAAGCGGTGCTGCGGCGGGCTCGCCAGCAAGCCGAACAGCTTACCTATGAAGTGCTCACAATCGGCCTGCTGCCAGACACCCTTCAGGGTCTGGACGATTTGCTGGCCCGACGAACGGGGCAAGCCGCGACATGGATATCCTGGCTTCGCAATGCGCCACAATCGCCGGCAGCGCGCAACATCCTGCGCCTGATCGAACGGCTCGCCTATGTCCGCGCACTGGGCCTCGATCGCGGGCGGGCTGACATGATTCCGGCTTCGACTTTTGACAGGCTGGCGGACGAGGGCAGCCGCATCACGCCCCAGCATCTTGGCGAACTCAATGCCCTGCGCCGCCATGCGACGCTGGCGGCAACCGGCATCCGGCTTGAGGAAAGCCTGACCGACGCCACCCTGACGATGTTCGACAAGCTGTTGGGCAGCATGGCGCGCCGCGCCGAGAACCGGACCCGCGACAAAGCCCTCAAGACGGTGCGCGAGTTGCAAGGCCACCTCCGGACGCTCACGGGGTCTTGCCGCCTCCTCATCGACGCGCGCAGCAAGGGCGTGGATTCTCTGGCGCAGATCGAGGCGCTGGACTGGCAGCACTTCGCCGTGGCCGTCGAGCAGGCCGAAGTGCTCGGGCGACCGGAAACCGTCGATCGCACCGCCGAATTGATCGAGCGGCATCGGACGGTGAAGCTCTTTGTCGGCGCTTTTCTCAACGCCTTCGAGTTTCGCGGCGCCGGCGCGGTTCAGGGGCTCCTGTCAGCGCTGGCGATCATCGCGGAGCTATATCGGACCGGCAAACGGCGCTTGCCTGATCGCGTGCCGCTACGCTTTGTGCCGCCCGCATGGCGCCCGTTCGTCCTGCGGGATGGCATCGTTGATCGTGCCGCTTATGAACTATGCGCCTTGTCGCAACTACGCGAGCGGTTGCGAGCCGGGGATATATGGGTCGCGGGAAGCCGGCAGTTTCGCGATTTCGACAGCTATCTCATACCGCCGGCGACCTTTGCGGCGCTGCGCGAGAAGGGGCCGTTGCCGCTCGCCATCGAAACGGGTTTCGAGCGCCATATCGAGGAACGGCGCACCAGGCTCGACACGGCGATCGAGCAGGTAACGGTCCTTGCACGGCAAGGGGAGCTGCCCCAGTTTAAGCTTGACGAAAACGGTCTCATCATCTCGCCGCTGATGGCGGCAACACCGCCCGCCACCGAGATTGCCCGTCGCGCCGCCTATGATCGACTGCCGCGCGTGAAGATCACCGATCTTCTGCTGGAGGTCGATGCCTGGACCGGGTTCAGCGAATGCTTCATCCATCGTCGTTCGGGCCGGGAAGCCGACGATCGCAATGCGCTGCTCACGGTCATCCTCGCCGATGGCATCAATCTCGGCCTCACACGCATGGCGGAAACCTGCCGGGGCGCAAGTCTGCGTCAGCTCGCCCATCTTCACGACTGGCACATCAGCGAAGCCGCCTATGGCGAAGCGTTGGGAAGGCTGATCGACGCCCATCGCGCCATGCCGCTCGCCGCGCTGTGGGGAGACGGCACCACTTCGTCGAGCGACGGACAGCAATTTCATGCCGGGGGCCGTGGGGCCGCGATCGGCGACATCAACGCGCGCAGCGGCAACGAACCAGGCGTTGCCTTCTACACCCATGTCTCGGATCGATATGACCCCTTCGCAAGTCGGGTGATCGCGGCGACCGCTGGCGAAGCGCCCTATGTGCTGGATGGCTTGCTGTATCACCAGACCGGCCTGACGATCGAGGAGCACTACACCGATACGGGCGGGGCATCGGACCATGTGTTCGGCCTCATGCCCTTCTTCGGCTACCGCTTCGCGCCGCGCCTGCGCGACATCAAGGAGCGTCGTTTACACCTCCTTCCCGGCCAAGAATCCGGCCCCTTGCTTGCCGGCATGACGGCCGAACCGATCACATTGGGTCATGTCGCGGCGCATTGGGACGAACTGCTGCGGTTCGCCACGTCGATCCGCACCGGCACCGTCACTGCTTCGGCAATGCTGCGCCGCTTGTCCGCCTATCCGCGACAGAACGGACTGGCCCTCGCACTACGCGAGCTGGGCCGCCTCGAACGCTCCATTTTCATGCTCGACTGGCTGCGCGACATCGACCTGCGCCGGCGCACCCAGGCGGGCCTCAACAAAGGCGAAGCCCGCAACGCGCTCGCCCGCGCGCTCTTCTTCAACCAGCTCGGCGAACTGCGCGATCGTCGGTTCGAGAACCAGACCTATCGCGCCTCCGGCCTCAACCTGCTCGTCGCCGCCATCATCTTGTGGAACACTCGCTATCTCGAAATGGCGCTGGCGGACATCGGCACAGCCGACGAAATCGCACGCCACATCGCGCCATTGGGCTGGGAGCATATCTCGCTGACCGGTGACTATAGCTGGAATGTTGAAGATCAACCCGATCCGGACGCCTTGCGACCGCTGCGCGCCGTCAACTCCCTACTTGCCGCGTGACGTTCGCTATCCGTTCGCCCTTTCCGTGCAGATACGTCACTTTCGTGTAGTCACCCCTAATAGCCTGTCCCCTGATGACATTTACCGCTGACAGACCGTGCCAATCAGCGCTGATATCTACACTGATCGATGCCGGCAACACCGGCGGCGGCTTCGGCATTCCCACCTATATCGCGGGCGAGCCGCGCTTCTACGGCGTGGAACTGGGCGCGAAATTCTGATCCGGTCCGCGACGGCGGGACATTCGCTCCCGCCGTCGCGACCGGTGCGGCCCGCGCGGCGATCGACGGGTTCGGGCCCCGGGCTACAAATTCACGTTCTTTCGATAGCCGAAGCTGTTGTACATGGGCAATGCGGCCGCACCGACCGGCCGGGCGGAATAGCCTTGCGACCCTTCGAATATTCCGGGCGGATGAACGCCCGTCGTCCGGAGGTTCGTCATCGCGGCCCGGGTCGCGTCGCATATCCGGACGCGGATATCGGCGGGAAGCGAGCCGTCGATGACGACCTGCGCGACGTCCACGACGGCGACCGCGTTGATCGCGGCGACCGCCAGATGCCAGCCCGTATCGGCGATCCAGTCATCGAGCATCGCGCCGAGCACGGGCCATTCTTCCGGATTCTGCCACAGGAAGTCCGCGTTCATCCCGGCCGCCTCGATCTGGCGATGCAGATTGACCAGCGACACGCACGACAACAGCTGCCTCGGCTGGGATGCGGTGCCGTCCTTCTCGACGACGAGCATCGATCCGAACGCAGCCGCATTCGCATGGCTACCCTCGATCACCATGTCGTCAAGGACCAGGCCGCCACCGACGAAGGCGCCGATATAGAAATAGACGAAGCCGTGGGGACTGCGCGACTGGCCGAACATGAGCTCGCCGATGCATGCGACCGTGACGTCGTTCATGATCTGCGGCTCGACCCCGGTCACGGTCCGGACGAGGCCGGCGATATCGAACGTTTCCCATGTCCCGAGCAAATCGCCGGGAACATCGATTTCCTCGGTCCACCGCCATAGCTCTCCGGGCATGGCCACGCCGATCCCGACGATCCGGTCCATGATCCCGGCCGCGGTCGTTCGACACAGTTCCGCCCAGGAGCGGGTCACGAAATGTTCGAGCGCCGCCGGCACCGGATAGCGGAAGACGTGACGATACGCCTCCATCGTGGTCCCGACGAAATCGACCAGGACCAGTTCGAAGCTGCGCCGACCGACCTTCAGCCCGACCGTATAGGCACCGCCCGGATTGAGGGAGAAAGGAACCTTGGGCTGTCCCACCTTCCCCCGGACGAGTTCCTCGCGGCGCAGGCGACCATCGCCTTCCAGACGCCCGACGACATCGGTAAGCGCCTGTCGCGAAAGGCCGGTCCGCGCGGAAAGTTCGGCCTTCGACAATGCCCCGTGGCGCCGGATGATCGAGAGGACGAGGAGTTCGTTATGTTCGCCGACACCAACGATATTGCTGCCGCGGCTCACGCGCTTGCCCTTCTGTCCATGCCTTGATCCTGCGCCAGGTCACGATATCCGGCAAGGGATGTGAAGGGGTTGCGCGCCGTTTTCCGGGTCAGTGGAGCGCGGGACCGGGGGGCGGCGGCTCGTCCGTGGGGGCGCGACGGCGCGCGTCCCATCCAAACAGGGCGACCGCGCCGAAGCACAGGCTTGGCACCCAGAAGGCGGGTCCGATATCGCCGGCAAGATCGGATACCAGACCCTGCAGCCCCACGACGACCGCCCCGCCCGAGATCGCCATCACCAGCCCGGCACCGCCGAGCTTGATGTCGCGGGGGTCCAGCGCGGAGAGGCCGATGCCGTAGATCGTCGGAAACATCAGCGCCATGCATCCGCTGACCGCGACCAGGGCATAGACGCCCGCGACACCGTGCGAGAGCGCGGCGACGGCGCACAGCGCACCTGCCAGAACCGCAAGTCCGAACAACAAGGTCTCCGCCCTCACCCGCCCCATCAACCACGTGCAGATGAAACGGGACAGGAAGAACAGGACCAGTCCAACCGTGTAATAGGTCGCCGCCGCGCTTTCGCTTACGTCCAGGCGGGTCATGACGTAGCGGATCGTGAACGACCACACGCCGACCTGCGCGCCGACGTAGAGGAACTGGATGCCGATCGCGACCAGATAACGGCGGTTGCGCGCCAGCCTTCGCAGGCCTGTTCCGAAGCCCTGCGGCTCGCCGATGTCGCCATCCCCGGTCCGGTCGAGATCCGCGGGCATCGTCTTGACCGCCAGCAGGACCCAGACGATCGACAGCATCGCCGCCACGGCGACATAGGGGCCCATCACCGCGGTCAGCTCGACGCGCTGGACCGACTGCAACGCATCGGTCGACAGCGCCGCACGCTCGGCCGCCGACGCCTGATGGAGATGGTCGAGGATGAAGAACTTGGCGAGCAGCGCGCCCGATATCGCCCCGACGGGATTGAACGACTGGGCGAGGTTGAGCCGCCGTGTCGCGGTAGCCCTTGGCCCCAGCGAGTAGATGAACGGATTGGCGCAGGTCTCGAGAAACGACAGGCCGGCGGCAAGGACGTAGAGCGCAACCAGGAACGGGAAATAGTCGAGCGACAGGCTCGCCGGATAGAACAGGAGCGCGCCGGCGATATACAGGCCTAGGCCGATCAGCAGGCCCGCCTTGTACCCGTATCGCCGCGCCATGAGCGATGCGGGGATAGCGAAGCAGAAATATCCGCCGAAAAACGCATATTGCACGAACGCCGTCTGAAAATCGGTCAGGCTCAGAATGCGCTTGAACGCCGACAATAACGTGTCGGTCATGTTGGCGGCCAGCCCCCATGCGAAGAACAGGCCGGCGACGAGGGCGAACGTCAACGCCTGTCCGCGCGAAATCAGCGCGGCCGGCACAGCGTCCGTGGGAATGGCATTCCGATAGTCACGCATGTGCTGGTTCCATCGTCCGGGGATCGCGCTCCTTCACCACGCATGGCTGCGGGTTCGGTCGCGGCCTGTAAAGCCCGTCCCGCCGGGATGCGGCGGGACGGAGCGGCAAGGTCAGAAGCGCACGCCGACGCGCAGGATGAAGGTCTGCGGGTCGACGACGCGGGCGTTGAAGGTGTTCGTGGCACCGACCAGGGTCTCCCCGGCGCGCGGATCGCCTTCGGTCAACCCGGTGCTCTTCAACAGGTTCTGGACGTCGCCCAGTACATACACGCCGCGTCCCATCTCCAGACCGAAGCCCAGGCTGACGAGGCCGTAGGCGGACAGGCGTGCGGTGTTGGCGTCGTCGGCGAAGCGGCGCCCGCTGAAGGAATAGGCGCCGTGGAGCGAGAAGTCGCCGATCGGCGTGCTGATCCCGTCATAGGAACTGCGGACCTGGAAATAGGCGTTGGGGGTCCGCACGGGCAGATTGCCGTTGATGTCGAGGCTGACGGTCTGCGCGTTCGGGCCGAGTGCCTGTTGCGGGGGCGTGGCGAAGAATTTGGGCGCCTGATAGGTGCCGCTCAGGTCGATCGACCAGTCGGTGACCGGCCGGATCGATATCTGTGCCTCGACCCCGTTGGTACGGGTGTTCCGGAATGCCTGACGTTGCACGATCGCGCCGTTGACGACGGTGGGCACGTTGAAGAACAGGTCCTTCGCCTGCGCGAAGAAATAGTTCAGCTCCACGTTGAGCGGCCGGCTGTTGTACCGCAGCCCCGCCTCGACCATCGTCGTGGTCGCCGGTTTCGTTTCGGGACGGTCCTCGAAATTGCGGATCGCGGCCAGCCCGTCTGCGGTCGATGCGTCGAAATTGGCCAGCGCCTGATACCGGTCGGGATCGGGCATCCGGAAACCGCGGGCGAAGCGGCCGAACAGCGCGAAATTGCTCGCCACCTCGTAATTCCCGCCGACCGTCCAGGCGAGCTTCCGGAAGTTCAGGTCCATCGCCCGGAACGTCCCGCTGCCGAAGGGCAGCGACACGAGGGCCGGATTGCCCGGATCGAAGGTCGCCGGATTGCGGCTGAGGTCGAAATTCGCCGGATTCTCTACCTGCCCGCTAACGTGCAGGGTTTCGTAGCGCGCACCGGCATTCAGCGACAGGCGACCGATGTCGTAGACGAAGTCGACATAGGGCGCGATCGTGCGCTCCTTGAACTGCACGTTGGCATAGCCTGTCGGCCCGGCGATGAGCCCCTTGTACGTGCCCGCGGCACCCGACGCGAGCGGCGCGCCGGCTGCATCGGTGAAGACGATGTCGAGACGCCGGGGCCGCCCCTCGATGCTTTGCAGCGTGTCCAGTCGCGAATCGAGCACCTGCCCGTCGATGTCGGAGAAATAGACGCCGAACGTACTGGCCAGCTTGCCCGGACCGACCTGCAACCCGTCACGTTGCAGCTGGAAATCGTTCTGGAAATTGGTCGCCTCGGTCTTGCGATAGAAATAGGCGGCATCGATGCCGAAGCCGTTGATGTTGAGGCTGTCGGCATTGGCCTGGGTGGCGAGCACCTCGCCGGTCCCGGCGTCGCGCACCTGGAAGAACGGACCGCCGGCACCGGCTGCACCCGCGAAGCGCGTGGGCGCCCGTGCGAATATCTCGCCCGCGATGGTCGTGAGCGGCCGGGCGTTCCCGACGTTGATGATCGCGTTGAACGGCGTGTTCAGATCGGTGTAGCGGTTCTGGTTGCTGACCGACCAGCCGCCGCCGAGGTCGTAATCCAGCTTGAAGCCGAAATAGAGCGTCTTGTCGCGCTGGCCATCGGCGGCATCCCAGTTGATGTCGCCCATCGGCGTGCCCGGCAACGACAACAGGCGGGCGCGAGCGGAAACGCCGGTCGTGCCGTCGTTGATGCTCATTCCGCCCGGAATGGAGCGCGGATTGGAAATCGTCCCGGTGAGCGGCTGGGGCAGATAGAAGATCGCGCGATCGTTCTGCAGGTTGAATTCGGCGCGGATCCTGCCGCGTCCCCCGGCGAAATCGTGCACGACATTGGCGTTGATCTCGCCGCCGCGATTGGCGTTGAAGCCGGGATCGCGGCCGGAATTATCCTGTCGCCACCAGCCGCCGATCGCCGCCGCGGTCGTGTCCGACAGGCTGAACGTGGTCCAGCCGTCGAAACCGATGCGATCGTAGCTGTTGGTCTGGAACTGGATATCGCCATGGGTCGGATCGCCCGGTCGCCCCTCGCGCGACAGCAGGTTGATGTAACCGGCCGGCGCGCTGCCCACGAATACGGACGAGGAACCGCCGCGCACCGCCTGGGCACCGGCGACGAAATTGGAAAAGCGCGTGAACCGGTCGGACTGCGAGAACAGGATATCCTGATCGTAGAATACGACCATGCCGTCGCGTTGCAGCGCCGTGAATTCGGTCTGGGTCGAAAGCGGGAAGCCGCGCGGGGCGATGTTGTTGCCGACTTCGCCGCCCGAATCCTCCGCGTGAAAACCGGGGATGCTGCGTGCCAGCGACGCGATGCTGGCGGGCGCGATTTCGGTCAGCGCTTCCTCGTTGAAGACCGAGATCGCGTTGGACGACCTGATCTGCTGCACGGCGCGGCGGGAGCCGACGACGACGATGTCCTGCACGATCGCGGCGTTCTGCGGCGACACAGCGTCAGCGACCGCATTATCGGCAGCGACCGGCGCCGCCTCATCGACCGGAGCCGGCGTTGCCTGTTCCTGCGCGCGGACCGACGTGCTTGCCGCGACCGCCACAAGTGCAGCCACAGACACCGAAGTTGCAAACGAACCTTTCATAATCCCCCCCTGATGACGTCGCCCGTCCCGGCGATCTGGCATCAACCTGTTCCCATCGATTCTATTTGTCAATATGCTGGACTAATCAAGCTACCCGAATTAAACGAACGGCGACGAGGTCGGAACGACCTGTTGCGAGAGGACGTGCGTGCGATGTTAAAGGGACTGCCGGCGATGTTGGGGCCCGACCTACTGTCGACGCTCCGGGCCATGGGCCATGGTGACGAAATCGCGATCGTCGACGCGAACTACCCCGCCGATGCGCACGCCACCCGACTGGTGCGGATGGACGGGCATGACGTGCCCGCGATCGCCGACGCCTTGCTATCGGTGCTGCCGCTCGATCGCGATGTCGACGCGGCGTTTCGGCCGTGCGCGCATGGCGACTGCGACCGGATGGAGCCCGTCTATAGCGAGTTCGACGCGCTTCTCGCGCGTCACGAACCCGGCATCGTGCTGCGCCCGCTTCCCGGCGACGGTTTCTACGCCCGCGTACGGGGCTGTTACGCGATCATCGCCAGCGGCGAACGTCGGCTGTTCGCCAACATCATCCTGCGCAAGGGCGTGATCGGTCCGGTGGAATCATGACGGCGGCCCCGCATGGCCCCCGCGGTCCCCGCGCCATTTCGGGGAACGCCCGTGGCTGACCCCCTGTTCGGATGCATCGAGGCCGGCGGCACGAAGTTCGTCGTCGGCGTGTTGAGGGATCAGGGAACGATCCTCGACGAATGTCGGATCGAAACGTCGGACCCAGCCGCCACTATCGGTGCCGCGACCGATTTCCTCGACGCCGCGGCTAGTCGGTTCGGCAGTTTCGACGCGATCGGCATCGCCAGCTTCGGTCCGATCGACATCGACCGTCGCTCGCCGCATTGGGGCCGTATCACCACGACGCCCAAGCCCGGCTGGAGCGACATCGACCTCGCAGGGCCGTTGGCGACGGCGTTCGGCTGCCCGGTCGGCTTCGACACCGACGTGAACGGCGCGATCCTGGCGGAAAGCCTGTGGGGCAACGCGATCGGTGCGGATATCGCCTGCTACGTCACCGTGGGCACGGGCATAGGCGGCGGCGCCCTTGTCGAGGAACGCCCGGTCCACGGATCGCGCCATCCCGAAATGGGACATCTGATCGTCCGCCGCCATCCGCTCGACACCGGGTTCGGGGGCATCTGCCCGTTCCACGGCGATTGCCTGGAAGGTCTGGCGAGCGGGCCGGCGATCATCGCCCGCTGGGGGGCGTCGCTGTCCGACCTTCCGCCGGATCACCCCGCCCATGAAATCATCGCGTATTACCTCGGCCAGCTGGTCGTCGCGCAGCAGGCGATCCTTTCGCCGAGACGGATCGTCATGGGCGGTGGCGTCCTCGCCACGCCCGGGCTGATCGACCGGGTGCGGGCGCAGGCGCGGGACCTCGCCAACGGCTATTACGGCACGGAGGATTACGCCCGCCTCGTCGTCGCTCCCGGCCTGGGGGACAAGGCAGGCCTGCTCGGCGCCCTCGCGCTCGCCCAGCGCGCGCGGCGCTGAACGGATCCCGATCCCGTCGGAACGGCCTCGTGGCGTTGCCCGCGGGCCGGGCTACCGGGCTTCACGTCGTTGATAGCTGCGATCCGCTCGGCAGTGGCGTCCACGCCCTGCTGCATCCGCCCCAGCGTCTCGGAATAGTCCGGCACGTCGATATGCGCCCGCTCGGCCGCCAAGCCCTCCACGGCACGGCGTAGCAGCGCCAGCTCGCGGTCCTGTCCCTCGATCACGGCGCGCAACCGGTCGAACGCCTCCGCCGGGTCGCCGCCTTCCTGAATATCGTCGTCCATCATCACCTACCGGCTCATGCCATGATCGCGGTCTCGGCCAATCGTGACCGACTGCGCCAGCTCGTTTGCGACCGATCGGCCCCGCTCCATTTTCAGTTCCAGCTCGGGCGCGCGGGCGCGCAGAACGGATTCGAGCTGCGGGTCGCGTTGTAGCCCGCCAGCAATGCTTTCCATGCGCTTGCCCAGCTTCTCCGCGCCCGCACGATCGCCGGCACGCTCCATGCTGGCCCGCGTCTCCTTCATGCCCTGCCACTGCTCCACGAACCGGCCCGCGCGCTTCTCCGGGTCGATGCGGACTTGGCGCTCCGTTTCCATCGCCTTCGCCGCGCCGCCCGTGTTCCCCTCGGCCGCATCGCGCGCGAGCCGGGGATCACGCTCGATCGCACTGGCAAGGTCGCGCGCGGCATGGGGCCGGATCGCGTCCAGCGCCTCGCCCGCCCGCCGCAACGCGCTCTCCTGGTGCGCCAACACTGGCAGCCCCTGCGCCCGCATCCGATCCATGTCGGCCGCTGCGCGGCCATAACGCTCGATCGCGCGGGCCTGCGAGGGCGCCAGCGGCTCCCTCGACTGCGCTCGGGACAGGCTGGCCGCGCCGCGCTCCGGCAACGTCGTTTTCTCGGTCGCCGGCTTCGGCCGGAACCCCGCGAACATGCCGCGCGCCTTGTCGCGGACCTTCGCCACTATTTCACGCGCGAGTTCCGGGAACCGGATCTCGCGCCGATCGGCGAACGCGCGGGC
>Ga0114999_10008273_pt1 | contig 11610 bp, 9 predicted proteins | sample ArcticOcean_MG_C_3_FD_89820 | JGI IMG/M metagenome (GOLD analysis project Ga0114999, IMG submission 89820) | Marine microbial communities from western Arctic Ocean - ArcticOcean_MG_CB8_126 | ecosystem: Environmental > Aquatic > Marine > Oceanic | place: Arctic Ocean: Canada Basin | collected...
ACTCCTAGCAAGAAAGCATATTTCACTAGGCGCTATCCCGTTCCTGATCTTCGGCACACTCGCTTACCTGGCATCCAAGAATGATCCCATCGTCAGGATCGAGTCCATGTACGTTGTGCTCGTTACGTCTGTCATCGCTGGCGTAGCGACCCTCCGGTGGTTGGTGAACAGGGCAGCGTTTTCCACCGATGGAGACCCTCTAGCGTCTGACCGTCGTTCGTTCCTCGTTTCAGCGGGCGGCGCAGCAGCGTTCGCAGGGGCTACGTTCGCCCTCGGAAAACGGGCGACAAGACGCGTGGTTGCCTCCGCCGATCGCAGCCTGGTCGTCCTCCCACAGGCCGAGGATCTTGCCGGCCCACTCGGACCATCGATTCCCGACATCAACGGCGTCTCCCGACTCTACACGCCAAACGCGGAGTTCTACCGGATCGATACAGCGCTTGGCACCCCGATGGTTGACCTTGAAACCTGGCGGTTGAAGATCGGTGGAATGGTTGATCGCCCCTACGAGCTCGCATACGACGAGATCATGACCCTGCCAATGGTTGAACGCGACATCACCATCAGTTGCGTGTCGAACGAAGTTGGGGGCAGACTTGTCGGCAACGCTCGCTGGCAGGGCGTACCCCTCGCCTACCTTCTCGACAAGGCCGGAGTGCAGAGCGACGCTTCTCAGTTTGTGAGCCGGTCAGTAGACGGATGGAACTGCGGCTTTCCAACCGAGGTAGCTCTCGACGGGCGCGACGCAATTCTTGCAGTCGGCATGAACGGTGAGCCCCTCCCGTTCGCACATGGATTCCCGGCTCGAATCGTGGTTCCCGGCTTGTACGGATATGTCTCTGCCACAAAGTGGATCTCGGAGATCGAGATGACAACCTGGGACGCCTTCGATGGATATTGGGTACCGAGAGGCTGGGCCAAGGAAGGTCCCATCAAGACCGAGTCTCGCATTGATGCGCCTAGGTCCCGTACTCAGGTGCCCTCTGGGCCGTACAAGGTCGGTGGAGTGGCGTGGGCTCCTCACACAGGTATCGCCAAGGTCGAGGCCCGAGTGAACGAAGGTGCATGGGTCGAAGGTTGGATGTCAGACACGATCGGCGACGACTCATGGCGCCAGTGGGGTGCAGAGGTGGTGTTCACCACAGGTCAGCAGGTCATAGAAGTCCGTGCCACTGACAACAGCGGCTACACCCAAACGCCCGAGCGAGTTAGCCCTCGGCCAGACGGAGCCACCGGCTGGCACAGCGTGGTTGTCAACGCCAGCTAAGCCTTCATCTCTGCCTCGGAAGCTATGCTCAATGGCATGTACGACTACATCATCGTTGGGGCAGGATCAGCCGGTTGTGTACTCGCCAATCGACTCAGCCAGGATCCCTCTATTGAGGTGCTTCTCATTGAGGCAGGTGGCAGCGACAAGCACTCCAGCGTGAGCATTCCCGCAGCGTTTCCCAAGCAGTTCCGGACGAAACGAGACTGGAACTACAACACCCAACCCGAGCCCCACTTAGGTGGTCGCAGTTTGTATATCCCTCGAGGCAAAATGCTCGGCGGGTCATCATCCATGAACGCCATGATCTACATTCGTGGCAACCAAAACGACTTCGACGAGTGGCGTGACAATTTTGGTTGTGATGGTTGGGGCTGGGACGACGTGCTGCCCTACTTCATCAAAACGGAGAACAACGAGCGTGGTGCCGACGAGTACCACGGAGCGGGTGGACCGCTCAACGTTGCAGACCTGCGAACCGTCAATCCGTACTCCCGTCGATTCGTGGCGGCCATGGAGCAGACAGGCATTCCGCGGAACTCAGACTTCAACGGCCCTCGCCAGATCGGCGTCGGGATTGTCCAGGCGACCCAGAAGAACGGAGTTCGGAACTCAACAGCGGTGGCCTACCTCAGACCAGCGCTCGGCCGGCCCAACCTCACGGTGAGACAGGAAACTCTTGTCAGTCGCGTGATCATCGAGAAGGGTCAAGCCGTCGGTGTCGAGGTTCGCGACCGTCAAGGGACCTCAACAATCCGCGCCGAACGAGAAGTGATTCTGTCAGGAGGAACGATCAACTCCCCGCAACTCTTGATGCTGTCCGGCGTCGGCCCAGGGGCACATCTCCGGAAGCACCGAATCGAGGTACAGATGGATCTTTCTGGTGTTGGAGCTAACTTCCACGATCATCCGGTTGTGGGGCTCACGTGGGCAGCGAGCCAGAAGGGCACTTTGGCGGAAGCCGAGTCACCGAAACAACTCTTCAACTACCTACGCAACAAGCGTGGCATGCTCACTTCTACAGTTGGAGAAGCTACCGCTTTCCTAGCTCACGACGGCGGGCGGGTGCCTGACATCCAATACTTCTTTGGCCCTGCCTACTTTGTCCGCCACGGACTCGGGGGCGAGAAGCACCAGGCCTTTACGATTGGCACCCTTCTCACCAAGCCCGCCAGTCGCGGCACCGTGAGCCTCCGTAGCGCTGACCCATCAATTCACCCTGACATTGTGGGGAACTTCTTCGATAGCCCAGAGGATCTCTCTTCCATGATCAAGGGAGTCCGACATGCCCTACAAGCGGCCCACTCCCCCGCTTTCGACGGCGCGCGAGCCGAAAGAATGATTCCGACTACACCACTTGAGACCGATGCCGAGATAGAGCAGTACATTCGAGAATCCGCTGAACTCCTCTATCACCCCGTCGGCACCTGCGCCATGGGCACCGGACCAGAGTCGGTGGTCGATCCGTCCCTCAGTGTTCATGGGTTAGAGAGTCTCCGGGTGGTCGACGCTTCAGTTATGCCTGCCGTCACCAGAGGCAACACCAACGCCCCCACAATCATGATCGCCGAAAAGGCCGCCGATCTGATTCTGGGCTAGCAGCGCAACGACAAATAGTCCTAGTCTTGGTCCTAGTTGTGGTTGTGGTCCTAGTTGCGGACACACAGTGGTCGCAATCGTTAGGCTCAGGGGATGCTTTCAGCAGACGAACTCCAGATACTCCACGACTCCGACGAAATTGACACTGTCATTGTTGGATTCACCGACCACTACGGCAGGCTCATGGGCAAGCGGTTCGACTCCGGCTTCTTCCTAGAGGAGGGTGTCAGTTCTGGGACGCATGCCTGTGACTACCTTCTCACCGCTGATATGGAGATGGAACCTGTTCCCGGATACACCTTTGCTAGTTGGCAGATGGGGTACGGTGACTTCCACCTCGTCCCCGATATGGCCACTCTAAGAGTCGCATCGTGGCTTCCCCGCACGGCGCTCGTGCTGTGCGGGGAAGCTGATGCTGAGACACACGAGCCAGTTTCCGTTGGACCCCGCTCGATCCTTTCTCGTCAGGTCGCTAAGGCCGCCGAGATGGGTTTCGAGGTAGCTGCAGCAAGTGAGCTCGAGTTCTTCATTTTTCAGGACTCGTATAGGAAAGCGAAGAAGAAGGGGTACGCCGGACTGAAACCCGCTGGCCTCTATGTCGAGGACTACGACCTCTTTTCTGGGGGAAGGGTCGAAGAGTTCGTAGGAGCTGCTCGGAGACACCTGCGGGACTCGGGAGTTCCAGTCGAAAACTCAAAGGGCGAATGGGGTCTTGGGCAACACGAACTCAACGTGCGCTACACAGACATCCCCACCATGGCCGACCGCCACACCGTGTTCAAGCACTGTCTCAAGGGAATCGCCGAGAATCAAGACATCAGCGTCACCTTCATGGCCAAGCCTCACACAGAAGCCTCGGGTAACAGCTGTCATGTTCACTTGAGTCTGTGGAAAGACGGCACCAACGCCTTTGACGGGGACATCGACATGGGCGGCTTCAAAGCCTCCAACGAGTTCCGCTGGTTCCTCGGAGGATGGATGAAGCACGTCTACGACGTCATGGCCTTCTATGCGCCCACCATCAATTCTTACAAACGGTACCAAGACGGATCATGGGCGCCGACGGGGATCGCATGGGCCCGAGACAATCGAACAGCTGGCTTCCGGGTGGTCGGCTCGGGTCCCAGCCTGCGGATCGAATGTCGTATACCGGGTGCTGACACCAACCCGTATCTCACCTTCGCGGCATCGCTGGCGGCGGGACTAGACGGCATAAAGAACCAGATCGAACCTCCGGAAGCGTTCGTCGGGGATGTATACGCAGCCGAGGATCTTCCGCGGGTGCCACACACACTGAAGGAAGCCCAAGCGGTTTTGGCCACCAGCTCGTTCGCAGTCTCAGCTCTTGGTGCGGAAGTCGTCGAGCACTATGCACGGGTCTATCAGGTTGAGGTCCAGCAGTACGAGGCGGCAGTCACGGACTGGGAGCGAGAGCGCTACTTCGAACGTATCTGACGATCGAAAAGTGGAGTAATCTTCTACGATGATCGTGCAAAGACTCCAAAATAGAGTAGCTCTCATCACAGGGGCTGCAGGCGGCATCGGACGTGCCACGGCCCTCCTTTTCGCTGACAACGGTGCGGAAGTCGTCTGCGTTGACATGAACGCCGTCGAAAACCGAACAACCGCCGACATGGTCAGCGAGCGTGGTGGGACCGCTATCGCCGTTCAAGCAAACGTCACCTCCGACAAAGACGTCCAGAACATGGTCGCTGCTGCGGAGGAAACGTATGGGGGCCTTCACATCCTGTTCAACAACGCGGGGATCATGCACCACGCCGACGGCAACGCCCAGAACACCGAAGAGCCGATCTGGGACCTCACCATGGACGTCAACGCCAAAGGGGTCTTCTTGGGATGCAAATACGGCATCCCAGCCTTGCAACGTTCGGGAGGCGGGTCCGTCATCAACACCGCCTCATTTGTTGCCGTGATGGGGGCTGCTACTCCACAGATCGCCTACACGGCATCCAAGGGCGCAGTTCTCGCCATGACGCGAGAGCTTGCCGTCGTGCATGCTCGGGAAGGCATCCGCGTCAATGCCCTCTGTCCAGGACCGCTAAACACGGAATTACTCATGAGCCTCCTCGACACCGAGGCGAAGAGACAGCGGAGACTGGTGCACGTCCCAATGGGCCGGTTCGGAGAAGCCGAAGAGATGGCAACAGCAGTCCTCTTTCTCGCCTCAGACGATTCTTCTTACGTGACCGGCGTCGACTTCATGGTCGACGGCGGCCTAAGCGCCGCCTACGTAACACCGGAGTGAGACGGCGCTTCCTCCCCTGCTGAGCGGGGGAGGTGGGTCCCGAAGGGACGCGTCGAGCGTGTGTGAGTTCAGGGGGTGAGTGCAACACTTGGGTTGTGTTGTCTATTTGGGAGGTTGTTGTGGTTTCTGTTCGGCTGGGTTTTGGTCGTGCGCCTACTGGTGAGCGTGATTAGCTGATTTATGAGGAGTTGAAGGCGGGTCGGACGCAGGCTCAGGCGGCGAAGGCGGTTGGGGTGGGGAACACGACGGTGGGGAGGTTGGTGGCCCAGACTGGTTGGATTCCGGTTCCTAGGCCGGTTGGCCGTTCGAGGGGTTCGTTGACGTCGTCCCAGCGTGAGGAGATCAGCAGGGGCCTTGCTAGTGGTCATTCGTTTGCTCAGATAGCTCGTAGGGTTGGGTGTCACCGGTCCACTGTTGGCCGTGAGGTCAGTCGCAAATCCTTGAGTTGGTCGGTCGTTCGGAGCGTCACGAGACTCGGATAGTCCGCTACGAAGATCTCGTCGTCGGTCAGAACGGGCGGACTAATTTGGCCTCGTGGCTCGACTGGCCACTGAACAGGAACCCTAATTGACGCCGAGCCGAGATCTGGCGGGATGTGAACGGCGATCGCTATTGCCCTTTCCCGGCTAGGGGCGAGAGTCGCTGTGAACGACCGCACAGCCGACATGGTGAGACCGCTTCGTGACCGCCTCGGTGGGCAGCCGTTCGCAAATGGGGTCTACGTTGGGGGGCCGAGGCCGTCCGGCTTGGAGCATGTGGCGAAGCCCAATGCCCAGACTGCGCAGAAGGGCGACCCTGCCCGAACGAGCGATGGTCCGGGTGGCTAGCCCACCGCCTCTTCGACCTACGCCTGCGGTCGTATCGACCCAACAAGGTGGGACCAGAGGGGCACTTCAGCACGACTTTGCAGCCGGGCATACCCTCAAGACGGAACAAGCCGGCGACCGACCCGGCACTCGTCAGCGCCGCCGATCCCGGCTGCGATTGCTTCTCTCGACCCTGCGAGGTGCGGACCGTTGTGAGCGGGACATCCCGAAAATACGCAACTGTGAAAATGGCATCGATTGGTTTCGAGTGAAGCACATCCGTATGATTAGGCACCGACTCACCAAGAACCGTGCATTGCGACGCGGGCCCTCAACGTCAAGGAGATTGAAGTATGCAACCATCCCGTCAGCGCCGTGCCCTCGTGACCGGTGGGGCAGGTCTCGTCGGCAGTAACCTCGTCGACGATCTGCTCGCAACGGGGTGGGAAGTCCGATCGCTGGACGACTACTCGGCAGGAAAAGCCGTCCATCTTGAAGTAGCGCGAACGTATCAGGACTTTGAGGAAATCGCGGCTGACATCACCGACCCTAAGGCCGTCGATACAGCCATGGAGGGCGTCGATGTCGTATTCCATCAAGCGGTCTCCAAAAACACCATTTGCATGACTGACCCCAATCGCGATCTCTCAGTAAATGCTGGCGGAACGCTGAATCTGTTGCTCGCCGGAAAGGAGCACGGAATCAGTAAGTTTGTCCACGCCTCCACGGGCAGTGTCTACGGACGTACCAACGTATTCCCGACAACTGAAACTGCACCGCTCGAACCCGTTTCCTACTACGGCGTGTCGAAGCTCGCCGCTGAGCGATATGTTCACGCCTTCCATACGTTGCATGGAATGAACGTCACCATCTTGCGCTACTACCACGTGTTCGGCCCCCGCCAGGACGAAGGTGACGACGGCGGGGTGGTTGCTATCTTCGTCCGCCGCTGCCTTGAGGGCTTGGCACCAATCATTTACGGCGATGGCACACAGATTCGGGCCTTCACATTCGTGAAAGACGTGACGGCGATCAACCTGGCAGCAGTCGACAATCCTGATTCCAATGGGCGCGTCTACAACTGCGCGTCCGACAACCGAGTTTCTATCAAGGAGTTGGCCGATCGGGTTATTGCTGGCCTCGGTCTGGAAGGCATAACGCCGAGCTACGAGGAGTGGCGGATGGGAGACATCAAACATTTCGACATCGACAATCACCAGATTAAAGATGAACTCAAGTTCGACTTTTCCTGGTCCTTCGGCGATGGCCTCGATCAGACGATCAGCTACTTGAAGACTCAGCTTCTCGCCTCGTGATTCAGGACAAGTTGGTTGGTGTCGTAGTTCCTGCCTTCAACGAAGAACTCCTCATCGGCAACGTCGTGGCGACAATGCCCGATTTCGTAACGCACATCATCATCGTGAATGACGCAAGCACGGATGCCACCTGCGATGTGGCTCGTTCAGCCGACGAGGCCGGGCGTATCAAGATCGTCACTCACGACGTGAACCTGGGTTTGGGTCAGTCGCTCATCGATGGATACCGAATGGCGGAATCTATGGGATGCGACGTCGTTGCGGTAATGGCCGGCGACGCGCAAATGTCGCCAGGTGACCTTGAATCCGTGATCAACCCTATTCTGGAGAACCGAGCCGACTACGTAAAGGGCAACCGTTTACTCCGGCCAGAAGTGGTGGATCGGATGCCTCGCTATCGACTCTTCGGTAACGCGCTTCTGACATTTCTCTCCAAGTTCGCTCACGGCTATTGGCACTCGATGGATCCACAATGCGGCTACACAGCTATCTCAGGACATGCGCTATCCGCTATCCCGCTTGGGAAAATGGTCCGAGGCTACGGCTACAACGCCGATCTACTCAACATGCTGAACGTGGCCAATTTACGGGTTGCAGAGGTGGAAGTTGAGCCGGTATATGGCGCGGAGACGTCATATATAAAGCTCTGGCGCTACGTTCCGCTGATTTCGGTCTTGCTAGTCCGACTCTTCGCGCGGAGGATACTACGGAAGTACGTCGTGACCGATTTCCACCCGCTTGCTTTGATGTACGGATTCACCATCTTCATTTCAGTTCTGATCCTCCCTCCGTTGACCATCAGGCTGCTGTTTCTGTACGCCTCAGTGGGAGTCATCCCTACAACGACGTTGTTGCTACTGAGCTTCTCATCGATGTTTGCCTTCATGTCCTTGTTCTTCGCAATGTGGCTCGACATGGAGGACAATCGGCGTCTGTGGGTGGAATCGAATCCCATCCGTTCTTATGAGCCCTAATGGATCCACGGGCAGCATCGTCTGCATCGGGTTGGGCCCGGGGTCTTTCTTGGAACGTTGTCGCGCTCCTCTTCGCCTCCGCCTCCGGCCTGACTGCGACCGTACTTCTCGCCAAGAATTTCGGCCCGGCCGGTCTCGGCGTGTTCTCCCAAACCTTGACATGGTTTACCTTGATGGCTCAGGCAGCTGCTCTCGGGGTCCACTACGCCGTGTTGCATCAAACTGCCATCGCGACAACTCTCGAGGAGGCACGGGAGGCCGTTGATGCCGGAGTGACGGTCGTCGCGGTCGTCGCGACAATTGTCGCCGCTATTTCGTTTCTGACCGCACCTGCGGTGAGTGCGGTCGTTGAGAGTCCTCCGCTTGTGGATACGATTCGGTTCGCGTCGGTGGCGCTCATTTTCCACGCTCTTGCCAAAGTTATCGCCGCCGGGATCAACGGGTCACGCCGGATGACAGCGTTTTCGAGTGTGGCAGCAGCCCGAGCCGCAGGAATGCTCGTTGCGGTGCTCATGCTCGGGGCTACCCGGGCCCCGGTTGGCAAACTCGGCCTGGTGTTTGTTGCCAGCGAAATGGCTGCGCTGTTCGTCGCTGTCATCGCCTGGGGGCGGGTCCGGCCAATACTGTCACTCCACTACCCTCGCGAACTAGCAAGGTTTGGTGTCAAGGCAGCCATCGCTGCGGTCACGGTGGAAGCCAACTCGAGAATCGACATAGCGGTTTTGGCGATAGCAGCTTCGGACAACATCGTTGGTATCTACACCCTTGCGGCCACTGCTTTCGAGGGAACGTTCCAGATTTTCGTGGTGCTCCGAAACCAGGTCAACCCGTCCGTCGCAGCCGCAGTGGGCGAGGACCGTCCTGAAAAAATCGACGCCTTGTTTCGACAGCTGCGCCCATGGACGTGGCTGGTGGCCGGCGGAATTCTAGCGCTGGCGACCTCCGCCATCGTCCCGTTGGTTCACGCTTTCGGATTGTCAACATCATTCGTGGAAGCGAGGGGGCCGCTGATCATTCTACTGGCCGGGCTGCTAGTCGCCGCGCCGCTGCTGCCCTTTGACCAACTCCTGGTTGTGGGCGGCGAGCCTGGCGCTCAGTCCCGAGTCGTCGTCGCCAGCGTCTTCGTCAATCTGACATTGAGTGTCGCTCTCGTCCCATGGTTGGGCGGTATCGGAGCCGCAATCGGGACCGTCGGAGCGATCCTGACCCTCGTTGCGGGTGTGTCTCGAGGCGGTCGCAGGATCCTGGGAACGACCTTCGGGTTGTGGCCGTCCCTCCCGATCAAACCAAGTTCCTAGCGACCAAGGATCTTGCTCGAATTCCCATCACGAAACGCGGATCCGGTATTTCGTCTATGATTCGGGGTTCGACCACTAGCGAAAGGGAGCCGATGTGTGGAATTTTTGGCGTCGTCAACGCCCCAATCTCACTATCTCGCCCTGAGCTAAGAGATCTCACCACGGTCCTACTGACGGCAAGCGAGACGCGTGGTAGTGAGGCAGCCGGAGTTGCCGCCTGGTGGGACGACGAACTCATCGTCAGGAAGACCCAAGACGCCCCGCGCCGTTTCGTCCAGCAGGGCGTCTTTCGCGACGTTTTCGGCGGGAATTCGGGAGCGACCAACGCCATCGTGATCGGCCATGCGCGCATGGTGACGAACGGATCCGCGATTTTTGACGAGAACAACCAGCCCGTGACAGCCAGCCGCTTAACCCTCGTTCATAACGGAATCGTCACGAATTTTTCCCACCTTGACGCCGCGTCCGGTGGAGAATCTGACACCGTGGCGATGGCAGGATACCTGTCGTCCCAACGGCAGAAGGGGGCCGATCCTCAGACGGCCGTTAGCGAACTCTTCGGGACCATCAACGGCTCAGCAACACTCGCTTTACTCGACACTGATGCGAACTCTCTCGTGCTGGCGACGAATACCGGATCGCTGTACACCGCAGTTCTCTCCGACGGTCGGGTAGTCGCATTCGCCTCCGAACGCCGTATCCTCGAGGCCGTCCTTGATACGGCTCCCGGCAGGAAACTGACCGCCTCGGACGTCGTGGGCGTAGCTGCTGGCCACGGGTTGACCATCGACCGCAGATCTGGCGCGACAGGTAAGTTCGAGGTGGGTTCTTACCGGGTCCGGCCTGATGGTCATTTTGTCGGCCTCACCGAAGTTAACTCGACCGAGCCTCCGACTCGGGCACAGATCGACGAAGCGCCCGCAAACCTTCAATCTGCGCTGGAGAGGACTCACGAGTTCACCGCACAAGTGCGGCGATGCAGCAGGTGCATTCTTCCCGAGACAGTTCCGTTTCTCGAGTTCGATTCATCGGGAATTTGCAGTCAGTGTTCTACGTATGAACCGGTCGAAGTCCGTCCGGTCGAAGAGTTGGAGCAGCGTCTGGCTCCATTGCGATCATCCGATGGCCCGAACTGTGTAGTGGCGTTCTCAGGTGGTCGAGATAGCGCCTACGGACTGCATCTCTTGGTTCGCGAGTTCGGGATGAAGCCCATTACCTTGACGTACGACTGGGGCATGGTCACAGATCTTGCCCGTCGCAATCAGGCTCGCATGACCGGCGCCCTTGGCGTTGAGCACGTTCTGATATCAGCAGATATCGCGAAGAAGCGCCGCAACATCCAGAGCAATCTGAGCGCCTGGATGAAGAACCCCGATCTCGGGATGGTGCCGCTCCTCATGGCCGGGGATAAGCAATTCTTCCTCCACGCCCGGAAACTTGCCAGTGACGCCGGTCTCCCGCTTGTGATCTTCTGTATCAACCCTTTGGAAGCGACCTACTTCAAGTCAGGCTTCGCAGGCGTGCCCGATCAGCGGTATTACACCTCGTCAACAGGCATGCGAAAGGCGCAATTATTTAGCTTCTATGCTCGCCAGTATCTCAAGAATCCCCGGTATATCAACCGGTCGCTGGCCGACACCATGCAGGCGACCTACGCTACCTACGGGCGCTCACACGATTACCTGCAGTTGTTTGAGTGGGTCGAGTGGGATGAGGATCTCGTCAACGGGATCCTGGTAGACGAATACGGATGGGAAACCGACCCCACAACGACGACGACCTGGCGAATCGGTGATGGTACCGCACCATTCTACAACTACGTTTACTGGAGGACCGTCGGGTTTACCGAGAATGACACCTTCCGCTCGAACCAGATCCGCGAGGGAAAGGTGAGCAGAGACCGTGCGCTGGAACTTGTCCTCGACGAGAACGAACCCCGCTGGCATCGGATCCAAGAGTACCTTGACCTCGTGGACGTCGATTTTACGGCGGCCCTCAACGCCGTCGAGCTACTCGCCGAACGGTCGCCAGTCGGACGATGATGGTGCGACGGCAAAACTGGCGGCCAGGATGGTTGCCCGAGA
>Ga0114999_10008275_pt1 | contig 11609 bp, 12 predicted proteins | sample ArcticOcean_MG_C_3_FD_89820 | JGI IMG/M metagenome (GOLD analysis project Ga0114999, IMG submission 89820) | Marine microbial communities from western Arctic Ocean - ArcticOcean_MG_CB8_126 | ecosystem: Environmental > Aquatic > Marine > Oceanic | place: Arctic Ocean: Canada Basin | collected...
ATATATCTATATTAAAAAAAATAATGATAAATAATTTATGGTGTAAAACAAAGACTGGAACAGGCGAAATTTCACACCATATATGAGGTCAAATTTTATTCTATATTATTTGTGAGATATTCTATTAACCTATCTGGAACTCTATACCTATCAGCTAATCTGGTCTCATCTTGAATACCTATTTGTTGATTATGTCTTTTAGCAGTCATAGCAGGACACATATGAATACCACGACATAAACGAGACTCTAAGTCATAACGATTATTCCATATACGAGTTTTCTTTTTATATTGGAAACCAAACCTACAATAATCTACATCAATAAAATTTTTATCCTTACCTATATAGTCTTTCATTTTTCCTGTTTGTGGATTTTCTATAAACCAATACTTCGGTTTTAAATAATCTATAATTTCTAAAGTTTTATGTAGAGGAGGTAATCCTTCATTGATTAAATCATTCTCCATCAGTTCTGGTGTAAGAATATCATTATGTTTTTTAACCCACTTACCTAACCAAGATTTTCTACAGTGGCTAAAATATTGACAAGGTGGAGAAGCCCACACCATATCAAACTCTCCTTCTTTAAACTGTTTATAATCAAAATCTTTAATATCACAACAATAAGTAGGATTACATTTATCATCACAATCCACACTGATAACAGTCCAACCTTTTTTATCACATACCTTACCAACTGACTTAGTCCCACAAAATAATTCCAATACCTTCATATACTATATGTGAGAAATAAAACCGTAAAGTTATAACGCACTACCTGCTAAAAATGCGGCGACATCAGCACCTTCTTCACCCACAATACCTAAAGCACTTGCTCCTAAAGCACCACCAGCTCCTAAAGCCATCTCAGGTGCGAGAGCAGTAGCAACACCAATCGCCCCAGCACCTGCGATACCACCAGCAATATAAGGGTGTGCTTTAACAAATTCCATACCAGCGTTAATAACACCTTCACCCACCTGTCGTCCTAAACCATATCCCATATCGTGGAAACTCTCACCAAGTTGGTGTGATACTTCGTCCATTCCCCCACCTATGGGGTTCATTGGTATTTCGTCTCCTTGAATTATATCCATTATAATCTATAGTGAGATAATAATTTAGACAACTCCCATTAATGAGGCAAGACTATATCCAGCTCTTCCAATATTTGTAGCGTCCATTAAAGCATCACCATATCCAGCCATACCGACTAATTCTCCTGCCCCAACTCCTAAACCTGCTACTGTCAATTCAGGGGCTAAGGCTATAGCTCCAGCAAGACCAGCTCCTCCTACAAGTCCTGCTGTGGTGTATGGATTTTTATCAGCAAAATCCAGAGCGTGTCTGGATATATTATCCATACTAAATGTATCTAATATACTATCACCTATCTGGTGATGATTTTCTACTCCATCTCCTATTGAATGATGTTCGTTATTTTCCATTATATCTTATAATGAGATATTAATATTATCTTAAGGTATATATAAATCAACTTTATGTGTAATATGTATTTACAACTATGTCTTAATAATTGTCTAATAATATATTTTAAGAAATACTATAAGACCATTAAAATGAGTGATGTTTAATAACATTCACCAATTCCTACAGTTCTTACTAAATTTTCACGATTACTTATGGTGTGGTTTTTGTGGAATTCAAAAGAACAACGAGACCACTCTTCATTTTTTTCCCTACACCAAGTTTTTAAGCAATCAATCTTAATTCGGTCATCAAATACATCACCAAATAAATTAGTCTTACCTATTCGTAAATCTTCTATACCATAATTGTATCGCTTTTGGAAAAATTGAATTGGGGTCATTTTTTCTTTATTACATTTATACCACACAGCCAATTCAGGTATTCCTTTAATATGAATTGAATAATCTACGATGTCTTTATCGTCTTTATCTTTCATAAGAGTTCCATCTTTCATAACACCAATCATACTCTCACAGTAGTCTTTTTTATTTAAGAACAAAGCATTCTGTGAGACTAAGTCATAGTCTTTACCTTCTTTAAGATTTAATTCTTTTGCTCTATTATTAACAATATCACTTTCCAAATCAATATGGAAATTTCCAAGTGCCTCACCATCTAAGACCATACAATCATATTTTTTTATCTTTGCTTTTTCTAAATAGGCTTTCTTTAACTTAGCTACATCTTCAAATCGCATATGGATACTATCAGTATCTTGGTAAAAAATTTTTATACCATTATCTTCAGCACAACACATTAGCCTATTCATAACTCGCTTACTGTATGATAATATTTCACTACCAACCTGAGGAGAGCTAAAATGTTCGCTAACACTACACCATTCCTCAATTCTTGCTCGTTCTTTGGTATTGTTATAATGACAGGATTTTAAGGCATCAAAATTTTTACTAATATAATTTTCAATTTCATCTTTAGCTCTGTAGATGGTGCGAGTATTACCTGCTTTCATAATTGTCTTACCATAAGCACTATTCATAAATAATTTATAAATTAATTGAGTAGGACAACCAGCTTTTTTCTTAGCAGATCTGGTTTCATATACACGGTTAATTTCATCACAAATAGTATTATTCCTACCTTCATCAAAAAAATACCCTTGTATGAATTCAACTTTACCATCTTGGAATTCAATAAAATCTTCCAGAGTAAATCTATCTACATAAACCAGTTTGCCCTCCATCTCATTACTAAAAATCCTTACACCAGATTTCTCATCAATATAGCTCAAAATAGGAAACTCTCTTTTAATACCAACACTTAAGACATTAACCAATACAAAATATCCATCTTGTTTTTCCAACCAATCTAATTTTAAATTTTTTTCTTCAATAATTTTTGGCTTACCATTTAAGATACCCTTCTTTCCATTTGCCCCCATAAATTTCATAGCAGTTGGATAGAGAGATCGGGCATCATATACAACACCATAACCTTCTGGTGTTTGAACTTTATTACTATTTAACATCGTCCGCCCACCTACAACAAATTTTTGTAGAAAATTTCTGGCGATACCTCCAATCTTGTAAATACCATCATAACATTTAGTAGATACAAAATGTTCCTGAGCCATACTTGCTAAGGTAAGGAAATTATTAATATCAATTTTAGGATTGACTTTTAAAACTAATTTACGATATTTATTATATCCAGCTTCTAAGACTTCTACATCTTTAACACAGTAAGCCATACCATATTTAATAATATCTACACCTCTATCACTCATAGCATCTACTCGTTCAACCATATCTAAAAATAATTTATGTTGTGATGGTTTAAGATATACTAAACATTCTTTTACTGGTATGTGTTGTCGTAGTATATTAGTAATAGTATATACACCATAGGGGCAAACATCTTTTTCCTGAGTAATTCCAAAGTTCTTTTTAAAACCAGATAATGGTATAAGCATACCCATCTTCATTAAAGAACATTCAAAGCGAACTGGTAAGCCAAAGAAGAAACCTTTAGCAGTATAAATTTTATTATCTTTAATTACTGCCTCAATATTATGACTGAGACCTTCTATTTCTTGGATAAAATTATAGTCATAGTTAAGATTGTGAGCTATAAAGCGAGGGTGAATTTCCTCATTTTTAGTTTCAACCCCCTTCTCCCAATTAAGTTTTTGGAATTCTTTAAAATTGTATTCCAACATTTGCTTACCACAATCCTCACCAAAGAATTGTCTTACTGGGTGTCCTGATATTTTAGATACACAACACCAAGCTTTATGGTTATCAAAAGGCACAGTTTCAAAATCAAAGAAAACATTCAATAATACAGGTTCTTCAGGGTTAATATACTTACATTCCCAATTCTTTAATTCACCACCATTATCACCAAGACATACTTTTTCATAATAACCTTTTTTTTCATTAAACTCCTTGATAAACTTACCATTTACATCTGTTAAATATATCTTTCCAAATTTAAAATCATTATACTTTAAAGATTTATACTCTACTTCATTTACTTCGTTAGCATATATGGTGTTAAGTTTATCTTGGTTAGGCATTTCAGTCATAGTAATTTCTTTATTATCCCACAAACACTTAATAATAGTCCAACTCGTTTTGTTATTACCTTTAGTGTTCTTGTAATTAGTATCCTCATTTAAAAAGTAGTGGTTATTAATAAGTCCCATATTAATTTCTTTACAGCCTTTTACACCATAATCTATTACACCGCTTACCACCTTACCGTCTAAATTCTTTAAGAATTTTACTTTGATGTTAATTCTTAATTTACTACAAATATTTTTGATCTTTTTTATTTCCATTTGCTTACCATAACATTTATCCTCAGCACTACATATGGTTTCAATAGGTAAGTCGCTCATCTTAAGAGCCATTACAAAACAATTATCTATATAGTTCTTCTTATCAAAAGATTTAAAAATACCGTATCGTTCAAGATCATAGTCAGTAGTGTTATAATAATTCCAGAATTCTCCTTTTTTAGTTTTAGTTATGATCTTTTCACCTACCCACTTATTTTGTTTAAATATGTCTTTCTTCGGTTTCCTTAATTTTAATTTAAAGGTCCTGTTATTATTATTGATAAAAATTAATTTCTCATTACTATCGCTCATCTCCACTGTTTTACCACCTAATATATTCTCTTTTAGGTTTAAAAAATCCTGAATAGAATTTTTATTAAGACTATAAATAGTTTTTCCTTCATCAGTTTCAACCAAATAATCTTTATTAGCACTTAACATATCAAGTATATCATCTATATCAATTTTTTCTAAATCAACAATAATTTTATCACCATATTCAATATCCATAATTTTTGATTTTATCTGTTTTTTATAAATTTTCTTCTTATTGACTTTAATTCCTTTTTTAATGTTTTTATTAATTGAGAGCATAGTAGGTAAGATTTCTTTATCAATAACTCTACCCTTGTATTTTGCTAAAGTATTTGCGTATTGTTTCTTAATGTTTCCCTTATTTGTTAAAATACTTGTGCGTTTAACAATTCTATTAGTAGTAGGATTTAAGATTAACTCACTTGGTAGAGGAGCAAACTTATTTGATTTTACATATTTAATATAAGTATTTGCTAAAGATAATTTTTCATTTCCAGCTTTATCATATTTAATTCGTAATGGATTTCCTTTGAATGTAGAGTTTTTAACTGAGGCTTTGAATTCTTTTATTTGGCTTATATTTTTAAACATCTTATTATATAATCTATAGAGAGAAAATAAATTGAGATAATACGCATTTAATTCGTAATTTTAATTATCCTATATATTCCTAAATAAAAGTAATTAGTGCGTTTAAGATTTTAATAAAATATCTCTGTAGAATATATAAGAATGAGAAAGCAAGGAGACCTACAACAGAAAATTTATAAATGGAAGATTACTAAATATTTGGATGATACTAAGGATTTAGAACTTTCTTCTAAATTATATAAGACAATAAAGGAAGTTATAATTGACTACCCTGATTTGAACCAACATAGAGTATGTAATCATTTAAGAGGTTTATCTAAAGGAGTTTTAGGAAGTTCTAAAAGTATCTTTAGTGATATATATATAGAGAAGATAAGAATAGAAATTAAATAAATTTATTTTATAATATAATCTGTAGAATTATTATCTCACTCTATATTATAAAATGGCTAACATCGGTCCTTCTACTACAGAAATGCCTACTAATCAGGTTAGTGTGTATCCTAAACATATGTCATATTTCAGTAAGCGTCTTGCTGGATTTTCAAAAAATACTGTGCGCCTCAACACACAATCGTCGTCTTCCGTTTCCCAAAATGGAATTATTTCTATAACCCTACCGAGTAATTCCATCGTAGATTTAAAGTCTTTAGCGATGTTTTTTAAATGCTTACCAGAAAATGTAGATGCTGGAAGAGCTGTCTATCCTCGTTTCACTACATCTCTTATTGAGCGTATTCAGGTCTCAGTTGGCGGTGTCGCTTGTGGAAACGCACCTAATATGAATAGTGCCATTGCTTACCTAAAACAGATTGCTACTCTCAGTGCTGATAAAGCTGACAGCCAACCAAGTCTTTGGTCGTCTCCACAGGGTTATCTAAATGGTGCCGCAGGTGTGGTAAGAGGTGCTGGTAATAATAACGCAAACTTCCAGAGAGGACCACAACAGGCTACTCCTGTTTCACAGCGTTTAGGAAGCGACGCTCAACCCTGTATGGCTGTAGGTGCTAATGGTAATAGATTAGAAGGTAATTATGCTGATGAGGCAAGATATTGTGTAGAGTTGTTTAATGGTTTCATTAGTGAGAGCCAACCTGCTTATTTAGACCTCGCCGCCTTGGGTGCCGTGAGAATGGATATTTTACTATCTCCTGCTTCTGTATTTATGGGTTTAGCTGCCGATGGTCTTGCTACTGGAACTATTAAGTCTTATACTTTAAGTGATATTTACTGCTATGTTGATGTCATTTCTGTAGCCGATGGTGTATATAATTCTGTCTTAGCTTCATATCTTGGGTCAGGTCAGTCATTAAAAATTCCTTTTACTAATTATTTTAACTTCGTAGATTCCATAGCTATAGGTGGATTTAATACCAGTATGCGTGTAAATGTTAGGTCTCAAAATATTAGGCGTGTATGGAACTCTTGGCGAAAAGCTGACTACAATAGTGGTGCGGCTGGATTACCAGCTCAGTTAGGTAATTCGGCGACTACTCCTTATTTCCAGTTTGGAACAAATAATAATAATTCTTTCCAGTCCTTACAATTACAAATAAATAATGTTTCGGTGCCTTCCACACCAGCTTTAGCTGGAACAGAAATTGCTTATTACAATCGCAAAGCACTTAACAAAATGAATAACCAGCTTGGTGCTTCTATTGCTGATTGCTATGTTGATGAACGAATGAGTGTTGATTTGTTTTACAGCGTAATAGGTCTTGATGATAGACTTTCAAATGGTCTTCGTACCTTGTCAGGATATTCCAGTGCGGGAACACAGACCTCCATTTATGTTAATCTTACCCAGACCGCTACACCTTCTACTGTAGCACTTCAACATTTGTGTGTGGTTGAGTGTGTCAGTATGCTCCTTGTAGGACAGAACCGCCAGATTACTGTTATATCCTAAGTCCATATATGGTCTAAAACATTTACAAAGCGAAGAAGATTGCGTAAATCCTCCTCCCATAAATATTTATTTAAAATTTTTTTCTTTGTATTATGTAAATGACTTGGTGGTTTAATGCGTCTTCAGTAGTCCTTGTATTAGGTGCTTGTTCTGGTTTAATAGCAGGTGCTTGTTATCAAATGCGTCATAGTAGATGCGAAAATATATCTTTATGTTGGGGTTGTTGGAAGTGTAATAGAAAATTACAAACGACAGAAGAAGCAAATGATGATGATATTAGAAATAAAACTAATAAACCTACTCCTCCTGATGCTGGAGAAATATAGACTAAATTAAAATTATATGATAATAATAAAAATTAATTTATTATGATATAATATAGATGGCGATACAGTCAGTAATATTTAACAAAAATATTTATTCAAAATTACAAGCAAAGTCTTGGCTACTTACTCACGGTTTTTTATTAAGTTATAGAGGTAAATCACCTTATACTCAAACCACAAACTTTTGGAGATTTAGACAAATAGACCCTAAAAAATTTAAAAATTATGTTAATAAAGATGTGTCTAAAGGAATTATATATGTGATAGGATTTTAAGATTTTCTATCAGCCCTCTTATTACCAAGATTACTATGATGTAATGTAGGATTACTATGATGTATATTTAGAAATTTAGGACTTTCTATTAACATACCTGCTACCTGACGACTAACCTGTCCTTCTATAACTGCTCTTGCTTGGTCTGCCCTCTGGTAAGAAATTAAATCTTCTATAGTATTTCTTGTGTTAGGTAATGACCTTATAGGAACTTGTATGGGTAAAAAATGTTGATAAACCTGTGCTTGTATTACTGGTGTTGGAAAATCACTAAACTGTGGAAATGGGATACCTTCACTATTCATTATATATTATGATGAGAAAATAATCTTACTATAATATAAATGAAATCAAAAATATTAAAACATTTAACCCTAAATCCTATACATAAACCACAAGCTCATATCAGGGAAAGTCCTGAGGGCTTACCTACTTTAGATAAAGCTCCATTGTTATCTGCTTGTGGATCTCGTGGTTCAGGTAAAAGTATGACAATGACTAATTTATTAAGACTATATCAGGAATTTCCACAGAAAGATGGTAAGAAAACTTGGGATAGAGTTTTTTGTATTAGCCCGACATTTGAAGAAAATAAACACTACTGGAATTTTTTAGATATTGATGACGAAGATGCTTACCTTACTCCAGCTATAGGTTCTGTAAATGAGGTAGTTGCTAAAATTGAAAGTGATATAGAAGAATATAAAGAATATCTTGATAAAAAAGAGACTTGTATTAAGGTGTTAAAAAAGTTAATGGATTTTGGTATAGAGCGATTAACTGATAGAGAATTATTATTATTATATTCAATTAATTTTGATATGAAAAATCTTAAATGGAAATATAATAGAGAAGTTCCACCTTGTTTCTGTCTCATTATTGATGACTGTTCTCATAGTAAAATATTTAGTAATTCTGGAACAAATAAATTTTCTAATTTAGCACTTCGTAATCGTCATAAAAATACTACTATAGCTATGATGGTTCAGTCCTATAAAACTGGAGTGCCTAAATTTTTGAGACAAGGAAATTTATCGTGTCTTATGTTATGGAGAATTTATGATACTAAATTAATTGACGACATATATCAGGAGGTTAGTAATGATTTAACAAGGGAAGAATGGTTAAGACTTTTTAAATATGCTACTGATGGTGATAGCGGACATAATCATTTAACAATTTTTTTTGACCTACCTAAAAATGAGGGTAAATATCGTAGAAATTTAAATGAGATTATAAGTATAGATGATGTTAAAAACATTCAGGATAATGTCTAATATCCTCCAAACAAGTTTGTCCTATATTGAGGAAGCTGTGAGACCTGTTTTAAGTAGTGCTGTCGTTGTAAAGCCTGTTGTCCTTGATTATATTCTGCCTGTTGTGTGGCGGTGGAGGGTGGAGGTGGTTCAGTATCTTGTTTATCGTCTTGCTCCAACACCTCTGGTTCTGTTATCTTCTTCGCTCTATCTTTCTTCTTTTTCTTAACAACTATAACTTCTTCATCACTACTACTATTGTCTTCATAAACATATTTTATTTTTTTCTTTGGTTTAGGTTTAGATTTAACTACCATTTCTAAATTTTCTTCAGGAACATTAACCTCATTACCAGCTATGTCCTGTAGTGGTGGATTTTTTCTATCACTTATTTTCTTATCTAAATCTTTTCGCTTATCATCTTTTTCTAACTTAATAAGTTCTTTTTCCTTATCTTTTATGTCCTTATTTGCTCTACGAACTTCCAGTGCTTTCTGTCTTGCGAGTGCTAACTTTTCTAACTGTTCTTCATTAACAACTTTTTCACCTTTCTTAGGCATTTATAATATAAGGTAAGAAAATAATTAGAAACTATTACAATTAATTAGAAATGTTTAGAAATTTAATTTTCCTAAATACTCTTAATACTTCTAATTATTTTCTTACAGTATAATAAAGATGTCTTCAGGTATTTCAAATTTTAATCCACTTACAGGTTTAGCGTATAATAATCCTGAATATCCAAGAATAGGAAACTATAGCTGTAATACTTGTGGAGGAGGACACGATTGTCCTTGTTGTGCTGAATTTACAGGTGTGGTAAGTAGAGATGGGGATTGTTCTACTGATTTACCAGTTCTATTTACTAATTCTGTAAAATATACCCCACCAACAACAGCAGGAGGTTTAATTGATATATTACCTGCTACTACTGCTGATATGGTATCAACACCGGGAATAACAGGAGAACAGTTTTTAAGCGGTCCTAATGGTCTTCAATTAAGAGCAACTAATACACCAGCCTCAGTAGTCAGTGATTGTGTATTAACATATAAAACTGCTACAACTAATTATGCGTGGGAGGCAAATTCTGTTATTGGAGGAATGATACCTATTGGTGGTATAATTATGGGTGCTTCACCTATCACCGCCGCATCTTTTCCTATAATACAGGGTGGTGCTACTTGGGTTTTATGTGATGGTGGAGGAATACCTGCGACACCTGATTTAAGAGATAAATTTATTATGTGTGAAGGACCGACTAAACCATACGGTTCAGCAGGAGGTAGTGCTACGACGACTATCGCGAGTATTAATCTTCCAGTCCATTGTCATTTGCTTGGTAGTGAGACTGTTCCTCCTACTGGGGGTGGATTAGGAACTACCCCTAATATTACATCAGGAGCAGGTAATCAAATACCTTACATTGATAGTGGTGGTAATTACCCCGGGGTCGCAAATGTTCCTCCAATGAATTTCCAACCGGGCACCGCTGGTGGTTCTGGTGCTTGGGGTTCAATAGACGCAAGAACAGCCTCAGTAGTTTATGGTGATGACGCAGGTGGTAATATAACTGCTACTAATAGTGCTATTACTGTATTAAATCCTTACTATGCTTTATATTATATGATGAGAATATCTTAATTAATATATCTATATAGTATATAATGCTAAAGAAAGGAAAACGAAGAAAAAAGAAACCTGATGTAGATAAGTTATCAAGTTTAGAAAAAATACAACTACATATCAATGCCTCAAAAGGTTTAGCGGGACCAAAGATTTTACCTAAACTTACTGATGAGGAATATTTAGTTTTAACATCCAAAATGACAGCACTAAAGAATGTAAAAATTGGAACTAATAATTTTGGTGCTGGTTCATCTACATTATTTCCTGCTCCTATATTAGAATATAACCCCTCTTATCCTCAAATGCCTCAAGGTATGCCTGTAGGATTACCACCTCAAATTTCCTCAGGATACGATATTATTGATGGTAATATTATACCAGTTCCATTACCTTCAAGATTAGATGCTATTACATCAGGTAATGCTGGTAGGTTAATAGAAGCTCCAGATCAACAATATCCTAATAGACCAGCCCCTGTTGGAATTAAACACCATAACTTAGGTCGTAGTTTATCTGGAACAGATGAAAGTGCTTACCAAAGAAATAGAGTATTTAGAAATCCTATATATATCGGTCCTGACCTTATTAAAACTAAAAAAGATTTAGATGATGAGAACACCATAAATAGACAGCGTCATTATTTAGAACAAGCACAAGCTATTCGTCAGGCTAATGCGACAAGACCCCCAATGGAAAAACCTATAATAGGAAGAGGAAGACCAGTAGGTAGTAAGGCAGGTGAAAATGCTATTCAAAAAAATAAAGATGATATAGTAAAAATTAATGAAGCTATAATTAGACAGCAAAAAGAATTAAATGACCTTAAAGATGATGTGCCTAAAGGTAAAAGTAGAACTGCTTACAATAAAAGAATAGATACGAAGAAAAAACAAATTAACTCATCTCAAGATAGGTTAGCCAGTATGGAAGCTCAACTAAAAGCAAATGAAGAAAGGTATGGTTTTAGTCGTGGAGCTAAACAAAAATATGCTGATGCTGAAACACAAAGTGAAGCTG
>Ga0114999_10008277_pt1 | contig 11606 bp, 10 predicted proteins | sample ArcticOcean_MG_C_3_FD_89820 | JGI IMG/M metagenome (GOLD analysis project Ga0114999, IMG submission 89820) | Marine microbial communities from western Arctic Ocean - ArcticOcean_MG_CB8_126 | ecosystem: Environmental > Aquatic > Marine > Oceanic | place: Arctic Ocean: Canada Basin | collected...
CGTCGTTGGCAGAGCGAGTCCTGCAGGACCCACACCTTTATCCAACCCCATCTGGTGAGTGGCAAACATCCTGCGTCGTTGGCAGAGCGAGTCCTGCAGGACCTGCACCATAGTGCCGATGGCTACCAGTGAACTCCTTCCATCGATGATGCTCTCGACTGCGTTAGTGACAGCGCTGCTTCGGAATCGTCGAAGGATGCTCCTGACTGAGCTACGAGGCATCATCGAGAAACGTGTACCTGGCCCACCAGGCGAGGAACCGTCGCTACCCGCTCGGTTTGCACATCTCGTATTTCTCTGCAGGTATCCTGCTCCTCGTTCTGGCCAGCCCCTACCTGTACCTGATGGCAATTGTCATTCGAGGCACCTACTTCTTCCTGGGTAGGGCATGGTGAAGGACTTGACCGATGAATCGTGCGACAATGGCGGGGGAGGCCTCATGAACGTTCGATACACACTTCTCGCCCTGCTGACGGCGGCGCTATTGCCCGCAACTGGCCAATCTCAGCAGGCTGCCATCGAATTTGCCCCGCCCGTATCGGTCGTGATGGCGGACAAGGTCAATGCCGTCAAGATGGCGGACGTCGATTCCGATGGCCACCTCGACATCATCGCCTTGCAGGGGGAGCCGGCACTCACTTCGGGGATGTTTGTCGCTCTCGGCGATGGCAGCGGCAATTTCGATGCCCCCGTCTTCAACGCGATCTCCATCAACTGGCCCTGGTCGGTTGATTTCGGCGACATCAACGAGGATGGAGTCATCGATGCGGTCGTGACCGATTTCCTGAGCGGCCAATTTGCCTACATGGAAGGAAACGGCGACGGAACCTTCAGCGAACAGCCGAGGTTGGTGCCCGGCTGGGGAGGCGGAAATCCGCAGGTACAGCTCGCCGATATCGACGATGATGGGCACCTCGATGTGATCGCCGTCGAAATGTTCGGTTCGCGGTTACAGGTGGCATGGGGCACAGGAATCGATGATCCGCTGGCAGCGTTCGACGGTCTGGCGTCGGTCCTGCTGACGGGATATCCACTCAGCTTCGATATCGCCGATCTCGATGGCGATGGCGACCTCGACCTGTGCTGCGGTTTCAACGCCGGCAGCGGCGGTGGGGTTGCGACCACCCTCTACCAGGGGAGCAGGACCTTCTCCGCCGAGGAACGCGAGATCGGCGGGCTGACCGAGTCTCACTGGTCGACGCTGGCCATCGACCTTGATGGCGGACTTCCCGAGATCGTGTCGATCGAGGAGGGTCTGGGTAACCTTGGAATCTTCACGCTGAATGCCGGGATTCCCCAGGCCGGGATCCCGATCTTCACAGGAAACAATCAGCGCCATGTTGCCGGTGGGGATCTCGACCTCGATGGCATCGCAGACCTGGTGATCAGGAACTACGCCTCCGGCGGGTTTCTCATCCTGCAGGGTATCGGGGCCTTGGAATTCCTGGATGTGTGGACCCTCGACGGACCGGTTTCGTTCTCGGGCCTGGAACTGGTGGATGTGAATGAGGATGGAAGTCTCGACATCGTTGTCGGCAACTACGACCAGTCGACCGTCTCCTACTACCTGAATCTGACGGTGATCGAAGCCTTCAGGCGCGGCGAACTCAACGGCGATGGCAACACCAACATCGCCGATGCCGTGTTCCTGCTCGCCTACCTCTTCAACAATGGGTTCACCCCGGGTTGTCTGGATGCCGCCGACACCAACGATGATGGGGGGATCAACATCTCCGATGCGGTGACCTTGCTGGCGGTTCTCTTCAGCGGCGCCCCGCCACTGCCGGAGCCGGTCGGCTCGTGCGGTCAGGATCCGACCGATGATGCGCTCGAGTGCGAAGATTCAGGAGATTCCTGCCTGTAAGGGCGATGGCCGCCGTGCCAGATCGCATCGACCCCTTCCACCGCATCGACCCCTTCCACCTCATCCACCCCTTCCACCTCATCCACCCCATCGGTACCCAGGCAGCGCCCACTTCCATCTGCCGAGGGTAGGCTCCTCGCCCCTCTCCAAACGAGAGCCGTTGGGCCCGTATTGGGCTCCAGATGCTGCTAGCAGCCCTCACAGATCCTTTTTGAAATAATCAGTCCGGCTCCCCCGGTGAAGCGGATCACCCTGTAGCGGGCATGAGCCTGCGGGGTCGCCGGGACTCGCCTCCGGTGTGTAAGTGGACAGAAAGTCGGTGAAACATGACAGCAATAGTTAAACGCTTCGGAGTCTGGGGTCTGATCTTCTTCACGGTGAAGGGCCTCTTGTGGTTGGCAGTGCCAAGCATGGCCGTGTACCTCGGAATCGGTGGCTAGCCGCGCCGATCGGGTACCTCGGAATCGGTGGCTAGCCGCGCCGATCGGGTACCAGCGGATTCCTCGGAAAGTGGCCTCCACGCCCTCTACTGCCGGATCTCACGGGAGTTGAGGGCGCTGGCAATTGAGGGCTGCAGATCCGCTGGCTCTGCCAGGAGCAGGAAGCTGTAAAACCACGTGTATAGCCACTAATCAGCGATTTATACCAATTCCGACCCCATTTCTCGATCTACAGAAGTTTTCCGGTCCGGTGATCCCCTGGCTACGGATAGATAGGTAGCGGGCGAGCGCCCGCAGGGAGAGCGGGCCCGCACCCCGCGACTTTTACAGCAAGGTGGTGACTCATGACAGACCTCAAGCAAGACGAGATCAACCGAGAGACGATTTCCGATGAGAAGCCGGATCAGCCGAGGATCGGACGCGCCGATGCGGCCACCAACGGCAAGGAAGAGATCACCTTCGCTCAACGGATCCGGACCGAGACTGCCCAGGCTCACCGCTTCGCCGAATCGACCAACTTCGTCAAGGGGATTCTCAAGGGCGTGATGGACATGGAGAGCTTCGCCAACATGCAAGCCGGGATGTACCTGGTCTACGAAGCGCTGGAGGAGGAACTCGAGCGCCATAAGGACAACCCACTCGTCGGCCAGATCCACTTCCCCGAACTCAGCCGCAAGGCAGTCCTCGAACGGGACCTCGAGTACCTCTACGGCGAAGACTGGAGGAGTCAGTTGCGCATGACTTCCGCTCGTCAGGAGTACATCGACCGTATCCATTGGCTGGGAGAGAACGATCCGGGCCTGCTGGTGGCCCACAGTTACACGCGTTACCTCGGAGACCTCTCCGGTGGACAGGTGATCTCCAAGATCGCTCGCCGCTCACTCGGCCTGGAGGGTCGTGACGGCCTGCGTTTCTTCGATTTTGACGAGATCGAGAAGGCGAAAGTCTTCAAGAACGAATACCGCAATCGCCTCAACCAGTTGCCGCTCACAGATGAGCGTGCCCAGCAAATCATCGACGAGGCCAAGCAGGTCTTCGCTCTCAACCAGGGTCTGTTCGAGGAGTTGGAGGGGAGCTGGATTCGCACCCTCGCGAACTTCCTCCCCATGCGTTCTAATAGGCGAAAGGGTGCCTAGGCTTCAGACCAGGAGAATACCAGATGGACATCGTGAGGATGGGCGGCGAGACCGCTGCAGATGATGCGGACCACGGCTTCGACTCCGAGACCTTCAAGGAGTTCATCTCCTTCGATGTCGGTGACGGCGATCCGATCTATTACCACAGCGTCGGCAAACTCTATCGCCAGCCGGGTGGAGAGATCATCGCCGGCGTCGAGGCGCTGGTGAGTAACCGAATGGTGAAGATGGAAGGGAACCAGGCGAAGGCGGTGTGTCGGACCCTGGTGCTCTATCGTGATCCCGACACTGGCGAGATCTTGCAGAATGAAGATGGTAGCCACGTCATCCGCGAGTATCCCTACATCGAGGCCCAGTTCGAATTGAAGGATCGCCACATCGTGATCCATACCGAGGGCCTCAGCGGACCCCATCAGAACGGCCACTACGGTCTGGCAAAGGTCAGTAACGACAAGGTCTTCGCACAGCGCTCCGGCGACACCACCTTCTTCTACTGGACCCTCTACGGCGAGGTCGAGACCCCGATCGGCAAGGTCTGGTTCAACGAGGCTTACAACGGCTCGACCGCTCCCGGGGTGGCCGATGTGATGGTGATGAACCGCTACGGTACGCTGCCGGCCTTCGCAGGGATGGGGGACGGCTTCATGCAGACCACTGCCGCACGTATCGACTCCTACGAGCAGCTCCCCGAGCACCTTCGCGAGTATGTCGCGGAGTACGCGCCTTCACACTGCGCTCCCCCCGCCGACGATGCAGAGATCGAAGCTCTCAAGGAGCAGTACCTCGGCGACCATCCACCCGAAGCGCCGAAATCAGCGCCCCCCGAGCAGTTGAGCCAGGAGCAGATCAGCGAGGTCGTGGGCGGATACTTCTCGTGTTTGCGCAACATGCAGGTCGACGAGTTGCTCGAACTCTTCAGTGAAGACGCTTTGAGCTGGGATCCGGTCGGCACACCGCCGTTGTTGGTCCGCGACAAGTCGACCAACTACTTCAAGGCGCTCTCCGGCTTCTTCGAGAAGATGGCACTGACTGAGGACGACATGTTCGTGGCGGGCAACGAGGCCGCTGTCCGGTGGACCGGTGTGGCAAAGTTGCGCACCAAGGACAAGGAACTGACCTTCGAGGGAGTCTCTGTCTTCACCGTCAACCCGGAGGGGCTGATCTCCAGCATTCGTTCTTACTGGGACAAGAAGACGTTGATGTCGAGTCTTTGAGGAGGAATCGGATGAGCGTACCCGCAGATGACCCAGCGATGGTAGACCCGGAAAAGTACGCTGCCGTTGCGGATAATTTTGTCTATGTCCACCGTGCCCTGCGCCGGGATCTGGCGCGGATCATCGCCGGCGGAGACGAACTCTTCACCAGCGACTTCCCGCGCTTTGCGCGTATCCTCGAGAAGCACTCGGAACTGGAGGACACGCTCTTCTTTCCGCCGCTGGAGGAGCGCGCTCCCGGCTCGACCGGTGCCAGCGTCGATCAGCACCGCCAAATCGAAGCCCTCGTGACCACTCTTTCGGGCGGCAATTCCACCGACATCCAGAACGACCTGGCGAAACTCCAGCAACTACTGCTGACTCATCTCGATGGTGAGGAGCAGCAGGTGATGCCGGCGATGATGGAGCACTTCGAGGCGGCCGAGATCTGGGCCCTTGACGGCAGGATCATCGAGTTCTGTTCGCCGGAGTTCATGCAGGAGATGATGCCGTGGTGGTTCACCCACATCGATGCGGCCGATCGGGTCTGCGTGGCGCAGAACATGATCGCTGGAGTTTCCCCGGAGTTCCTGCCGATACTCAGCCAGTGGATCGCTTCCGGTCTCGGGGAGTCGGAGTGGAACGAACTGGTCGGACAGGTCCCCGCGCTGGCCGCGACCGCCTGAGTTGCGTCTTTCCTGGTCCCAGAACTTATTCCGAGTGGATCCAAGGAGGTGCAGATGAGGATTGCACGAAGCTGGCTGGTGTTCCTCACCGTTTTCATCGGCGGCTGGTCAGGTGTGTATTACGTGGCGAGCATTATTTTCAAGGCTCCACACGGGATGCATCGTGTCGATCCACTTCCCGCCATCGTCAGCGCCTTGGCCATCGGCTTGTGCTCGATCGCTCTCGCCCTTCAGGGGTCAAGCACCTCGCGCAAGGTTCTGGTGCTTCTGCTGTGGGGCTGTGTTCTCCTTGCGCTGGTCGGTAGCCTGGTACTCCTCCTCGCCGTGGTGGCCAGTATGAGGACTGACTTCGAAGTCGTCGCCGTTTGGGAAACCGTGACCCCCATCGCTCTGGCGGCGGGACTCGGATCCATCGCTGCGTGCATCGCCAACAAGGAGGATCCGCCAGCTGCTCCCTGAACCGCAACAGGATCTTGACCGTAGCCATCTGAGTCGCTTCAGTTCCTGAACTGCGGCACTGCCGATGCGAGGGTCTACTCTGTTGAATTTCCAGAATCGACGGGGGTCGCTAGCAAGAGTTCCTTTCAGAGCACGTCACGTAGGAGGAATCTGGGCCGGCCCTGGGATTCTCTATCGCTCCGGTGAGAAGGGTGCGGTGGGATCCCGCAGCATTGCCGATTCCAGCAGGATATTCCCTTCCTCACATACTTTTAGAATGCCGTCGATAAAACAAATGTCACCGGGCTTCTTGCTTTGTGCCATCGCGGGTAAACGGCTGAAATCGCAACGGATTCCGTTTCCAAGATGGATCCATCCGGCTTGCGGGTCGCTGACATCGGTCCGGGTCACGGTTCCTTTGATGGTGATTTTCTTGCCCAGATATTTCTGTCCTAGTGCTGCCACATCCTTTTCCAGAAACTGCGCTGCAGGCTGCCCATAGTCCATCTTCAACGCCTGGCACCCGACACTCAGGCTGACCAGGATCAAGATTGACATCTTCAGGAGTGTGCTTTTCACTGAGAGATCCTTTCGTGGAGTTCCCTGGTAGAAGGGCTGGAATCCACTCTATCGGAGTCCTACTCGATGACAACGAGGAGTCGATAGGATCTCGGCTCACTCCAACGACTTGTCGAGAAGCCGTTGATAAGCCTTTGTTCCCACCAGCATCTTGTTTTTCTTGGCGTAGTCGATCGCCATCTTGCCGTCCTTGTTGCGGGCGAGGGGATCGGCGCCCTTGTCGAGGAGTGCCTGAACGATCTCGGGGCTGGAGGAGAACTGAGCGGTGTACATCAGCGGGGTCATGCCGAGTGGATCGGCGACATCCAGCCCAGCGCCGCTGTCGATGAGCAGCTTCACGATCTCGGGGGGGCGAGGAGTTGCCGGTGGCGAAAAGCAGCGGCGTCATGCCGAGCGGATCACTGGCATCCAGTTCAGCGCCGCTGTCGATGAGTAACTTCACGATCTCGGCGCTGGTGGAGTGCGCTGCGGCGACGATCAGCGGCGTCATGGCGAACTTGTTTCTGGCTTCCAGTTCAGCGCCGTAGTCGATGAGCAACTTGACGATCTCGGGGGTCGAGGAGTAGGCTGCGGCTTGCATCAGCGGGGTCGAGTCGGCACTGGAGGATGGGTCTCTGGCGAGCATCTGCGGGATCTTGTCGTCGTTGTTGTTGGCGTTGTTGCCCCTGGCTTCCAGTTCAGCGCCCTCATCCAGGAGAACTTTTACGATCTCGGGGCTGGTGGAGTGACGGGCGGCGATCATCAACGGGGTCGCGCCGGCGTTGCTCCTGGCTTCCAGTTCAGCGCCGCCGTCGATGAACCGCTTCACGATCTCGGCGCTGGAGGAGTGTGCTGCGGCCAACATCAGCGGTGTTCTGCTCGAGCCGTCGTCAATCCTGGCTTCCAGATCAGCGCCCTTGTCGATGAGCAGCGTTGCGATCTCGGCGCTGGAGGAGTAACGAGCGGTGTACATCAGCGGAGTCATCCCCTTGTTGTTCTTGACCTCGACCCGGGCACCCCTGTCGAGGAGCATCTGAACGATCTCGGGTTCTGAGGATCGCGCCGAGGCAAAATGGAGCGGCGTCATATCAATATTACTGCTGGTCTGGACATCGGCGCCCTTGTCGAGAAGCAGCTGAACGATTTCTGGCATGTAGGAATGTTGTACCGCGAACATCAACGGGGTCATGCCGCCCTTGTTTCGGTCGACGATCTGGGCACCGTGATCGAGCAGCATCTGAACGATCTCGATGGTCCTGGAATGTGCGACGGAGTACATCAATGCGGTCCCGCCCCCGTCGCTTCTGTTGTCGATCCTGGCGCCCCTGTCGAGCAGTAATTGAACCATCTCTGGAATATGGGATCGTGCTGCGGCAGCCATCAGCGGGGTCCCACCATCCGGGCCTCTGGCATCGATCTGGGCACCCCTGTCGAGCAGGTACTCTGCGATCTTCGGGTTTGAAGAGCGTTGAGCGGCAAACCACAGCGGCGTCAAACTGTTCTTGTTCCTCGCATCGATCACCGCACCCTCATCGACCAGCTGCTGGACCAGGGCTAAATTGTGAGTGCTGGCGGCGATGTGCAGTGGAGTGTCGTTGAAGCGGTTGGGTTCCTGAGCTTCAGTGGTGGCGACGAGGAATAGCATTGCCAGTAAGCAGGTCTGGGCTCGATCGAAAATTCGACTCTCGCTCTCTGGTTTCATGATGGCAGTGGTCGCTGGATTTTATTCGAGTAGCCGATGGAGATGAACCAGGGTGCTGCAGTATAAGCACAGCCCTGGGGCCCTTTGCCCGAGTCAGAGGTGGTGCAGATCTGGTCAGCAGTGTAGGGCGTGACCGAATCCGCTACTGGGCACCTTCCTATAACCCATGGAGGACCGGATATGGTCCTGTGGAGGCTCTAGTCACCACTATCGGAACGGTCCTTTGAGGTCGAACTCCACGATCTGGTGGAGGGCGGGCAAACCCTGATTTGGAGCCACTTCCTGGACCCGTTTGGTAGGAAGTCGCACGGTTGCGGTATAAACTTGATCACTGGGTCCTCAGTGGTAAGGGAGTAATGATGAACAGTCCCAGTAGTTTTGTTCGGCGGCACGGAGGATTACTCTTCGCAGCGCTGCTTCTATCCGGGTGCTCTTCGGAGGTGCCCGGTCCAGCCGCATCTACCGTGACTGAATCGGTGGAGACTCCCCAGAAGCAGGTCAGATCCATGACCTTTGGCATCGTCCCGCAGCAATCGGCGAGCAAACTTGCTCGATTGTGGATTCCCATCATGGAGCAACTGAGCCAAGAGGTCGGCGTTCAACTGGTATTTCAGACTGCACGCGATATCCCTGAGTTCGAAAAGAACTGCAGGGATGGGAAATATGACATCGCTTACATGAATCCGTTTCATTACACCCAGTTTCATGAGGATCCAGGCTACGTTGCGGTGGGCAAACAAAAGGGCAAGAAGATTCAGGGGATCCTGGTCGCTCGAAAAGATCTGGAGACCGATGAGCAGTTGAAGGCTCTCCACGGCCAGACTCTGGCGTTCCCCGCACCAGATGCGTTTGCAGCGACAAAACTGCCCGCCAAGGACCTGGAAAATAAGAAGATCGAATTCTCGCGGAAGTACGTGTCTTCCCATGATTCGGTCTACCGCAGTGTCGCCCAGGGGCTCTACATCGCAGGTGGGGGGATCGTTCGAACTTTCAAGAATGTGGACAAGGTTGTTTCCGACCAACTCCACATCATTCACAGGACAGCCAAGTACACTCCACATGCTTTCGCGGTCCATCCTTCCGTCGACGAGGAGACTCGAAATCGGCTCGCAGCGGCTTTGATTGGCCTCGAAAACTCCGAGATTGGCCTTCAATTGCTGGAAAGCATCAAGTTTGCCGGTATCGAGTCCGCAGTGAACGAGGATTGGAAAGATGTACGAGATCTGAACCTGACACCGAGCGAATTGAGTGACTGATTGAGTTCCTTACCAGTGCTTGAAAGAGTGTGATATGTCTTTCCGTCTCAAGACCGTTCTTGGGATTGCCGCTATCGAGGGCTTCTTGCTCTTGCTGCTCGTCTGGAGCAGTAGTCAAACCCTTGAGGATTCAACCCGGAAAGAACTGGAGAAGCGCGGAAAGACAGCGCTTGAATTACTGGCGACCACTGCCAAGACTCCGATTCTTGAGCACGATCTGGCCACTCTCGTCGAGTTCGTCAACTCCGTGGTGACCAATGAAGGATTTGTGTACGCTCGCATCCTTGGTCGTGATGGCATCGAACTCGCATCCGCGGGCGATCCACAGATCTTATCCGTGGCCAGGAAAGTGGACCTGAATCCAGAAGATGTCGATGATGGCATCTACGATTTGAGAAGAGAACTGCCGGAGTCCAATCAGGTGCTCGGAGTGATCGAATTGGGCATCTCCACCGATGAACTGGACAGACTTCAAAAGGAATCTCTACAGCGGCTCGGCTTCATCGCTCTGGTCGAGATGATCCTGGTGGCGCTTTTTTCGTTGGCTCTAGGGAATTATCTGACGGGTGAATTGGCAAGACTCGAAACCGCAGCTCGTACCGTTGCGGATGGCGATCTGGGCCACCAGGTGGAGGTCACCGGCACCGACGAAATCGCTCGAACCATCCGTAGTTTCAATGACATGTCTCGTCGGGTTCAGGGTTCCTACCAGGAACTGGAGCAGAGTGAACTGCTGTACCGTTCCAGCCAGCAACGCCTCGATGGGCTGGTAGCCTCGCTGCTGGAAGGTGTTTGCCTGCTCGATGATCAGCAACGAATACGGTTCATCAACCCGGCGGCAAGAGACCACCTGTTGAAACTGGGTAATTCGAGTGTCGAGATTGGAGCATCGGTGCAGTTCCCCGATCTGAAGCGGGAGCAGGTGCTCGTCGACACCGGATTGGCAGCCTTCGAACTGACCACCACCTTGAATGACATCCCACAGATCTTCGAATTGACATCTCGCCTGGTTCCAAACCAGCAGGATAACGAGAAGGAGTATGTGGTGGTGATGCGAGATGTCACCGATCTTCGCAAATCGCAGAAGGCTCTCCAGGAACATCAACAGATGACCACGGTTGGACTACTGGCTGCCGGAATCGCTCACGATTTCAATAACATTCTCACCGTGATCCTTGGGTACAGCGAACTCACCTTGAAGTCTGAAGAACTACCGGATGCGGTGCGCGAGTACTCCAATCGAATTCTGCAGCAGGGCGAGCGAGCAGCCCAGTTGGTCCGGCAGATCCTCGATTTCAGCAGGAAGGTGGAAGCGGAGAGTGAGCGAATCGATCTCTCGGAGTTCATTCCCGAGACGGTCCAGATGCTCCATAGCGCTGTGCCCAGTTCGATAGAGGTCAAGCAGCAATTCCATGACGGAGCGGCTCACGTCGAGTTCAATCCGACCAAGCTCCAGCAAGTGCTGGCTAATTTGCTTCTCAACGCGGTCGATGCCTTGCCCGATGGTGGCACGATCTCCTTCCGTACGGATCTTCTGAAGATGGATGAGGGAGATACGCAGTGGGGTGAGTTGGCCGCAGGAGATTGGGTCAGACTCAGAGTCGAAGATGATGGGATCGGGATCCCTCGTGGAATGATCGATAGGATTTTTGATCCATTCTTTACCACCAAACCGGTCGGAAAGGGTACTGGCCTGGGACTGTCCCAGGTTTACGGCCTGGTAAAGAACCATGATGGACTGGTGAATGTTGAAAGCACGCAGGGGGTTGGCACCACCTTCACGATTCTCTTCCCCGCATGTGAGACTGAATCTTTGGTCTCACGTCAGGAAATGCAGAAGGTCACTCGAGATGCCTTGAGAACCGGTCCAAAAACCATCTTGCTGGTGGAGGATCAACCCGAGGTGTTGAATGCTCTCGAGTTCATACTCCACTCACTGGGCTTTCAAGTCCTTTCTGCCATCGATGGAGAGAAGGCGGTTGAAGTCATCCAGAAGCGAGGCGATGAGATTGATGCGGTTCTTTCCGATATCGTGATGCCAAACCTCAGAGGAGATCAACTGGTCGGGGAACTGCTCAAGTTGGGTTTTGACAAGCCTATTTTTCTGATGTCTGGCTACTTTCCCAACGAGATCAACCTGGAGGACTTCAGCGGATCCATCGCTGGGTTCCTGCAAAAGCCAATTCGTACCGCGGAACTCAAGAAAATGCTTTCAGGCTTGCTGGATGAGGATCCCACGGAGAGCTGATTCGAAAACCTGGGGAGTTCCTTGCCGGTGGTTTTCGCAGGTCAATTTTCTGACCCGCTGAGGCGTGGCTACACAGTTCAAATGA
>Ga0114999_10008280_pt1 | contig 11605 bp, 10 predicted proteins | sample ArcticOcean_MG_C_3_FD_89820 | JGI IMG/M metagenome (GOLD analysis project Ga0114999, IMG submission 89820) | Marine microbial communities from western Arctic Ocean - ArcticOcean_MG_CB8_126 | ecosystem: Environmental > Aquatic > Marine > Oceanic | place: Arctic Ocean: Canada Basin | collected...
AAGTGAGGTCACACCTTCGGATGTTCCAGCAACCTTGAAGTCCATGTCACCGAGATGACCCTCGTCACCGAGAATGTCGGACAGAACCGCAAAACCACGATCTTCCTTGATAAGACCCATCGCGATACCCGCAACCGGACGTGCAATTGGCACACCAGCATCCATCAGGGACAACGATGTACCGCAAACGGTTGCCATCGACGATGACCCGTTGGATTCGGTGATTTCAGAAACAATCCGCATCGTGTACGGAAAATCTTCCTTCGTCGGAAGAACGGCCCGCATTGCCCGCCAAGCGAGCTTGCCGTGGCCAATTTCACGACGGCCCGGGGACCGCAGGAAGCTGGCTTCACCAACTGAGTATGGAGGGAAGTTGTAATGCAGCATGAAGTTTTCACGATACTCACCTTCGAGAGCATCAATGATCTGTTCATCCTGCCCAGTACCGAGCGTTGCCACACACAATGCCTGTGTTTCACCACGAGTAAAGAGCGCACTACCGTGTGAACGAGGCAGAATGCCGACTTCAGCAATAATGGGGCGAACCGTTTTAGTGTCGCGCCCATCGATCCGATTACCGGTATCCAGAATATTGCCACGAACCACGTCTTTTTCGAGATCCTTGAGCAATCCACCGAGAAGCTTCTGGGAATCGTCATCAACATCCAACGCCGCAACCGCAGCTGCCTTAGCAGCCGAAATCTTTTCAACGCGTGCCTGTTTGACAGTTTCAGAATAAGCATCCCGGATGCTGGCTTCAGCTACATCTTTAAGCTTCACAGCGAGTTCAGCCTTTTCAGGGGCCGGCTCCGGAACCACCCATGGTTCCTTGGCGCATTCTTCTGCAAGTTCGATAATCGCCTGAATAACAGGCTGGAACTCACGATGCGCAAACATCACAGCACTAAGCATGCACTCTTCGGACAGTTCACTCGCTTCCGATTCCACCATCAAGACCGCGTCAGGTGTACCCGCAACGATCATATCCAGTTCTGATTTTTCCAGATCTTCGGGTAACGGATTCAGCATAAATTCGCCGTCGGCATAGCCAACGCGCGCGCCCCCGATGGGGCCCATAAAGGGAATGCCCGAAATCGTGAGCGCTGCCGATGCACCGACCAACGAGACAACGTCCGGATCATTCTCCAGATCGTGGCTCAGGACAGTACAGATGACTTGCGTCTCGTTCTGGAAACCCTTCGCAAATAGCGGCCGGATCGGCCGATCAATCAGGCGTGAGGTCAACGTTTCTTTTTCGTTAGGACGCCCTTCACGCTTAAAAAAGCCACCGGGGATCTTACCCGCAGCAAATGTTTTTTCTTGGTAGTTGACGGTTAGCGGGAAAAAATCAATTCCCGGCTTTGGCGTCTTTTGAGCGACAGCCGTGCACAACACCATTGTATCGCCATAGGTTACCATAACGGCACCATCGGCTTGGCGGGCAACTTTACCGGTTTCAAAGACGAGCTTACGCCCACCCCACATTACTTCTTTACGGTGTACGGAAAACATATATTCCATTCCTTCCTTGCGGGTTGACGACGCCGGATGCGCGCCAACCTCGAAGCAGCAACCCATTTGCCCTGCTTCCTGTTAATCTATGCGACCTTGTCACATAGATTAACATTAGCCACCCGGCCCCTGCCGGATGAACCAACCAAGTTACTGCGGCGCTTTTAGCGACGCAGACCCAAACGCTTAATCAGATCCTGATACCGCGCTGTATTTTTACGATTTAAATAGTCCAGCAATCTACGGCGTTGACCGACCATGATCAGAAGGCCACGACGAGAATGATGGTCCTTTTTATGTTCTTTGAGATGTTCGGTAAGGTTATTGATCCGTTCTGTCAGGATCGAAACCTGAACCTCGGGCGAACCCGTGTCATCATCAGTTTGGCGAAACTCTTTAATGAGCTCACCCTTGCGCTCTTGCGTAATCGACATCGGATTCTCCTATATTAAATGTTGAGCACTCGGACCGCGCGGATTTCTCCATCGGTAAACCGAGCCAATGCCACCGGCTGACCATCAGCCATGGCACAAAACACATCCCCATCGACCAACGAACCAGTCTCTACAAAGGAATGTCCTCCCGGACCCTGCACTCGTACCGGTCGCCCATGTCGTAGGTGATCGGCCTGAGCTGCGTTCAAGGCCAGCGCCGGGATGTCGTCCAGCGCGGTCTCAACTGCAAGCAGGTAGGCAGAAGGCGCCGCACTATGCACCAGAGTTTCGAGAGATTCCAGCGAAATCGAAGCGGTTTCAGAAAAGGGCCCGCAATGTGTTCTGCGCAGCTCTGCGATGTGGCCAACCGTGCCCAAACGACGAGCAATATCCCGCGCCAGGCTTCGCATGTAGGTGCCTTTACCGCTCGCCACCTCAAATACCGCATGGTCTTCATCGGGCATCGAAACCAATGAAAATTCTTCGATATAGACCTCACGTTTGGCGATCGTCACCACTTCGCCCGCCCGGGCCAAATCATAGGCGCGTTTACCATCAAGCTTAATCGCCGAAAAGTCAGGCGGCACCTGCTCAATAACACCGATAAATTCTGGCAGAACACTCAGAATTTCGGCTTCAGAAGGACGTCCTGCATTAACGTTGGTTACATCCCCCTCGAGATCGTCTGTGGTCCGCTCTTCCCCCCAGCGCACCGTAAATCGGTAGCGTTTTTGTCCGTCCATGACGTAGGAGACTGTTTTGGTCGCCTCGCCAAGGGCAATGGGTAAAACCCCGGTCGCAATTGGATCCAATGTTCCGCCATGGCCTGCCTTGGCGGCGTCCAGCATCCGCCGAACCTTTGCCGTTACTTGCGCAGAAGTGCGCCCGGTTGGTTTATCAATTGCTACCCAACCGTGAATTGGTTGGCCGCGTCGTTTTCGCCCCATTATGAGCTTTCGTCGCCCTCATCATCTGCATCAACGGCAGACAAATCGCGTGATAATTCAGCTGTGCGCAGAAGCGCATCTATTTTAGCCCCTTCTTCAAAGGCTGCGTCAGCGACAAAGCTTAACGCTGGCATATAACGCATGGTTGCCGACGCCCCAACTTGCCGACGCAGAAAAGGCGCCGCTCGTTTAAGCGCCTCTACGATTCTAGGGACCTCGTTTCCACCGAGCGGCATAATAAACGCGGTCGCATTCTTAAGGTCAGGACTAACCCGAACTTCAGAAATAGTAATCGAAACACCCACAAGATCAGGATCCCGTAATTCCCCACGCATCAGGATTTCTACTAATGCGTGACGAATAAGCTCGCCCACCCTCAGTTGACGCTGCGTGCGCTCACGACCTGCGCGTTGTCCGCTATTCCGCCGATTTGCCATAACAATTCCGCCGCCAATGATTTGGCGTTATGCCCTAAAGTGAACGCGCTATCTCTTCGACATCAAAGCATTCGATGACATCGCCGGCTTTTATGTCCTGATAGTTCTCGAATGCCATACCACATTCCATGCCATCGCGGACTTCACGGACTTCGTCCTTAAATCGCTTCAGAGTGCCAAGGCTACCCTCATGAATGACGATATTATCACGCAACAATCTCACCGCTGAGCCACGCTTGACCATACCTTCGGTGACCCTGCAACCAGCAATTTTACCAACCTTGCTGATATTGAACACCTCGAGAATTTCAGCATTGCCGAGGAACGTTTCCCTACTCTCCGGCGCAAGCATGCCGCTGAGCATATCTTTAATATCGTCCAACAAGTTATAAATCACCGAGTAGTAACGAATATCGATGTTTTCCTTGCGGGCAAAATCCCGGGCCTGTGCGTTGGCACGGACGTTAAAGCCAACAATAAAGGCGTTCGACGCCTGGGCCAAACTAACATCCGATTCATTAATGCCACCGACACCAGAATGCAGGATACGAGCCGTTACTTCATCGGTGCCAATTTTATCCAAACTGCCGATGATAGCTTCGACCGATCCATTGGTGTCTCCCTTGATAAGAACTGGCAATTCCTGAAGCTCACCTGATTCAATTTCAAGAAACATTTGCTCCAGTGTCCCGCGTGGGGCCGCTGCAGATTTTTGCGCCCGGTTGCGACGTGAGCGGAATTCCGTGATTTCACGCGCGCGCTGCTCATTTTCAACAACAGCAAATTCGTCACCAGCTGAAGGTGCGCCGCTTAATCCCATCACCTCAACAGGCTGCGATGGGCCGGCCTTCTTGATTGAATGTCCTTCATAGTCCGAAATTGCCCGGACACGGCCCCATTCAGCACCGGCGACAATAATGTCGCCAACCGTGAGCCCACCGCGCTGAATCAGCATCGTCGCAACAGCACCGCGACCGGTCTCGAGATTTGCCTCTACAACAACTCCCTCCGCGGGCCGTTCAGGATTGGCGCGCAATTCCAGAATTTCCGCTTGGAGCAAGACGGCCTCAAGAAGCTTATCCAAATTAGTGTTCTCGGTTGCCGACACCTCTATCGCCAGAATGTCACCACCCATTTCTTCTACAACCAACTCATGCTGAAGCAGCTCATTCCGCACACGGGTCGCATCAGCGTTCGGGCGATCCATCTTATTGATCGCGACAATAATCGGTACTTCTGCCGCTTTGGCGTGGTCAATCGCTTCAATTGTCTGCGGCATGATACCGTCGTCAGCGGCCACCACCAAAATGACAATATCTGTCACATTGGCACCGCGTGCCCGCATCGCGGTAAACGCGGCATGGCCAGGTGTGTCGATAAAGGTAATCTTGTCGCCTGAGGGGATCTCCACCTGATAGGCACCGATATGCTGGGTAATGCCGCCGGCTTCGCCACTGACAACATCCGTTGACCGCAACGCATCAAGCAGTGACGTTTTCCCGTGATCGACATGACCCATCACCGTCACGACGGGGGCACGAGCCTGAAGCGAATCCTCAGCATCGTCATCGCCCTTAAGACCAATCTCAACATCCGCCTCGCTGACCCGTCGCATATTGTGGCCATATTCGGTGACCAACAGCTCTGCTGTGTCGGCATCAATTGTCTGTTGCAGCGTCGCCATGACACCAAGCTTCATGAGGCTGCGGGTAACATCGACACCCCGTTCCGCCATGCGGTTAGCGAGCTCTTGCACCGTGATTGTTTCTGGCACGACAACATCCCGGACAATCTTGACCGCCTCTTGGGGCTGTGACCGCATATTACGACGTTCACGTTCGCGCGCACGACGAACAGAAGCGAGGCTCCGAACCCGCTCATCATCATTGAGCGCCTGGGCTACCGTCAACTTACCGGCGCGCCGCCGAGGTTCGACCCGCCGAGCTGCGGGACGTTTTTCCGCAGGACGAGCCCCCGCAGGACGTTTTGCGCGGCCTTCTTGTTCTTTTTCTTCAGCCTCAACAGTCGCCGGGTCAACAACGGCTTCACGGCTAGCAAGACGCACCTCCGCTTTCGCGGCTTGCTTCGCTGCTCGTTTAGTCGCCGCTTCCTCTTCCCGTTTGCGCTGCTCTTCTTCTTCACGCCGCAAACGATCTTCTTCCTGGCGCTTATCTTCTTCAGCCTTTCGAGCATCCTCTTCAGCACGCGTCGCTGCCCGGCGGGCTTCAGCCCCTTCAGCAGTACGTTTGAGCATCTTATTTGCGCTGCCGTCTTCCGAGCGGGCGCCTTCTAACGCCTTCGCGCGCGCAGCGGCTTCCTGTTCTGTCAATGTGCGAAGAACCGCAGGTCGACGCGACACCTCGGCAGCAGGTTTATCTGCAACTTTGGGAGCCTCTTGCTCAACAACAGCCGCATCGCTACTAATTTTTTCCGTAGCGTGGCGTTTAACCTCTTCCATCGAGCCACCAGCGCCCTGGGTAAAGGTTCTTTTGCGACGAACCTCAACGGCAACCGATTTCGTACGACCATGCGAGAAGCTCTGGCGAACCTGACCGGCATCCACCGTTTTCTTAAGTTCGAGTCGGCCAGGACGTGCTTTTAAAACGCCTTTTTTGCCTTCGTTGTCATCGCTCATATTTCCAAAACCTTCATACCGTTTCCGCAAGGCGGAAACCCGCCAACCGTTCAGATTCACGTAATATACGCGCACCGAGCGCTTTCTGCGCCACCGCTACATACACCGTTCTCTCACGCCCGAAAATGCTTCCGAGCTCAACACCTGTAAAAACCTCAATAAGCGGCGAACCCTTAGCCGCTGCAACAACTTTATTCCGACCATCATCCGCCCCGTCACGCGCGCACAAAATGACTGATGCTGGCCGGGCGTTTAAAAGTGAAATGACCTTCTGAAATCCACCAACCGCTTCTCCTGCCCGCCGTGCCATACCGAGCAAATCAAGACAGCGTTTATAAAGCTGCTCCTCGATTTCATCCGCAAGATGTTCGCGCACCGCAACAGGGCCGCCAGCAGCTTTTGCAAAAAGGTGCTTGGCGCAGGCAGTATTCACCGTTTCCCGCGAAGCAGTCAGCCATAGCCCGCGACCAGGCAACCGTTCTGCGAGGTCCGGGACAATACTTTTATCGGGTGCTACGACGAAACGAACAAGCTCATCGATTGGTTTGCGCGCATAGGTAACGAAACACCGTCGGTCACGAGAAGATTTCCCCGTCGCCGCGGTAGAGGCTGTTTGTTGATCGCTTTGCGTCGAATACATGATCTGTAAGACCTCATCGCCGCGTGCCTAAGCATTAGCAGCCGGCTCATCGCCGGATGCATCATCTGCTGGGGTTTCGGAATCGTCCGTCGCATCACTGGTTTCATCTTCATCATCGAACCAATGTGCGCGAGCGGCCATAATTATCTGATTTGCCTCTTCTTCTGACATTTGATACTCGCGGAGCAATCCATCTTCCGCAGCACATAATTCATCCCCCGCCAGATCAGCAAGGTCATCCCGCGTTTTAATACCAGCCTCACCAAGCGTCACGATCATGGCGCCCGAAAGTCCTGCAACTTCAAGCAGATCATCGGCAACACCCAGTTCGCTACGGCGTACAGCGTATTCCTCTTCCTTTTCAGCCAAATGGGTGTGCGCACGAGTACGAAGCTCCTCCGAAAGCTCTTCATCAAAACCCTCAATCGCCAACAGATCTTCGATCGGCACAAACGCAACCTCTTCAACCGATGAGAAACCTTCGGTAACCAGAAGATGAGCCAGCACATCATCAACTTCCAACGCATCGATAAACATTTGCGACCGGGCGCGGAATTCTTCCTGACGACGCTCGGATTCTTCTTCCTCTGTCAGGATAACAATATCCCAACCGGTTAGCTGAGAGGCAAGACGTACATTTTGGCCGCGGCGGCCAATCGCCAAGCTAAGTTGATCATCAGCAACGACAACTTCAATGCGGTTCGCTTCCTCATCAAGAACAACTTTAGCAACCTCCGCTGGCGCCAAGCCATTCACAATAAATGTCGCCGGGTCAGGAGAATACTGAATGATATCAATCTTTTCGCCCTGCAATTCACCAACCACCGCCTGAACACGGCTGCCCCGCATGCCGACGCAAGCGCCTACTGGATCAATGCTAGAATCGTTAGAGGTCACAGCAATTTTTGCGCGGCTGCCCGGATCACGGGCGACGGCATTCATTTCAATGATGCCGTCATAAATTTCGGGAACTTCCTGTTTGAAAAGCCCCGCCATGAATTGAGGATGAGTCCGCGACAAAAAGATTTGCGGACCACGCATCTCCTCTCGGACATCATAAATATATGCCCGGACGCGATCACCCGGACGGAAAGTTTCCCGCGGTATAATTTCGTCACGCCGAAGCACGGCTTCACCACGCCCGAGATCAACCGTCACATTGCCAAACTCTGCCCGTTTGACAATGCCGTTCACAATCTCACCAATACGATCTTTGTATTCTTTGTACTGGCGGGCACGCTCGGCTTCCCGGACTTTCTGAACGATAACCTGTTTTGCGGTCTGCGCAGCAATCCGGCCAAAATCGACAGGGGGCAAAGCCTCGGACAGGAAGTCTCCGACTTCTGCTTCGGGGTTTAGGCGCTTTGCTTCTTCCATCGAAATTTGCATGGCGTCATTTTCGACGGGGTCCGCAACTTCCATATAACGGGCCAAATGAATTTCACCCGACTTACGATCAATTTCAGCGCGAACGTCATTTTCGTGGCCGTAGCGCGACCGGGCGGCTTTCTGAATTGCCTGCTCCATCGCGTCAATAACTTCCTCAGATTCAATGCCTTTGTCCCGCGCAACCGCTTCGGCTACCTGCAGCAACTCGCCGCGGTCATACCCGGCACCGACAATTGTATCGTTTTCCAAATCCATCCTAATGCTCCGTCTGGGCCGCTGCACTTGCTTCGCGCCGCGCCGCTTCTATTAACTCATCAGTGATAACGAGCGATGCCCGTCGAATATCATCAAAGGGAAGAGCTGTGCTTTCGCCGTCACATTCCATCTGAATTTTCATACCCTCAACACCAGAAATCCGGCCGCGAAACTTTTTGCGGCCTTTAAATATCTGTTTGGTCTCAACCGCCGCCTCGAATCCGGTATATCTCTTATAGTCCTCAACCTTGACCAAGGGACGGTCGATCCCAGGCGAGCTGACTTCCAGGTTATACCGGTCAGGAACCGGATCTTCGACATCAAGCAACGTTGAAACAATACGGCTTACCGTGGCGCAATCATCTACCGTAATTGAGCGGCGATCACGACGTTCTATCATGATCTGCAATGTCTTTCTGCGGTCATCCACATACTGAACACGAACGAGATCGTAACCCGCGTCAACAACTGACGGATCAATCATCTTTTCGATCGCTTCTGTACCGTTCTCGCTAATCTGCTTAACCGTCATTTGTGGTTCCCAAGTTTCTGAACGGAGCTAATAAAAAAAGTGGGCCGGTGGCCCACTCCCAAAAAACCGGCTCTTTCAAGAAACCAAAGGAATGTAATTGGCTGCTATATATCGTGATTTAACCCCACACCGCAAGCCTTTTGGTGCCTGACTTTAGCCCCGACGATCAAACATAAAGTAGCTACATTGCCGGCCAGCAGCATTTGCTTTCATCTCATATCTAGTCTCCGGCCAATCCACCGGTCTCTCACGCCAATCCTGCGGATGACGCGCCCGCCACTCAAATTCCTCGCAAGCGAGCATATGTTGAAGAATCCACTCTTTATAGCTCGGGTCATCCGTTGCAATACGCAGCTCGGTACCGGTCGGCATCAGGCGACACAAAGAAGGAATTGTAGAGGGGCCAATGATCCGACGCTTATGATGCCGCATTTTAGGCCAAGGGTCGGGAAACAGGATGAACGTTCTCGCGATTGAAGCACCCGGCAGGGCGCGCAGCAATATTCGCGCGTCATCGCGAAAAATTTTAACATTCGTCAGATCATGCTTATCAATGTCCGCCAACAGACGGGCAACACCGTTAATATACGGCTCACAACCAATGATTCCGACAGACGGGTTTTCGATTGCTTGCTGTGCAAGATGCTCGCCTGAACCAAACCCGATTTCGAGCCAAACTTCGCGCATGTTCTCCACAAACAATTGCGCGGGGTCGAGAGAAGGTTCCCCCGCCGGAATCGTGATCTCAATGGTAGGCAGAAGCGTGTCGACCAAATGCTGTCGGGCTTGCCGCAACGGGCGGCCCTTGCGCCGCCCATGAAGTGTCCGCTGTACAATCAGCCGAATGCAGCCTTCAGCTCAGCGGCGATATCGATTTTCTCCCAGGAAAACCCACCATCAGCATCTGGATTGCGTCCGAAATGACCATAGGCCGAGGTCCGAGCATAAATTGGCCGACTCAATTGCAGGTGCTCGCGAATCCCTCTTGGAGAAAGATCGACGACGTCCTGAATAACCGCGGATAGCCTTTCTTCATCCACCATGCCGGTGCCATAGGTATCGACATAGACCGACAGAGGTTTCGCAACACCAATAGCGTAAGCCAGCTGAATAACACAACGCTCCGCGAGACCCGCCGCCACAACATTCTTCGCAACATAGCGTGCTGCATAAGCTGCTGAGCGGTCAACTTTCGTCGGATCCTTTCCGGAGAATGCGCCACCACCGTGAGGGGCCGCACCGCCGTAAGTGTCAACGATAATCTTGCGACCCGTCAGACCACAATCTCCATCAGGTCCACCAACGACGAAGCGACCGGTTGGGTTTACATAAAATTCTGCTTCATCACACATCCAGCCTTCAGGCAGGCATTGAAGAACATGTGGCCGGACAATTTCGCGAACTTGCTCAGTCGACAATTCTTCGGCGTGCTGCGTCGACACTACGATGGATGTTGCTTTGGTCGGCTTACCATCCACGTATTGAAGTGTGACCTGGCTTTTTGAGTCGGGGCCGAGGCCCTTATCGGCACCAGAATGCCGTGCGGCAGCCATAGATTGTAAAATTGCATGAGAAAATTGAATTGGAGCCGGCATTAATGCTTCAGTCTCGGTGCAGGCATAGCCAAACATGATGCCCTGATCGCCCGCGCCCTCATCTTTATTGCCACTGGCATCAACGCCCTGCGCAATATCAGACGATTGCTGATGCAGATGGATTTCCACTGCCGCATTTTTCCAGTGAAATCCGTCTTGCTCGTAGCCAATGTCTTTCACAGCGTCGCGAACGACTTGTTCCAGAACAGCCTTGGTAATCGACGCTGGACCCCGGACCTCGCCACCAAGAACAACACGATTGGTGGTGCACAAGGTTTCACAGGCTACTCGGGACAGAGGATCTGCCGCTAAATACGTATCCAACACCGCGTCGGAAACTCGATCGGAGACTTTATCGGGATGTCCTTCTGAAACAGACTCGCTGGTAAAAAGATAAGTGCCCTTTGGCAATTTCTCGCCCTCCCGTCAGGTTTAAGTCCTGCTGACGGGCGATAGCGCCCGACGCTTCAATTCCAATAGTCGGCCGCTCCTCTGCAACATGTCAGAGCGGCAAACAAAATATCTTGCGGGGTTTTGTGACAAATCCTCCCTACAGTCAAGGGAGAAGGTTAGGATTCGGAAACGTTACCACCAGTTAAGGAGGCTGTTTCCGAATTCCCTATACGTCATCAATCAGATTTTGACTGATCCGCTGCGATAGATTTCGTAAGTTCGAAGACCCGCTTCCGAACCCGAGGGTCAGTAATGCGATAATAGGCACGAACGAGTGCAAGAGTTTCGCGTTTAGCCAGAGGATCACGCTGAAACTCTTCCGGGTCAGCGGTCGGCGGGTCACCAGAATCTGTTAATGGGCCGGCAGATTCTGCTTCCGACGACATTTCCTCAAAAAAGAAGGAAACCGGCACGTCTAGAATACGGCTGATTTCGAATAGGCGACTTGACCCAATTCGATTGGCGCCCCGTTCGTACTTCTGCACCTGCTGAAATGTCAGCGCCAAAGCGTCGCCAAGTTTCTCCTGGCTCATGCCCAAAAGTGTTCGACGCATCCGCACCCGGCTACCAACATGAATGTCTACCGGATGAGGCCCCGTTCGGCGCCCACGGCGCCCACGGGCTCGGGAGGTTCTGCGGCTAAATTCATTACCATTCTGACACCCCGGTTTATTTATTCACGTATTTAAATTTAGGACCGTTCTTTGCAATTCATTGATATGCTGACCGCACAACTCAAATTCAACCAATCCGGTTTACTTTTTAACACAACCACC
>Ga0114999_10008282_pt1 | contig 11604 bp, 14 predicted proteins | sample ArcticOcean_MG_C_3_FD_89820 | JGI IMG/M metagenome (GOLD analysis project Ga0114999, IMG submission 89820) | Marine microbial communities from western Arctic Ocean - ArcticOcean_MG_CB8_126 | ecosystem: Environmental > Aquatic > Marine > Oceanic | place: Arctic Ocean: Canada Basin | collected...
AGAGTCTCGACGTCAGTGCCGATCCCACGTGCTGAGTTCGTGCTGAAGCGAGTCACCTGTGAGATCACGTCGTCGAACAGATCGCTCGTCTCGCTGTTGTGTGCAGTCACAACGTCGACGTCGAGATCAGCGTCATCGATCTCAGTCTCGCTGCTCTTCGTGAACGCAGAAGTCAGCTTCGAGATGAACGGCTTGATCTGCGGGAAGAACAAGAGAGCGACGCCCGCTGCGATCAAGAGCCACTGCATCGAAGAGAGAGTCGGCAGCGCGAGAGCGAACATGTCAGTGACTCCGAGTGTGTGTGCAGCGTGTGTATGCAAGTCGCTATTCTGGCAGCACTGCACGATCTGTGTCAAGGGCAGTCGCTGGCAGCGAGGCGACTTCGAGCGTCTCGACCTTCTCTTCAAGTTGCTCGACTCTCGCGAGCAGCATGTTCACTGCCTGCTCGATCCGACTGAACGACTCGTCGAGTGCTGAACCGATCGTCTCTGCTTCGAGTTCTTCGCTGTCGTCTTCTGCTGCTCTCTCTCTGTTCGCCTTGTCGTCTGCGTCTTCTCTCGCTGCACAGTCAGGGCACGTCGCGAGATGCGTGTACCATTCCATGACGCGACTGTCTGGGTCGTCGATGTCAGACTCTGCTGTCGCATCTTCGTACGACTGAAACTCTGAGACGTCTCGCCAGCCATCGTCAACGAGAGCCGCAAGCTGCTCTTCGGTTATCAACTCGAAGTGGCTGTCGCACTGCCCGCACGAGAGCCTGATGTTCTCTTCATGTGCCATCGTCTCAACCTTTCTCGAAGTGTACGTTCTTTGATTCGCCGAACGAGTTCACGATGATCTCGCCGCTCGCGATGCCGAACTGGATCACTGTCGTCGCGACATCAACACTCGACACGACATGAACGAACCAGCCATCACGTCGCAGTGCTTCTGTCAGCTTGTGTGGCAACAGCAGCAGATCGCCAACGCGATGCTTGATCAGTCGCAGATCGCTGAAGTGTTCTGGCTCTGCGACTGCTCGTCTGCCGTGCCCATAGTCTTCGACCTTGTGCTTCGCGATGAAGCGTGCTCGACTGATGACGCCGAACAACTCGTACACGAACGGCTGCTTCTCGTACACGAGCACGCCGACGTCTGACTTGAAGTCGTTCGCGTCTTCGCTCATCAACGCGAACGAGTACCCGTTCTTCGTTCTGTACTTCACTTCACACTTGCCGCCACCGATGATCAAGTCTGCTGTGCCCTTGTCGCCACTGAGACTCGTATAGAACATCGGCAGCACGTTGAAGAACTTCGCGACTGCGATCTCTGCACCGACGCCGATCAGCATCACTTGCTCTTCGCTCATATCGTCTGACGCTTTGCGAGACTGCACACCTGCTTCAGTCTTCGGATCGCAGCGTGCGTGCATGATCATCTTCGCAGCTTCTGCTTCGTCGTCTGTCAGTGCGATCGTCACAGACGTGCGCTCGGGCTTCTTGAAGTGCTCGTCTGCAACAGTCACAAGCATCACGCCGTCTTGCTTGAGATGCTGCTTCTCTTCGCTCAGTCGCTTGACGATCACGTCACACCACGTGCTGATCTGTTGATCATCGAGCGAAGGCACATCGTGCACCTTGATGCAGTCGTACTTCATGTTGTTCACTCCGTGTACGTGATCGTGATCTCGACTTCTTCGCGAGTCAAGTCCCATCGTCTTCGCACGATCGCGTCGCCCACTGCTGCGTCGCCACCGTCTTTGCTTTCAGCGCCGTGCGGATACAGCCCGTCGAGCACTGCCTTCATGATGTTGTCGCCGTCAGGCACTGTGCGCTTCAGCGTGCCGTGCATCGCATCCTTGTCTGCTTGCTTGAGATGCTTCTTCTTGTGAGTCTTCCCGATCTTCCAGTATGCGTTGATCTCGATCAGTGTCGTCTTCGCTGCTCGCGGTATCTTGTGTCGACCGCCACATCTGATCGCGAGTTCATCGCACCATGCTCTGTACATGACGACGCAGTGTCTGCGCTTCCAGCGATCAGCACGAGTCTGTCTCGGCTTCGGCATCGGCTTCCCGGGCACTGTGATCGTCACGCGATGCGTGATCAGTTTACTGGCCATCGTCGCTCTCTTTCTGCTTCGGTGCTTTGCGATCGACGCCCTCTCGTTGTATCGCGTCGAACACTTCTCGACGATGAACAGGCGTCGAGACTGGCGCTTCGATGCCGAGACGAACCTTGTCGCCTCTGATCTCGATGACGACGACTGTGACGTCTTGACCGATCATGATCGACTCGTTCTTCTTTCGTGACAGAACCAGCATGACTCAACCTCCATGTGCAAGAGTAATAGGATCGGCAGGGATCACTGAGTTGTCATCCCAACTGCTCAACACTTCTGTCGACCATCGCGTCGCTGCCGCGAAAGTCTTGAACATCGCACGAGCGTCGCCCGTCTGTTGTATCACGACAGCTTCTGCGATCGTGTTCACGCCTCGCTTGATCTGAAGCACTCGCAGCTTCTCTGTGATCTTCGCGGCGTCGAAGTCTTCTCGCACGTCGATGATGCACTCAGCGATCACAGCGATCGGCTTGAAGCGGCACAAGTCCGCACGCTTGAAACGCTCACGACACGCGAGCCCTATGCTCGTCTCGTTGAAGTCATCGAACTCGCGACGCTCAAGCATCGCACTGAAGACTTCACGCAAGTCGGGAGAATAGAACGAGCGATCTGACAACTGCTCGAAGATCGCATCGCACTGATCGGGCCACAAGATCGCGCCACCGATCGCCCAGCGTTCGAGAGACTCGGAGTGCGGGGGTGTGATCAGTTGCTCGTCGATCGTCAGCATCGTGCTCGCGAGATCGAACAAGTCGATCGCGTTATCACACTCGTCGACCTTGAGATGCAGCCGACGCTTCATCGACTTCTCGTCGCTTCGCGTGCACTTGATCGCGTACGCTTTGACATAGAACTCTTCGAGCGCTTGCTGATCTTCGTACTCTGTCTGGGGCAACCATGCCATCGTGTGTCTCCGTTCAAGCCGCTGTGATTCTCTTGCGTGCTGTGTCGAAGTACGCAGAGTCCAATTCGATGCCGATGAAGTCTCTGCCGAGTTTCTTGCAAGCGACGCCCGTCGTGCCGCTGCCCATGCAGAAGTCGAGCACTGTGTCGCCTTTGTTCGTGTACGTCGCGACGAGATACCTCAAGAGTGAGACGGGCTTCTGTGTTGGGTGCATCGTAAAGTTCATCAGCTTCGCGAACCTCAGCAAGTTGACTGGGTATCGCTCGCCGCCTGATGAACTAATTATATCGGGCCGACGATCCGCGCTGCCATAGTGCGGCGTCCTCGCCTCGCTCTGGCTTACAGAGTAAGGCTTGTGACCGGTTCTCATCTTAGGATTGTACACGCACTGCTTCTGGTAGAACACGACCACGTCTTCGCAGATTCTCAGCGGCTGCTTCTTTGCGTTCATGTGCCCCGTGCCGCGTCGCTTGTCCCACACCCAGCAGTACCTGTACATCTCTGTGTTGCTCATGACGAGTGCAGATGTGAACGGTTGCGCTGCGAACAGTACGATCGCAGCAGACGGCTTCGTGACTCGCTTCAACTGCTGCCACATCTCGTCAAGCGGGATCACTGAATCCCACTTGCACGACGTCGTGCCGTACGGCGGGTCTGCGATCACTGCGTCGATCGATGCGTCTTCAATGTCGCGCATCTTCTCGATGCAGCATCCTCGCATCAGTTGCATGCTCGTCTCCGTTCAAGCTGCTTCAGTGTGTCTCGTTGTTTTCTTCGTGTCAGTCTGCAACGTCTGCGGCCCTGCTGCCCTCGCTGGATCAGCCACTGACTGCGACGGCGTCTGCGACACGGTCGACGGGTCAGGGGCGCTCGCACTGCTGACTTCAAGCTGCTCTTCGAGTTGCTCTGTTCTCTTCAGCAGTGCGTCTCTGACTCTGCGAACTTCGAGCAGCGTCGTCTGCAACGCAGTGACGTTGCTTCTTGCTTTGCTCAACTCGTGCTGCTTTGCTTTGACTCTGCCCTTCAGCAAGACGTTCAGTCGCTGTGCTTCTTTCAGTTCAGCGATCGCGTCGTCTGACGTTGCTGAGAGAAGTTCTCGCGACAAGCATCTCTGCCTGTCGTCTTGCATCGAGAGTTGATCGTGCGCAGTTCGCAGATCGTTCTTGACGACTCTCAGTTCAATGTCTTTGTCTTGCAGTCTCTTCAGCATGCTCGCAGGCAGACTGCTCTGCTCGTTCGACTGCATCGCTCTGACCATGCGACGCAGTGCATCACGTTCTTTGATCAGTGTCTGCAAGACTTCGCTGTTCAGTGTTCGCTCTTCTTCAGTCATCGCTTCTCTCGCGAAAGTGTGGACACGTCGGGGCTTGCTCGCAGGCGACTGGCAGCAACAAGCAAGACACACAAGAGACGCTTTCGTTTTGCGTTCGTGACGTCAGAGCACAGCAACCCCCCAGCGAGGGTCGCTGCAAGCTGTCTTCGTCTCGCGCACGAGAGTCGTCGCTTGCCTCTTCACTTAGTTTAACGTCGCATCAGAGTACACCCCACGACGCGCCCTCTTGCCGACAGTCGTTCGTTGCCACGCTGCTGTCAGAAACGGAAACGCTTCAGTCTCTGCGATCACTTGACGCTCGTCGCGTCACGTCGGGCTGTGTCGCTTCTTGTCACCCGTGCAAGATTCTGCTTGCGCATGAATTGTCGTCACAAAAAAAAACCACGACCCTCAGTCGTGTCAGCGGGACGCCGCACTGTCGAGGGTCGCAGAGTGTTCGAGTTGTGATCTGTTGCTTCTGCATCTGAGCAACGGTACTCGACCGATGGCGATCGTGCAAGAGCAAGTCGAAGATTCTCGCTCAACTGTTCAGCACGCACCGCTGCAACACCGAACAAGTGCAAACCCGGTTTGCACTTGTTGTCGCAACACGTGTCGCTGCAAGAAGTTGCGCGATCGCGTCTTCTCGTTTTGTGCTGTCACTTCTCGCGAGCGACTTGCTCTTGCGTCGCTCGATCTGCGTGCTGTATAATGTGCGACAGCGAAAGATTATCACCCAAAGACATGACGCAAGCCGTGACCGTCTTGTGCGTTCAAGCACAATCTTTCGCCGGGTTCACGGCACGGCTTGCGTCACTTTGACAAGGGAAGGACTCTGCACATGTCAAGCGATCTGCCCGTCTCGATCGACGTTCAGTCGATGTCTTCAGTCACGAAGATCGACCCGCTGAAGCAGACGAAAGTTCTGACGCAACTCGTCGACGACACGCATCAACTGCAAGGCGCATCGAGCGCTGTATGCGAATCGATCGTTGAAGTCGGCAAGATTCTCAAGCGAGTGCACACGACTCTGCATGGTGCAGGGCGAGATGGTGGCTTCTCCCCGTACGTGAAAGCGTACTGCTCGTTCACGACCGTCACTGCGATGAAGTACATCAAAGTGTTCGAGACGTTCGGCGGCGCGAAAGCGTCAGGCACGTTGCAGCACTTCGATGTCTCTGCTCTGCACAAGCTGTCGCATGACGAGACGCCGCAAGAAGCAGTGACTGAAGCAGTCAAGCTTGCGAAGAAGGGCGTGCATGTCAGCCCTGCGAAAGCGAAGCAGATCGTCGAGAGTCACGTGCCGAGTGACTATGAAGTCGTCGACGACGAACTCGGCACGATCGTTGAAGAAGAAGTCACAGTGAACACAGACTTGCGCGGCGCTGAGATACCAGACAAGCTGATCGACGTCTTCGATGAAGAGGGCTTCGACGAAGCACGTGCTCAACTCTCTGCTGCACTGAAGACGATCAGGCGCATCGGCACTGGGGCGACAGGCAAGCACATCGACGTGTCGCCGTTCAACAAGGCGATCAAGGAGATGCGAGATCGTCTGACGAACGCGACGCCGTACGCGATCTGCCCGAAGTGCGAGGGCGGGTCGATCTCGAAGTGCACAGCGTGCGATCGTTCAGGCTGGATGCCGCTGTACATGTTCACAGACTATGAGGCAAAGAACTAGGAACAGTCGCTCACGTCAACGAAAGGATCAGACGTATGAACGCAGCATCGATCGCAACACTGTCAGGCAAGACGCCTCGCGAGTACCAGTCGAGCACTGTTGAAGAAGTGCGAGCGAACGTCGCTGACGGTTGTCGCAGTCAGATCATTCTCGCGCCGACGGGTGCAGGCAAGACGTTCATCGCGTCGATGCTGCTGAAGCTGTGCGAAGAGAAAGGCAACCACGCGACGTTCATCGCACATCGCAGAGAGTTGATCAACCAAGCGTCAGCACACATGAACGAGTTCGGCATCAATCATGGCGTGATCATGCGCGGCGCTGACGAGACGCTGATCGCACCGATACAAGTCGCATCGAAGGCGACGCTGCTCTCGTGGACGAAACGCAACAAGATCGAACTGCCGGCGTCTGATATCGTGATTCTCGACGAGTGTCACACGACGCTGTCGAAGGGGTACTTGAAACTCGTCGACGACTTTCGCAAAGCGAATCCGAAAGTGCTCGTCATCGGCTTGACTGCAACAGCAGCACGTGGCGACGGGCGTGCACTTGGCGCACTGTACGACAGGATCGTCATCGCAGCAACGTACAAGCAACTGATCGAAGAAGGCTCGCTCGTTCCGACAGTCGCGTTCGCGCCACACATACCCGACTTCAAAGATGTGAAAGTCGTCGCAGGAGAATGGGACAAGCAAGCAGTCAGTGCGAAGATGAACAGAGTCAAGCTGATCGGTGACATATACAAGCACTGGAAGTCGCTCGCGTCTGATCGCCCGACGATCGGCTTCGCTTCAGGCGTCGAGCACTCGATCGCGATGCGTGACGAGTTTCGTGAGCACGGCGTCACGTGCGAGCACATCGACGGCAGCACGCCATCAGAAGAACGCGACGAGATCATCCACGATCTGCACAGCGGTGACGTGCAAGTCGTCTGGAATTGCGACTGCCTAAGCGAAGGCTTCGATTGTCCTTCGGTGTCGTGTGTGATACTCGCTGCACCGACTCGCAGCATCGTCAAGTTCAGACAGCGAGCAGGCAGAGCACTGCGACCAGCGCCAGGCAAAGAAGACTGCTTGCTCATCGATCACTGCGGTGCTGTGCTCACGCACGGCTACCCTGACGAAGACATACCGTGGACGCTCGAAGGCGACACGAACCAGTGCAGCGAACATCGCAAGCAACGCGACAGCAAAGAAGCGATCGAGCGAGTCTGCCCGAAGTGCAAGTGCATCTTCAAGATCGGCATCGTCTGCCCGAACTGTGGGCACAAGCGAACAGTCGCAGGCAAGCCTCTCGCAGTGAAGAACGGGCTGCTGCGTAAAGTCAAGCGAGCAGACGTGAAGCCCGCGATCACTGCAACGAAAGCAGACAAGCAAGCGTACTGGCATCACGCGATGGCGATCGCTGCGAACAAGAACTTGAAGTGCGGTGCAGCAGCGCACATGTACAAGAAGCGTTTCGGCTGTTGGCCCCGAGGACTCAAGAACATGCCCAAGGGTCGCATCGAGTGGACGCAGCTTGCTTGCGAGTTGTTCCCTCAGTACACTTCGCACAGCAAGACGAAGCACACACCAACAGACGGAGACTGGTAGCATGGCTGAGACAATTCGCGAGCACTATTCGTCTTCCCAGTTCAACACGTTCATGCTCTGCCCTGAACGCTTCAGACGACAGTACATCGAAGACGAACGCTCGTCAGCGAACTTGCCTATGCTCGTCGGCAGCGGTGTGCACACAGGGATGGAATTAAACTACAAGCAGAAGATCGAGTCGCACACAGACTTGCCGCCGAGTCACGTTGCAGACGCAGCAGTCGCAGGCTTCGATGACAGACTGCTCGACGAAGACAAGCGACTCGATGATCTCGACTCGTGCGTTGCTCGTGATCAGACTGCACAGCTTGCTCAGTTCGCTGGCGCTCAAGTCATGCCTCGACATCAGCCGCTGCTCGTCGAGCAAGAGTTCAGACTGCAAGTGCCGGGAGTCGACAAGCCCATTCTCGGATACATCGATCTCGCGACTGTCGACAAGACGCTCGTCGACACGAAGACGACTGCTCGCAAGAAGTCACAGACTGAAGCAGATCACTCGACGCAGTTGACGCTGTACCACATCGCACACAAGGCTCTCACAGGCGAGTACCCGACGAAGATCGTTCTCGACACGATCATCAAGAAGAGAGCAGCACCAGAGCACGTCGCGATCGAGACGTCACGCAACGAGCAAGACGTCGCTGCTCTCGCGTACAGAGTCAACGTCATGCTACAATCAATTGGGGCGGGTATCTTCCCCGGCGCGAACCCAGCAACAGACTGGCAATGTTCGCAGAAGTGGTGCGGGTTTTTTTCGACGTGTCCTTTTACGGCGAGTTATCGCGCGGAGACTTGATATGAGTGCAAGCAAGCGACCAGGGCGACGCATGGTGCGGGACTACCCCCTGTACCACACCTCGAAGCGAGCAGAGCAAGACAAGAAGAAGACGAAGTACACTGTGCGATCGCAGCGCAACAGTCGAGGCGTGCATGGCGGGTCAGGCGTCACGCGAAAGCGATCACACTGAAGCAACGCAGCAACACTCTCTCTCGTAAAGGATCACAACGATGGCACAACAGAAAGCACCACAAGGACTCGACATACCGAAACTGATCGCAGAGATACGACCGCACGTGATCGATGTCTTCTTGCAAGACACGCGACGTGCAGAGTCGTTCTTGAACAACACGATGTTCTTCTTGGCGAGCGCTGATCCGAAAGTCGTGAACTCGACGCGACGCTCGATCAAGTCTGGGATCATGACAGCAGCGCACTTCAACTTGAACTTGGGCTTCAACGGCGAGTGCTTTCTTGTCGGGTACAAGAACAAGGGCACGCTCGAAGCACAGTTCCAAACTGGGTACAAGGGACTGATGCGACTCGTGTACAGATCGAACAGAGTGACAGCGATCGAAGCGCGTGCTGTGTACGAGTGCGACGCGAAGGGCTTCGACTACGAGTTCGGCACGTCGCCGTTCATCAAGCACACGACACTGCGTCGCACGACAGCGAGCAAGAACATGAAGCTGCTCGCATGCTATGCGATCGCGACGCTGCCGAACGGGCACCAGCAGTTCGACGTTCTCGAAGCGTACGACATGCAGCCGATCATCGAGATCGCAAAGCGCGGTGGACTCTCAGGCGCGTGGGTGAACTTCGAGTCTGAGATGTGGAAGAAGTCTGTCTTGAACAGACTGCTGAAAGTTCTCCCCGGCATGGACGACGACGTCGCATCAGCAGTCACGCTCAACGATCTCGCAGATGCTGGCGAACCACAGAAGCTTGACGAGACTCACGCAGAAGCATCGTCTGACGACGAGACAGCCGAGCCTGACTTCGCTGCTGCGACTGTTGACTGAAGCAAGTTCTTGCACAGCGTGTTCATCGACTGACCGCGACGCGCAGCTTCAGAGCGAAGCGCGTCGCGGTCTTCTTTCTCGATGCGTATCGTGACGACGACGCACCCGTCATTGGTTCGAGGTCTTGCCATGTCGCTTGATGTGATCTCTGACGCATCTCACGAAGCGTCTCGCATAGTCTTCTTGCGTGAAGTGTTGCAGCGTCATCTCTTGTGCTCGACGAGCGAGCGTCTTCGTCTCGCGTCGTCGCGGCAGATCGTTCAAGAACTCTGCCATCTTGTCAGCAGGCTGCGTGATGTCGAGCAACTCGAAGCAGTCCTCCCACAACCCGCTGTACCAGTCGCACTCGCCCGGCGCATCGCTGACGAGACACGCGCCAGCCATCGCGATCTCTGAGAACTTCGCGAGAGCGTATTGATACCTCGACGCACACGACACGACGCATCGCGATCTGCCGAGCATGTCTGCATAGTCTCTGACCTGCGCGTCGTTCTCTTCGAGCGATCGCGTACGGTAGCCTGGGTGTGATCTGATCGTGCCCTTCACAAGCCCAGAGTCGATCAAGTTCTTCACGCGAGATCGAAGCGGGTATATCTCTGGGCTGATCACGCCCGTCACGAGCACAGCGATGTCACGATCCTTCCACGGTCGCGACGCTTGCAAGTACACAGACTTCTCTGCGCAGTGATGCACGTTGTACAAGCTGACGCCACTGTGCCTGACGACTCGCTGCGTCTTCTCTGGTGGCGTGAGTTGCCATGCGTGCGTGAATCGCATCATGTCGTTCCAGTGATGACAGATGACGATCGACGAGCCAGAGTCGAGCACTTCGTTCGCTGCTTGATTGTCGGGCCACCAGCACTCGTTGAAGCGCAAGATCGCTGGGACGCCGACGCCCTTCGGATCGATCAGCGCCTTGACTTGCTTGCTGCCTTCGGGCTTGTACCACAGCACAGCATCAGCATCGTGCATCAGCATCGCAAGATTCTCTTTCGCAGTGAGATGCTCGTGATACGATTCCCACCCGACGCCCGACAACACAACGTCGACATCGTCGCGACGCATGATCGCCTCGATCGAGTGACGTCGCACTGACGACATCTTGCAGTCCCAGAAGTATTTAGGATAGAGCACAAGCAGCTTGAGCGTCTTCATGCGACTCCTTCAGCCATGTGGCAGTTGTCTTCATGTCACTCGCGAAGTCTCGATCTGTCTTCATGTCGAGATCGTTCATCGCAGGGCGTGGGTCACCGAACGACAGTCGCTGCTCTGTCGAGAGCAAGTCGTCGACGTGATAGTCAAGTCGCATCTCGTACAGTTGCGCGAGACGCGACGCGATCTCGTACACAGAGCGAGGTCTGCCAGAACAGATGTCGTACGCAGGCAGCACGCTGTGCTTCATGCCCGCTGCGACGATCGCGTCAACGACTTCTTCAACATGCACGAAGTCCTTGAGCACAGCGTGAGGCTCTGCGAGTGTCAGTGTCTCGCCACTCAGCAGTGTGTCAGCGATGCCCGCGACGAGCGACGGCAGTCGCTTGTGTCGTACGCCAGCGCCAAAGACTTCAGAGATGCGCAAGCACGTGACGCTCAAGCCCTTCTGATGAAAGGCGAACGCTGCTGCTTCCATCGCGACGTTCGACGCAGCATACGCATCGACGGGCCAGAGTGCTGTGCCGACGTTGAACCCTGACGCTGGGCACGCAGAAGCCCCGTACACTTGCTGCGTCGACGCGAGCACAACGCGAGGCACTTGTGCTTCTTGTGCAGCACGCATGACTCTGATCGCTGCTGTGACGTTCTGCTCGTACAGCGTCTCGATCTCAGCGCCACCGCGACAGCCGGCGAGAAAGTACACGACGTCGTTCGCGATGAACATCTGTCGCAGCTTCTCGAACTCGACATCGAGCACGTCGAGATCGAAGTATGACGTCATGTTCACGCACTCGACGCACCGCGATGACCCGTTGTCGATCACAGCGATCTTGTCTTGCTCTGTGCTCTGGTTCTTCAGACGCCATGCGACTTTCGAGCCAAGCACTCCATGCCCGCCGATCACTGTCTGGTTCCCGATCGAGTTCATCTGAACTTATCTCCCTGCAAGAACGCGAGTGTGAAGCCTGCATACGTCATGTCGGCTCGTGACTTGTACTTGTCGAAGTGTGACCACGCATGCTTGTCGAGATGCGCCCACGCAGTGAGATACTCAGGCTCG
>Ga0114999_10008284_pt1 | contig 11604 bp, 15 predicted proteins | sample ArcticOcean_MG_C_3_FD_89820 | JGI IMG/M metagenome (GOLD analysis project Ga0114999, IMG submission 89820) | Marine microbial communities from western Arctic Ocean - ArcticOcean_MG_CB8_126 | ecosystem: Environmental > Aquatic > Marine > Oceanic | place: Arctic Ocean: Canada Basin | collected...
CAACGCTCGACGTAGAGCGTGAGCGGGTGGGGCGCTGCGTTGAGGTAGGTGCGGTCGATGGCTTTTCGGGGGAGCACACCACCAAGGTCGATGGCTTCGAGATGGACGATTACGTACGTCCGCTGGCTACGCTGCGCGCGCTGCTCTAGGCGGGGGCGGGAGTTCGCACGACGAAGAGGATGACGAGCGCGATGAACAACATGAACAGCGCGATCAGCGACGTGTAGTTCTGTTGTTTCGGCATCGGTTCCCTCCGAGTCCTTGCGATGAGCTAGGCACGCAAGGCGCACACCTACTTCTAATTTTCACTCTACGACGAGCGAGCAACTTCGGAATCAGGGTGAGCCCCCAATCAGGATGGTCGTGCTCCCGGCACAACTGTTGAGCTCGAGGCGCACACGACACATACTTCGGCGACACATGCGCAACACAACCGAAATCAGGCACGCGACGGTGGGCGATGACCACTGAGAGCAACCTGAACTCGCCGGTGATCCGGCCTCTCTGAAAACGCCGCCCCCCCCATTTGGGTCTTACGCAGTTCAGGCCGGAGAATCCGAAGGGTCGACAAGTGAGTTACACCTATGAATGCCTACCGCAACCGCCTAGCGATCTTGCTCGAAGAAGCAGTCCCCGGGTTCACCTCAACGGATGGATTCGCATTCAAGAACGTCTTCGGAGCCATCGGTGGGGTTCTCCATGGGACGATCGTCATATCGTCGGGTAGATTCGGCATCGCTCTACGACTCCCGCCGCAAGAACTCGCTGGCCTGTTTATGCTGCAGGAGGTCGAGCAGCTTCGCTACTTTCCGACCGGGCACATCAAGAAAGAATATGCGGTACTGCGAGAATCAATCCTCAATGACCAGGAGCGATTCAAGTTCCTGTTAAACGCAAGCATGGAATACGTTGCGCCGGGCAAGAGAGGAGCTAGGGAGGACTAGCAACCGACAGCGGAGAATTCGGCGGCCGCATTGCCAGCTAGTTCCTCGTCGACATCGGGCATGCCGCCGCTGACGCCGATGGCTCCGACCGTGACGCCGGCACGCTGGAGTAGCGCGCTGCCCTTGGCGTAGACGACGCGATCGCCGTACAGCCTGCTGACGTAGTCGAACACTGAGTTGCCGCTGCGACCTTCGAGGCGTTCGCCAGTCATGCCCCAGAGCACGCTGCCCAACGCCTTGCCGTGCGCCGTGTCTGGCGTGAAGGGACGGCAGCCGTCCATACCGACGACGAGTACGGTGCCTGCACGCTCGTTGACCACGGCTACGCCGACAGTGAGTCCCTGTTCTTTCGCCTTCTCGATCACCGAATCTGCAAGGGCTTTCGCTTCGTCCAGAGAGATGGTCATAAGGGCTACTTCTGCTCGGCCAAGTGGGCGTAGTTCTGCCAGGCGCCGCGAGCGTGAACAACGCCGGCCTGCTGGACGAGGTCTTTCATGTGCGGGAGGTCGTCGAAACGAGGCTTGTTGCGTTCAGCCTGGATCATCTCTTCGGGGATGCGGGCATGGTTCGGGCCAGCAGCGCAGTAGGCGTACCAGTTCATCTTCGCCTGCTCTTCCAAGTTGACCATGTTCATGACGGCGTCTTCGAGGTCAGTGCCGACGGTCACCGCGCCATGGCCGAACAGCAGTGCAGCCTGGCGCGCGCCCAACACGTTGGCGAGTTCCGTGCCCTCCTCCTGGGTGGTGACAAGCGCGACGTTGGGGTATACGGGCAACGGCTCGCGCACGAGCGGCATGCCCTCACGGGCGACAGGGCGCATGGTGTGGCCGAGCGTGCTGAGCACGACCGCGTAGCGCGGGTGGACGTGGACGACCGAGGTCACGTCGGGGCGCGCGCTGAGGATGCTGGAGTGGATCATCACCTCGTTGGGTTGCGTGGCGCCTTTGGGGCCTTCGATCAGGAAGCCGTTCAGGTCGCAGACCACCATGTCCTCATCGCGTACGGCGCCCAGGACATCGAAGGCGAGCCCTCTGCCCTTCACGACGAACTTGTCGGGCTCGCCGGGCACACGCATGCTGACGTGGCCGAGGGACGCGAGGGCACCAGAGGCGAGGCCAGCGACGGACAGGACGCGGTTCGCGATGGCGACGTCGTGTTTCACGGAATCGAGGTCAGAGCTCATGGAGTGCCTCCAGGCTAAGGTCGCGCGTTAATAAGACCTGGGCATGCCCAGGACGTTCTGGCCGAGGAACGCGAGGACGAGGTTGTTGTTGATGGGCGCGGTGATGAAGAGGCGCGTTTCGCGGAATTTGCGCTCGATGTCGAAATCGGCGGCGAAGCCGTAGCCGCCGTGGACGTTCATGCAGACGTTGGCGGCTTCCCAGGAGGCTTCTGAGGCTAGGAGCTTAGCCATATTGGCCTCGGCGCCACACTTCTCGCTACGGTCGTACTTGGCGGCCGCGTCGAACCGCATGAGGTCGGCAGCGCGGACGTGGGCGTAGGCCTGGGCGATGGGTAGCTGGACGCCTTGGTTGGCGCCGATGGGCCTCCCGAAGACCTCACGCGTGCTGGTGTATGACGCCGCTTTGTTGATGAACCAATCGCCGTCGCCGACGCACTCCGCAGAGATGAGGATGCGCTCGACGTTCCACGAGTCGATGATGTACCGGAATCCCATGCCTTCCTCTCCGATGAGATTCTCGACGGGGACTTCGAAATCGTCGAAGAAGAGTTGATTGGTGTGCTGGTTGAACATGAGATCCAGCGGTTGAACCTTCAGGTGGTCGCCCGCTGTACGTAGGTCAACGATGAATGCCGATAGGCCCATCGTCTTGTTTTCAAGTTCGTCGTAAGGGGTCGTCCGTGCCAACAGCACCATGAGGTCGGATTGGAGCACGCGCGAGATGAATATCTTCTCGCCATTGATGACGTAGTTGTCGCCCTTGCGGACGGCGGTGGTCTCGATGCGCGTGGTCTCGGAACCTGCGTTGGGCTCGGTCACGCCGAAGGCCTGGAGGCGAAGCGCCCCGCTGGCCACGTCGGGCAGGTAGCGTTGTTTCTGCTCATCGCTGCCGTGGCGTAGGAGGATGCCCATCGTGTACATCTGGGCGTGACACGCGGCGGCGTGTCCACCGGCGCGGTTGATCTCTTCGAGGATCACGCTGGCCTCGGTGACGGTCATGCCACCCCCGCCGTACTCCTCGGGGATCAGCGCGCCAAGCCAACCGAGCTCGGTCATCTCTTTCACGAACGCTTCTGGGTAGGAGCGGTCGTGATCCATGCGACGCCAGTACTCGTTGCCGTACTTCTCGCAGACCTCACGAACGGCCATGCGGACATCGTTCAGAGCGTCAGGTGCAGGTTGTTGGGTCACGTTTCAAGCCTCTGTGCGCTGCGTGCTCTGTCGGTCAAGGCACGTCCAAGTATTGGCGTGATTATCGCAGCCAAGTGGAGTACTGCAAAACGGTCGAACATCTGTGCGCCAAAACCGAATCGACGCGAAAGGTTGCTTGCCTGGTTTAGACTGCGCCCGCCCCTTGAACCTGACCACGCGGCCACCAGCCACTACCTGCGAAAGATTGCCAACATGCGAGAAAGAGCGCCGTACCTGATCGTGATTGCGATCGCCGCCGTGGTGTCTATCCCGATCTACCCCTACCGATGGCATCTGTGGATGCATATCTTTGGTGCCGTATCGTTCCTTGGCAATATCATCGTCACCGCCGGATGGATGACCGCAGCGAACCGAACCGCTGACGTACGGGTTGTCGCCTTCGCCAGCAGGATGGTCGCCCGCGCCGATTGGCTGTTCACCGCACCGAGCATCCTGCTCATCCTCATCAACGGCTCGGTGTTAGCGGGCGAGTTGTACGGCTGGGCGAATCTTCAGGACCAAGCGTGGATCACCTCTGCGTTCGTGCTTTTCGCTCTCTCGGGCGTTATCTGGGGGGGGGATTCTTGCTGCGCTATCAGCAAGCCATGATTCAACTCTCGGCCGAGGCTGCCGTGGCCGATCAGGGGATACCGAACCCACTGCGCAAAGCGATCGCTCGCTGGTCGATGTGGGGCGGCATCGCGACGCTGCTCCCGCTGTTGTCGCTCTACCTCATGGTCGCCCGCCCCGCGCTTTGGAACTGACCTACTCGCTGAGCAAGATATCGACGAGTGCTGATTGGTCTGCCTCACCTTTGGCGATGGTCTCTTTCAGCACGGCGATGATCTAGTCGGGCTTGGTGACGAGCGTGCCCCAGCGCTGATTTCTCTCGTCATACAAGCCGACCTCCAGCAGCAAACGCTTGCCACGCTGGGCAACCAACTCAGCAAGCCTGCAGGGTCGAGCTAGCGGCGGGGCTCCACCTGTCAAGGATATTAGGGCTGGAACAGCGGGGACAGTAAGATGCGGATGTTACTCGGCAAGCTCTCGTCGGTCTCTTGTGCGATGGTTCCAGACCGTTCCATCTGCAATCTCATCTCTTCTAGATCGCCCGCCGCTATTGCGGTACCGATCTGGTCGGAGGTGTCGGTAAGAGCCTTGAAATAGGCGAGCACGACCTCGTGACCAGCGACGTACTCGTCGGGCGGGGAAATCGCTTCTAGGCGGCTGACGGTCTCGTCGAACAACGCGCCGATCGCAGGCTAAACGTACTTCAGCGCCTCGGCTGTTTCCGCTTAGGTCATGGCTGCGTTCGTCCCGGCCCGTGGACCGAAACGGGCGATGAAATTGTGACTGAGCGACGAAATCTCTTGGCCATAGGCCCCACCGGGTAGATCGTCGTTTTCCGGACACAGCGGAGGAACGTCGTCCGGTACCCCGGCACCACGGAACAATGCACGGCAGAAGGAGCTGGAAGACGCGATAGCAGTCAAGGCGCTTTCCTCTTGGAACTCAGCGATAGTCAGGTGGAGCACAGCGAAGTCGTCATCCTCTATCGCGCTCTCGAACACAGGGACCATCGCGCTGAGCCGTTGGAGTGAAGCGACATACCGTTGATGATCCTCTGCGTACCCGGGCGATGGAACAAGTGCCGCGGCAGCCGTGTAGCGCTCCTCGAAGAACTTGCCGATCTCCAATTCCTCAAACTCGCTGAAGACGACCGCTTTCTGGATCGACTTCGATGCCGTGCGGGGAAACAGGGGACCTAGCGTGGTCGCCAGCCGCTCGATACGATCTGCAACCAACCCCTCTGCACTCGTTATCGCGGAGAGGTATGCCTCTTCGGACAACGGTTCATCGGAGACAGGGGTGGCGCTCGGCTCATCTGACGAACAGGCCGCCAGCAGGAAGCTTGCCACGAAAATCGCCAAAGGAACCACAAACAACCTGGCCCGCATGCTCCACCTCCCAACGCACAGCATTTAGATGCACGTCGCGCTTTTCAGGTGCTCTGCGACCACCTCGTTCGGCAAGATGTCGACGCGTGCCGGTTGGCCCGCCTCTACTTTGGCGATGACCCCTTTCAGAACGCGGCTAGCCAGCCGCGTTCTTCTCGCGCAGGGCAGTCAGAATCTTCTCGGCGGTCAGGGGTAGGTCGTGGAAACGGATACCCGTCGCATCCCGTATCGCGTTGGCGATGGCAGGCGCTACGCCCAGTAAGGGCGCCTCGCCGATCGACCGTACTTTGTAGGGGCCAACGCCTTCGTCCGACGGCAGCAGGAGCGTCTCGAACTCGGGCAGGTCTGCCATGGTCGGGATCTTGACGTCCGCGAACGACTGTGTCATCACCCGACCATCCTCGATGGGCAGCTCTTCCATGAGCGTGTAGCCGAGGCCGGTCACGATGGATCCGTTGATCTGGCCCTGGTGGCCGATGGGGTTCAGCACCGTCCCCACGTCATGGACTGACAGGAACCGTCGTAGGCGGATCTGCCCCGTCTCTGGGTCGACCTCCACCTCGGCGATCTGCGCCCCGAACGTGGTGTACTCAGCGAGGCCCATGTCCTTATGGGACGCTCGGCCCATCACTGGGCGATCGGGGACGCGCGCGAGCAAGTCCACCCATCCCATTCGCTCGCCGGACTCCGTGTTCACGACTGCGCCGTCCTTCGACACTAGGTGTTCGATAGGCCAGCCCGTGAGTTCTGCGGCGGTGTTCAGCAGCTCTCCCCTAGCCTCGGAGGAGGCTTCATGGGCGGCGGGGACCATCATGCGTGTGCCGCGACTGCCGGCGATACCGGAGTCGTTCTCCACAGCATCGGTGTTCCACGGCACCACACGAACGTTATCAACCGTTGTGCCTAGCTCCTCCGCAGCGATGATCGCGAGCACCGTGTGGACGCCCGAGCCTTGCTCGAAGATGGGCGTACGCAAGAGGATCGTTCCCTCGGGCTCGACCGTGATCTCAACGTGGGTTTCGCCGCCACCCGCAGGTCGCGAGCACATGGAGAGGCCGATGCCAACGTTGGGGCCCTTGGCCTTGGGGTAGCCCGATTTGGCGACCGCTGCGCGCAGCGTTTCCTCTGCACGGACACCGCTGAAATGTTCATTCATGGGCGTGGCATCGCCTGGGCGGAGGATGTTCTTCAGCCTGAACTCGATGATGTCCATGCCCAGCTTGCGGGCGATCTCATCCAGGTGGGATTCCATCGCGAACGATCCCTGCACCTCGCCCGGCCCGCGCATGTACCCACCGGGCACCGTGTTCGTGTACACATGTCGATGGTCGAACCGCGCATTGTCTATCTTCCAATTGGCCGCGATGCGGTCAGTGCCCGCGAGGAAGCCCTGGGGCATCAGGCCAGCGTAGGCCCCGCTGTTGAAGATCATGTCCTGGTGGTGCGCCGTTATCGTGCCGTCGTTCTTGACGCCAGTTCGGACGCGGATGAAGGAGGCATGGCGAGGATTTCCGGCCTCAAACTCCTCCTGATAATCCATGACCATCTTCACCGGTCGCCCTGTCTTGACCGACAGGAAGTAGGCGAGGGGCTCATCCCAAGGGCAGCCCTTTCCGCCGAAGTCGCCGCCCACATACGTTGGGTTGATGAGCAGCATCTCTTTGTCCACGCCGATGGCGGGGGATATTTGCCCCTTCAGACCGTGGGGAGCTTTCGTCGAGGTCCAGATCTGCACTCGCCCGTCTAGGTCAGCGTCGACGACGCAGGCGCGGGGCTCGAAGAATACGGGGTGTTGTCGCTGCGTTGAGTACGTGTCCTCGAAGATCTGGTCTGCCTCCGCGAAGCCGACCTCGATGTCACCGATACCGTACACATTGGTGAAGAAGACGTTTGATGGTTCCGCAGGCGGCTTCATGAAGCCTTGGTAGCCCAGCATGTCCGGGTGCAGTAGGGGTGCGTTGTCGGCCATGGCCGCGTCGATCGTGAATACGGTGTCGAGATCTTCGTACTCAACCTCAACCAGATCGCGAGCACGCTCGGCGGTCGGCTCGTCGTCCGCGACCACTGCTGCGACCTTCTCACCGATGAAGCGCACGACGCCGTTGGCGAGCACGGGGACGTCCCGCACGCGATTGCCGTAAACGTGGCCAGCGATATCCTCGCCAGTGAGGACGGCGTGGACGCCAGGTAGCGCGAGCGCTTTGGTGGCGTCAATCTTCACGATACGGGCGTGGGGGAATGGGCTGCGCACGGATTTTCCATGCAACATGCCCGGCAGCGCGACATCGATGGCGTACTCCGCTCCGCCGGTTACTTTAGCTGGTCCGTCCTTGCGCGCTGCCTTCTTGCCGATCACGTTATAGGTAGTCATCAATCCCTCTGCTCTCGTTGGTCGGCGCTCATTCTACTTACCAGGCACCATAACGCCACCCGCGCTATCATCTCCGCCAATCAGCCATTAGAGATTCGGAGCACACGATGGATCTGAAGATCGACCACGTCCACGCCGTCGCATTCGACATGGACGCCAGTATCGAGTTCTACGCCAAGCTCGGCTTCGGCCTGCTCCGTCGCGTCGAGTTCGGGCCCGACGACGAGCGAAAACAACTCGCCTACGTGGGGAGAGGCGCCTCGGTCATAGAGCTGGTGCAGCCTCGCGATGCCACCGATCCGCTCGGCGGTGGCACGGGAGTGCGTCCGTTCGCGATGGTAGTCGAGGATGCCGATGCGACGGTGGCCGAGCTCGAAGCACTGGGCATCGAGATCGCGATGCACCCCAGGCCCAGCTTCTCGTTCACGGGCAGGACGACGATCATCAAGGATCCGAGCGGCCTGGAGATAGAGCTACGCGAGTGGGGCGGAGGCGATGGCCCGACGTACCCGGCGTGGACGCCAGCCCGCGAAGACGTGGTCGACATCACCTAGGTCATGCCAGACATCCCGCAATTCCCCCCAGAATGGTTCAAGCGCCAGGATGAGTCGCCAGACGCTGAGTTCTACAGCCAGCCACGCTTGGTCGTCCACATCGACGATGCGACCATCGAGGCGATACGCAAGTACCTGGGTGACGAGCTGCCACCTACCGCCGTAGTGCTCGACCTGATGAGCGCATGGCGCTCCCACCTACCCCACGATTTCGCAGGCACAGTGATCGGGCTAGGCATGAACGCCACGGAACTCGCCGAGAACCCGCAACTCACGGCGCGCGTGGTTCACGATCTCAATGCAAATCCCGTCATGCCGCTGCCTGACGAGGGTTTCGACGCGGTGTATGTAGTGGTATCGATCCAGTACATGACACGCCCCCTGCAGATATTCGCGGACGTTCGGCGAGTGCTGAAGCCCGGTGGTACGTTCCACGTTATCTTCTCGACGCGTATGTTCCCCACCAAGGCGGTCGCTGTCTGGCAGGCTATGACCCAACCCCAGAAGCGCGGCGAGCTGATCGGGGCGTACTTCGGCGCAAGTGGGGCGTGGACCCAGCCAGAATTCCTCGACCGCACCGCCGATCTCTACGCTGACCCCGTCTATATCGTCCGGGCGTCCAAGCTACCCGTTACCTAGGAGCCTCTCGTTGTCTGAATCGATATCTGACGCTGCGCCATTCCAAGACCTAATGCCCGGAAACTATTGCTGGGGTTGCGGCCCGACGGTGGAAACTGGCTTGCACCTGAAGAGTCGGTGGCAGGGCGAAGAGGTTGTGTGTGATTGGCAGCCGCGGCCTGAGTTCTCGGCGGGGCCGAAGCACATCCTGTACGGCGGGATCATCAGCGCGATCATGGACTGCCATTCGATATGGACGGCCATAGCGACAGCCTACAAGGACGAATCGCGTGAGGTGGGCAGCGAACCGCTGGTGTGGTACGTGACGGGTTCGCTGAAGGTGACGTACCGCAAGCCAACGCCCCTGGACCTGCCTCTTACGCTGACCAGCCGCGTCGAGAAGATCGACGGGCGCAAGTCGACGGTGACATGCTCGTTGGTTTCGGACGGCCAGGAGACGGCTGTGGGCGAGATGCTGGCGGTACGCGTGCCCCTCGATTGGTTCCAGCCACGCACCCACGCCACGAGCTAGGCGAGCTGGTCCTCGCACGGCCGAGTGCGGCGTCGGGCGCTACGGCGAATGTGCATGACTTGGCCCTTCGCGCTAGGCGTTGGGGTGGCGGGCCAGGGATTAGGCCATCGCCGTCGATGACCAGCGTCGTCATATCGCCTCGCGTACGGCGTGGGGGGACGAATCAACCCGCATCCCAGGTTATACGCGGCCGCTAATTCAATGTAAAAGCAACCGTAATACGGTTGCTGTGTTGGGGGGAAATGCTAGAATCCCGCAACTTACTCGGCGGGTAGTAGTAGGTTCCGTCCAGCCTCAGTGTGGCTCAAACGCTTCTGCATTGGTACCTCAGAGTCGGTAGAACAGCGGAATGCGGAAGGAGTGCGCATGAGGATCTTTGTTGGAAATCTTGCATATACAGTGACGGGAGACGAGCTTGAGGCCGCCTTCTCTGTCCACGGCGCGGTGGAATCCTCCACCGTCATCACCGACCGTGAGACGGGGCGATCGCGGGGCTTCGGCTTCGTAGAGATGCCTGATGCCTCCGAGGGCGAGAACGCCATCAGGGCAGTCAACGGCCAAGAGATCAATGAGCGGGCCGTCACGGTCAACGAGGCACGTCCTCGCGAGGAGCGCGGGCCGCGCTGGTAGCCAGACCGACCACATAAGCAGAAGGCCATCTGTAAAGGTGGCCTTTTCTTTTGCCTAGAATCCATTTAAGGGGCGAGGGAACGGGAACGTTACGCGGCGCCCAGTGCGACGCGCACCATCTGCTGCTCGAGCGCGACCGCTAGCTGTTTCGCGAGCGCCGACAGCGTAACATCGCGCTTCGCGACGACGTAGGCGACACCAAGCAGGTTGCCCATGCGGAAGTCGATGATGGTAGACGCGAGAACGGCGTCGGGCATCTCGTGCAGCACGAGAAGCGAAGCGGCGTAGTCGTGCAGGCCTTCGATCTCCAAGATCTCTACGCCTTGCAGCGCCTGGCCTTCGTTGCTCTCTTTGCCAACGTTGTCCCGGAAATCACGTACGAACGAGTCATCGATCCATCGCTTGACCGCATCCTCACCCTCGAAGAGGTGGATGACGGTCGCGGCCATGATGATCTCGGCGGGCTCTTCCTCAAGCGTCGCGGCGCCCTGAGGCACCACGAACTCACGCACGTAGCCCGTGATCCGGCCGAGCTTGGCCAAATCGTCAGCCGTCTTCTTGCCGAACCCATGGTTGGCCATGGTCTCGTTGTCGAGGTCCGCTTCACGGAGGACTTCGAAGCCCCCTAGCTCCTCAGGCAACTGGCTGGCGTTGAGCACCATGTACTGGATCTCGTTCGCGAGCACACCGTGCATGGCGTCCCGCAGAGCGCTGCCGCCTGGGTGTTGTCCTTGCATGTCGTCGGCTGTCATGTTTCCAGTTTACGCTCTCGGTCTCGATAACCAACCTGGCCCGTGATCGTTTCGGCGCCACGTTGGGTGGGCGTCACGTTAGGATCGGCGTGACTTGCGTGACCTGGTGGGCGTTCAGCGCGGGCAATACGTCTTTGGCGAAGCGACGCAGTTGCTCGATGAACTGGTCGCCGGGCATGGCTCCTCGGTTCATGCTGAGCAAAAGCGTGTTCGTTCCCATCGCCTCCGCCTCATCGATGAGCTTTGATGTGACCTCGTCGGCATTGCCCCAGATCAGGTTCTGATCCTTGGCCAAGTCGTCCATGGTCATCTCGCGGAGCCGCGCTCGGCTCTGGTTCTGGATGACCGCCATGTTCTCAGGTCGGACATAGTCGTGGGCCTGCGCGCTGACGTAGCCGTCTTTGCGCTGCTGGTCGTTTTCAAGCACGTTGCCGTGACTGAACAACGTCCGATTGAAGTAGAGCTGGGAGGGCCCGGCCTCCTGCAACGCCTGATCGCGCGAATCGGCCACGTAGGCGTTGGCGCCAACGATCAGGTGCTCTGGCGTTATGGTGTGGCCTGCGGCTTCAAGGCATTTCGCGTAATAGCGCACCATGTCCTGGCGAAAGCCACGCGCACCGACGAGTCCAGGGGTGATGGGGAAGCCACGCGCGCCAGCCCATTCGATGCTTTCTTTGGAGCCCGTGACCGGGATCCAGATCGGCGGATGTGGCGATTGCACCGGGCGCGGCCAGATGGCGACATCCTTGTAGGACCAGTGCTGGCCCTCGTAGGAGAAGACTTCCTCCGTCCACGCACGGGAGATGATCTCCCATGCCTCGTTGAATCGCGAGCGAGACTCGGCAAACGGCACGCCGTAGACGACGTACTC
>Ga0114999_10008288_pt1 | contig 11603 bp, 11 predicted proteins | sample ArcticOcean_MG_C_3_FD_89820 | JGI IMG/M metagenome (GOLD analysis project Ga0114999, IMG submission 89820) | Marine microbial communities from western Arctic Ocean - ArcticOcean_MG_CB8_126 | ecosystem: Environmental > Aquatic > Marine > Oceanic | place: Arctic Ocean: Canada Basin | collected...
GCGACCCAAGGGTGGGCCGATGTATCTAATATGAGGGCGTTGGATTTATCCAAACGGTTTGAAGGTGCCGGTGCTGCGGCCCTAATTTATACGGATATTGCCCGTGATGGGGCTATGGGAGGCCCAAACCTTGATGCAACGCTTGAGATTGCTAATGCTGTTTCGATCCCTGTAATCGTATCAGGTGGAATTTCATCAATGGCAGATATTCAAGAAATCGCGAATGTTGGTTCAGACAAGCTTGAGGGTGTCATATCTGGCAGGGCGGTGTATGATGGTCATGTGAGTGTGGCCGAGGCAACACGAGTTCTGAAGGGCTAAAAATTGTTAAAAACCCGGATAATACCTTGTTTAGATGTGGACAACGGTCGCGTTGTTAAAGGCGTAAACTTTGTTGATTTGGTCGATGCAGGTGACCCTGTTGAACAAGCCAAAGTCTATGATGTGCAGGGCGCTGATGAGCTGATATTCCTAGATATCACAGCCAGTGAAGAGAACCGTGATACAATTTATGATGTGGTCAATAAAACAGCAGAGCAGTGTTTTATGCCCGTTACTGTAGGTGGAGGGGTTCGGACTACAGAAGATATCCGAAAACGGCTGTTAGCGGGCGCGGATAAGGTTTCGATTAATACGGCGGCTATCTTTAACCCAGAATTTGTCCGAGAGGCTTCACAAAAGTTTGGCGCACAATGTACTGTTGTTGCTATTGATGCCAAATCAACGAGGCCCGGTAAGTTTGAAATTTTTACTCATGGCGGTCGCAAAGAAACTGGAATTGATGCCATAGAATGGGCCAAACGTATGGCTGAATATGGAGCGGGCGAGATTTTGCTGACATCGATGGACCGGGATGGTACACAACAGGGCTTTAACAACGTTCTGACACGCGCCGTATCGGATGCGATTAATATTCCAGTTATTGCATCGGGTGGTGCTGGAACGCTTGATCATTTGTATGAAGGTATAGCAGATGGCCACGCATCTGCTGTATTGGCCGCATCTATATTTCATTTTGGTATGTTTACAATTGCTGAAGCTAAGCAACACTTGCTGAACCGGGGCGCCCAAGTTCGTGATCCCAACGCTCAGGAAACAAAAGGATAATGCTATGAGCGAGCAAAAACTAAACAGTCAGGTTTTAGAACATCTGTATGATGTCATAGATAACCGCCGTGGTGGCGATCCAAATATATCGCACACAGCAAAGCTGTTTAAAAAAGGTCGTGGGGAAATTTGCAAGAAATTTGGTGAGGAGGCGGTTGAAGTAATTATTGCTACTTTGTATGAGAATAATAGTAATGTGATTTGCGAAAGCGCGGATGTGTTGTACCACTTATTGGTTTTGTGGGCAGAAGCTGGCATCACGCCAGATGAAGTGTGGTCTGAGTTGCAAACACGCGTCAGTATATCTGGTATAGAAGAAAAAGCCAATCGCTCAAAGAGTGGCCAGGTAAGTTAAATGATATATGACCACGAGAATATTTTTGCCAAAATTCTGAGAGACGAAATTCCTTTCACAAAAGTCTTTGAAAATGACCATGCGCTGGCTTTTGAAGATATAAATCCTTTGGCCCCCGTACACGTTTTAATTATTCCTAAGCGCGCCTATGTATCTATGGTTGATTTTTCGTCGATGGCATCTGATATCGAGATAGCGGACTTCAATCGCGCTGTTGGAAAAGTGGCGAAATTAAAGGGACTGATTGAAACGGGCTATAGGACTTTGGCAAATCATGGTACCGATGGCCGTCAAGATGTATTTCATTACCATGTTCATTTAATAGGTGGTCGTGATTTAGGCGGAATAATTAAAACTCAGGAGTAGTTAAACTTTTTAAGATTTATAATTATTTTAAAAAATATCTGTATGTTAGTATCGTTTTAAAACCAACTTAATGATAGTAATTGATTACTGTAGATAAAATAACTTTATACACTTGAATTGATTAAACAACGAACCAGGCTGTGGCTAATTTTTTTAACGAGACGCGATAAAAGTGGTAATAAAGAAAATAAATTTTCACCACCTATACGTACTGGTGCTCTATGGCGTTGTCACTTATTATTCGACTTAAAAGGGCATAGACTAACTACTATAGAAACGCTTTCGAATTATGATGACTTGGTTGACTGGGATATTGAAGAGTTAAAGGGCCGGGTAATCGAATTAAAAGTATTTATTCAGAAATCTATAAATGATACAGCACTCCAACAGTCCCCTTTGTTCACCTTCGAAAAAATCACTATATTACTCAACTAATTTTTATATCCTATAATAACTTATTCATAAGGAACGCCCCATGATTGATAAACAGATAAAACAAATTTTTGGGCCTGTGGTTCGTTTGCATTCATCGGATAACGTGGTTATTGCTCGAGCCCCTATAGAGGCGGGGGTTGAAATTCTTGATGATATTATCACTACGGGCCCTGTGATGGCAGGCTACAAAATTGCCACCCAACCGATCAAAAAGGGCGATGCGATCCGCAAATATAATGTTGTTATTGGATACGCAGATGCAGACATTAAAGTTGGGACGATGCTTGAGAACCACAATGTTATGTTCCATGAAGGTCAAAAAGACTATGCATTCTGCCGTGATTACGTTCCAGTTGAACTGCTTCCAGAAAACGAACAGGCGACATTTCAAGGCTATATCCGTGATGATGGTCAAGTTGGAACGCGGAATTTTATAGCAATTGTAGCTACAGTAAACTGCTCTGCCACGGTTGTTCATGCAATTGCCGATTATTTTAATGAAGATCGTTTAGCTGAATTTCCAAACATCGATGGTGTTGCTGCCTTCTCACATCATTTAGGCTGTGGCATGCCGCAAACGGGTGAACCTATGAATTTGCTACATCGGACGTTGGGGGGATACATCACCCACTCCAACGTTGCCTCAGCATTGATCATTGGCTTGGGCTGCGAACGTTGTCAAATCGGAGGGCTTTTGGGGGCTCAGGGTATAAAAGAGAGTCCAAGGGTTAGAACGATGGTTATGCAAGATTCTGGGGGTACCCGCGCCTCTATTGTAGCAGGAATTGAAGCTGTTAAAGAAATGCTGCCTGACGCCAACAACCACACACGAGAAAAGGTGTCTGCTAAGCACATAAAAGTTGGACTTCAGTGCGGTGGATCAGATAGCTTTTCTTCGATCACTGCAAACCCAGGTTTGGGGCGGGCGGTTGATATTTTGGCCCGGCATGGTGGCACAGGTATTTTATCTGAAACCCCGGAAATTTATGGCGTTGAGCACACCTTGACGTCGCGGGCGGCAACCCGCGAAGTTGGTGATAAATTAGTTGAACGCATTCGCTGGTGGAAAGAGTACTGTCATGGCCAAGACGTACAAATCAATGGAAAAGTTAGCCCAGGGAACCAAAAAGGTGGCCTCGCGAATATCACTGAAAAATCTTTAGGGTCGTCAATGAAAGGGGGCACTGGCCCTTTAATGGAAGTTTATGAATATGCGTATCCGGTGATTGCATCTGGTTTGGTTTTTATGGATACACCGGGTTATGATCCAGTTTCTGCGACGGGGCAAATTGCGGGTGGCGCCAACATGATTGCCTTTACGACTGGCCGCGGTTCCTGCTTCGGTGCGAAACCCGCCCCATCGCTTAAATTAGCTTCGAATACATACATGTATAAACGTATGATAGAGGATATGGACATTAACTGCGGTGAAATTGTTGATGGAACTGCAACGCTCGACGAAATGGGCCAAAAAATCTTCCAACTGTTCCTAGACACCGCTTCCGGTAAGGCCACCTGCAGCGAAGCATTAAACCTAGGTCGTCACGAATTTGTCCCCTGGCAAATTGGGGTAGTTGGCTAGCCGTCCTTAACGCAGGATGCATTTTCTGTTATAAGCAATATAAGGGCATTACGATTAAAGGGTAGTTTTGCCCTTAAACCGGCAGAGATGTGAGACATCGCAGCTGGGGCAGATAGGTTTCCTAGCTTTGCAAGTGTAGCGGCCATGAAGGATAAGCCAGTGGTGGGCGTGGAGGATGAAGTCTTTAGGAGTATCTTTTAAAAGCTTGTTTTCAACCTCAATAACGTTTTTGCCCGGGGCCAGGCCAGTCCGATTGCCAACCCTGAAGATATGCGTATCAACTGCAATGGTTGGTTCCCCAAAGGCGATGTTACGCACCACATTGGCTGTTTTCCTTCCAACCCCAGGCAATAGTTCTAATGCCGCTTGGTCGTTGGGAATTTTAGAATTGTGTTCCTTAATAAGCAAATGGCTGAGCGCGATTACATTTCTTGCTTTTGCGTTAAAAAGCCCAATGGTTTTTATGTGGTCTTTTAACTTAGCTTCTCCTAAAGCGACCATCTTTTCAGGTGAATTAATGGTTTTAAATAGCTTTTTGGTAGCTTTATTAACACCAATATCGGTTGATTGTGCTGACAAAACGACGGCGACTAACAAGGTGTAGGTTGTGGTCCATTCCAGATCGCTAGTTGGATTGGGGCGCCCTTGGGCTAAATGTGTATAAAACTCATAGACGTCGGCTTTTTTCATTCTTACTCCAAAAAAGAATAGATTACTGGGCCTAAGCGCCGAAACAAGGGAGCTATTTGTTCCTTTTGAATTAGGGGTTAATAACTTTGAGAATGGAAACAATCGCGGAAGGATCTATATTATTTCAAGCGAGCTTGATTTTGTTAGTGTTATGAAGTGAACTTCCCCCCTTTACCCCGGCTATCTTTGAAAACCAAGCATTTCAGGCATGCCATAGAAACCGTAGTCTTGTGTTTGGCTCCAAAGAGCAGCCCGCACAGCACCGCCTGAGTAGATACTTCGTTCTGATGCTTTATGGGTTAGCTCAATTCGCTCACCATCGGCTGCGAACATCACTGTATGGTCACCAATCACGGCACCACCACGTAATGCGGCAAAACCGATACCACCAATTTTTCTGGCCCCCGTAATGCCTAAGCGGTCCGGTTCAGTGACATCGCCCAATTTTACACCCCGTCCTTTGGCAACGGCACTGCCTAGTGCTAATGCAGTGCCAGAAGGCGCGTCAACTTTATGCTTATGGTGCATTTCTAATATTTCAGTATCATATTCATCACCTAATAGCGCCCCAACCTGTTCGCTTAAACCTATTAGTAAATTAATTCCTACAGAAAAATTAGCTGCTTGAAATATGAATGTGTTTGTACTTAAGGCCTGTAATTTAGCCTGTTGATCAGGCTGGAAGCCTGTTGTCCCCACAATTAGGCCAGTATGTGTATCGGCTGCGAGTTGGGCGTGCATAAGTGTTGTTTTTGGGGTTGTAAAATCAATGACTGCGTCTGAATTGGAAAATAGCTCGGCAGCCTCGTCTGTGATTTTAAGGCCTGTGGGGTCCCCACCTACTAATAAGCCAGGGTCTTTACCTATCGTGGGGTTGTTTGGTGCTTCGGTGCAACCAAAAAGTTGCGTGCTGGGGTTGTCTATAACTTCTTTAATCAACATCTTACCCATTCGTCCAGCGCATCCAACGATCCCAATTTTCATAATAATCCTTATTTATTGTGTGGCTTTAGCAGCCATCATTTTATGCTTTAAATATGAAACTGAAGAGGGGACTACTAAAACTGATACAGTTTAAGCGTTAAAGATTCAAAAATGCAAGGTAAACAATAAGCATAAAATCCTTTAAATAAATAGACAAGACCCGACTTCAGCGCATTTGAGATACTTAAGGGTGTTGGATGTGAAGCGGTGGATACAAAGTTGTCTTTGGGCTTTGGAAACACCAATGCCTTTGAGGTGGGCTTATTTACTTTCTGTAATATCAATAATTTATATTTGATATTTCATCTTACCCTCACGAATTATATATCATTTTGGATTAGTTGTGGGATCAGCGTCTATTGCTAGATGCCATTCAACGTAAAGGTTATAAACCAGGTAGCTTTGATTTAAATGCTTTTGTGATAAAACCGGCTATCCATGGTCATTATTGGGAAGCGGGATGGGAGATCGGTTTTGCTGTATCTTACAAAACCATGTTTTTCATAAAAACGATGGGCAGCATCAAGAGCGGCGGCGGTCCCTAAATATATGTCTCTAACGCCACGTGTCTGTGCTTCATAGAGTAAATGTGTGAGCAATTTGTTGGCAACCCCAGATATTGAACCCCGGTAATCAACGGCGACAAACATTTTTTGTAAGGCAGCAGCCTTATCTGTGATGTCTAATAGGGCTATTGTGCCAACTATTCTATCACTCGATACAGCAACCCAAAAATTGCTGTACCCCTTGCTGTAGTAGTCATTTACATCGTCTAAACTTAATTGACTGCCATGGCTGACGGTGATACTAAATTCAGATTTTTGGATATTAATAATCAGGTCTGAAACGGCCTGTAGGTCACTGTCTTCATAGGGGCGGATGGTTAGTTCAATTTCAGACATGGAGTTTTACTCCTTTAAATCGTCCCAAATCTCTTTAACTTTAGAAAAGAAGCCATGACTTTCGGGACTGGTTTTATCTTCAGGACTTTCATTCTCAAACTCTTTTAAAAGCTCATTTTGCCGTTTAGTCAAATTTACTGGCGTTTCAACAAACGCCTGAATGAACATATCACCTCTAGCTTTAGAGCGTAGAATAGTCATACCTTTATCCCGTAGGCGGAATTGGTGGCCTGTTGGTGTGCCAGATGGAATTGTCACGCGCGCCATTTTACCTTCAACAGTTGGCACCTCGATGGTGCCACCTAAAGCTGCTTTGGTCATTGGAATGGGAACCCGGCAATGTATGTCAGCACCATCGCGCTGAAAAATTCTGTGCCCTTTCATCGTCAAAAAAATATAAAGATCACCAGCGGCAGCACTACGTAAACCAGCCTCTCCCTCGCCGCTTAAACGGATACGTGTGCCCTCTTCAACACCTGCTGGTATATTGACACTTAGAGTTTTTTCTTTGTGAACCCGGCCCTCCCCCGAACAAATGGTGCAGGGGTTTTTTATAACTTGGCCCATACCCTGGCAGGTTGGGCAGGTTCGCTCAACTGTGAAAAACCCTTGCTGAGCGCGAACACGTCCTTGACCTTGGCACGTGCCACAAGTTGACGGTGCAGCACCACCTTTAGCGCCAGAGCCACTGCACGCATCACACGGCGCAGAGGTGGGGACACGAATTTCAGTTTGTTTACCTTTAAAAGCGTCTTCCAGGGTTACTTCCATGTTGAAGCGCAAGTCTGAGCCACTGCCAGCAGAAGTACGGCCACCGCCGCCGCGTCCGCCACCAAACATATCATCAAAAATATCAGAAAAGCCGCCACCAAACCCGCTACGCCCACCGCCACCTGCCCCACCTTGCTCAAAGGCCGCGTGGCCAAAGCGATCGTAGGCAGCTCGTTTTTCACCATCCTTAAGAATTTCGTAGGCTTCGTTGACGTCTTTAAAAGATTGTTCGGCCTTTGCATCGTTGGGATTACGGTCAGGATGAAATTTCATCGCTTTCTTGCGATAAGCTCTTTTTAATTCATTTTCACCAGCGCCACGCTCGACGCTTAGGGTCTCGTAGAAATCTTTTTTTGCCATTTTCTTACGCCTTGGACTTAATATCCTGAAAGGTTTAGGTCGATAGATTTACATAACGAGCTTGGTTATACCCGCTATGTAAATGCCGATCAGCCTTTCTTTTTGTCTTCGTCCGGGTCGACCTCTTCGAAGTCCGCATCGACAACTGTTGCTTCTTCAGGCGTATCAGCTGAAGAGCCATCATTGTTACCGCCACCTACCGGAGCTTCGGCTTGGCTTTCCTTGTACATGGCCTCACCCAGCTTCATGGAAGCTTCAGTTAGCGCGCCGGTTTTGGCTGTGATTTCTTCAATGTCACCCTCTTCGACTTCTAGAACGTCCTTAAGTTCTTGAATAGCGGTCTCGATAGAAGCTTTATCTTCTTCAGGAACCTTATCGCCGTAGTCAGTCAAGTTTTTTTCTGTAGAGTGTATGAGACTATCGGCTGAGTTGCGGATATCTATCATTTCACGTTTTGACTTATCTTCTTCTGCGTGTTGTTCAGCCTCTTGAACCATCCGCTCGACGTCATCGTCGGACAAACCACCGGAAGCTTGAATGCGTATTTGTTGTTCTTTTTCTGTTGCTTTATCTTTAGCCGAGACATTAACTATACCGTTGGCGTCAATATCAAAGGTTACTTCAATTTGAGGCATTCCACGTTGTGAGGGTGGAATTCCTACTAAATCAAATTGGCCAAGGACTTTGTTATCAGCAGCCAGTTCTCGCTCACCTTGAAAAACCCTAATGGTTACTGCTGTTTGATTGTCCTCGGCAGTCGAGAACACTTGAGATTTACGGGTTGGGATTGTTGTGTTGCGGTCGATCAGTCTGGTGAAGACGCCTCCCAAAGTTTCGATACCCAAGCTTAAGGGTGTTACATCCAATAACAAAACGTCTTTAACGTCGCCTTTTAAAACGCCACCCTGAATGGCTGCGCCAATGGCAACTACTTCATCTGGATTAACGCCCTTGTGTGCTTCGCGGCCAAAGAATGTTTTTACTTTTTCTTGCACCTTAGGCATACGTGTCATGCCGCCGACCAAGATTACCTCATCAATTTCAGAAGCCTTTAGACCTGCGTCTTTCAATGCCGTTTTACAAGGCGCCAGCGTCCTCTCAATTAAATCATCAACCAAAGCTTCTAGCTTGGCCCGCGTGAGCTTAATTGTTAAGTGCTTAGGCCCAGATTGATCGGCTGTGATGAAAGGCAGATTAATTTCTGTTTGCGTTGTTGAAGAGAGCTCAATCTTTGCCTTTTCAGCGGCTTCTTTGAGGCGTTGAAGGGCTAAAGTATCATCGCGGAGATCAACGCTGTTGTCTTTTTTAAATTCGTCGGCCAAATAGTCAACAATTCTAATATCAAAGTCTTCACCGCCAAGAAATGTATCACCATTGGTTGACTTTACTTCAAACACGCCATCGCCAATTTCAAGAACTGAAACGTCGAATGTACCACCGCCCAAATCAAATACAGCAATAACGCCAGCCTCTTTTTTGTCTAGGCCGTATGCTAGAGCGGCTGCAGTCGGCTCGTTGATGATCCGCAATACTTCAAGTCCAGCAATCTTACCTGCATCTTTAGTGGCCTGGCGTTGTGAATCGTTGAAATATGCTGGAACAGTGATAACGGCTTGGGTCACATCTTCGCCTAAATAGCTTTCAGCAGTTTCTTTCATTTTTTGTAAGATAAAAGCACTGATTTGGCTCGGGCTGTACTTGTCACCTTCGGCTTCTACCCACGCATCACCACTATCCCCTTTGATGATTTTATAGGGAACCATTTTTTTATCTTTTTTAGTTACAGGGTCATCATATCTGCGGCCTACTAGACGCTTGATAGCGTAAAGCGTATTTTCAGGGTTTGTGACGGCTTGGCGCTTTGCTGGCTGACCAACAAGTCGTTCACCATCTGCAAAAGCAACCACAGAAGGAGTTGTCCGTGTCCCTTCAGTGTTCTCAATAACTTTAGCTTCCTTGCCGTCCATCAACGCCACGCAGGAGTTGGTGGTTCCAAGGTCAATACCAATTACCTTGCTCATAATACCCTCTTAAATTTGCGGCAGATCCAAATTCAGCCCATATGGCACTGTTTAAATCCCCTGTGTTTTACAATAAAAAGAATGTAATCAAATCAAAATCGAGGTTTATATAGTGTTCTGTTAAGGACGACGCAATACCCACGATAAATTTGTACAAAATAGTGTATTCAGCCGCACAACACGCTATAAACATCAATATCTTTTTTAGGCTTTCATATATGATGGATACAAATAAACACTTTGATCCCACCCTGTTGACACCGGCTCAGCGTACAGCGATTTTATTTACGCTGACTATGGTTACCATGTTGTATGCAATGACCGTCACAATAGCTAATGTGGCTTTGCCTAAAATGCAGGGGTCATTATCGGCAACTCAGGACCAAATAGCATGGGTAGTAACGTTTAATATTGTTGCTACCGCAGCTGCAACGCCGCTGGCGGGGTGGCTGGCAGCTCGCCTTGGGCGGAGGAAGTTGATGATATGGGCGGTTGTTTTATTTGCCATTGCGTCTGTAGCTTGTGGGTTGGCAACTAGTGTAGAGGAACTGGTTTTTTATCGGATTATTCAAGGGGCATCGGGGGCACCACTGGTGCCCTTATCTCAAGCCATTGTTGTCGATACATACCCAAAGGAAAAACACGCGGCTGTGCTAGCGACTTTTGGTGTTGGCGTTATGTTAGGTCCAATTGTCGCTCCCACATTGGGGGGGTATGTCAGTGAAGCGTATTCCTGGCGCTGGGTATTTTTTATGATCTTACCTTTTACTTTGGTAGCCCTTACAGGAATTTTAACTTTTATTCACGACCGAAGAGTGATGGTTAATACCAGCTTCGACTGGACTGGTTTTATTGCCTTGGCTCTAGCAATTGCCGCTTTCCAGCTAATGCTAGACCGGGGTGGACGCAACGATTGGTTCACATCAACGGAAACAATTATAGAAGCGATACTGGCTGTGGTAGCGCTATATGTTTTCATTGTTCATACGTTCACAGCGGATAAACCATTTTTAAACCCGGCCATGCTGAGGGATAGAAATTATACGGTAGGGCTTTTAATTGTCTTAGTCTTTGGCATGTTAAATTTCACACCAATTACAATTTTACCATCTTTACTTCAGCAATTGAGAGGGTATCCAGATTCTGTTATAGGCCTTGTTTTATCGGCGCGTGGTGTGGGCACCCTATTAGGTTTCCTGGCGATGGCCTTTGCGGGTAAAATAGACCCTAGGTATCCACTAAGCCTTGGTTTTTTGTGTCAGGTGATTGCTGGTTATTCGATGTGGCAGTTTGATATCAACCTCACAATTATGGACGTGCTTTGGACCACGTGGTTGCAAGGCCTAGGCGTTGGGTTGATGTGGGTGCCGCTTAGTATCATCACCTTTTCAACGCTTGATCCTAAATATGTGCCTGACGGAATGGCGCTATTTCATTTATTACGTAATATCGGAAGTTCAATACACATTTCGCTGTCTATCGCGCTAGTGATACACACAACCAGTATAAATTATGCTGAATTACGTGAAAAGGTGACACCCTTTAATCGTAACTTCCAAATACCTGCCATAAAAGATGTATGGGATATAGAAACAACTCAAGGCTTGGTAGGGGTAAGTAATGAAATTGCCCGACAAGCAACAATGATTGGATATTTAAACTCTTTTGCCTTTTTTGCTATTACAGCTGCGATTGCAATGCCGTTAGTGTTGTTGGTCAAGAAACGTAAAAATTGATTGGTTTAAAGCCACGGGTTTTGTTTACTGGAGATGTATTTTATTATGGCATAGAATGATTATACAATTAAACTAAAAGGGTTTGGGTGTTAAGTGGTAAATGTATCAAAACCACGCGAGATTATTGATCGCAAAGCCATTACTGTTAAGTTAGATGAGTTGGTCAACTGGCCTGGTTATGCCCCGAAATCTCAGTTTTTAGTTTTAGCTATTTTTAAAGCAGCACAAAAAGCGGGCTGGGCTGAAATCAAGCGCAGATTCGAAGCCTCTAACTTATCGGTCCGCGATACGACC
>Ga0114999_10008290_pt1 | contig 11602 bp, 9 predicted proteins | sample ArcticOcean_MG_C_3_FD_89820 | JGI IMG/M metagenome (GOLD analysis project Ga0114999, IMG submission 89820) | Marine microbial communities from western Arctic Ocean - ArcticOcean_MG_CB8_126 | ecosystem: Environmental > Aquatic > Marine > Oceanic | place: Arctic Ocean: Canada Basin | collected...
AAGCCGCACCTGCGGAGTCGGCGGTTAGTACCAAAGATGAGACCGTCGTGGTCAGTATCGAAACGCCACAGCCCGCTGAAACCGCGTCACCCGCGAATGGTGGCGACACGTTGCCCGAAGCCGAGCCGGTCCCCATGGCAGCGATCAGCGTGGAACAGCCGCCAGCACCGGACCAACCCAAGCGTGGTGGCTGGTGGCAAAAAATTATTCGGTAACGACTGGGTAATTGGCATTATCTGGGCCGCCGCGTCAGGCGGCCCTAGTGTGATGATTCTGAATTTCGTCGCATTGAATGCGACGAAATTTAGGATCTGAATCACACGAAAACCTTATAATGGGTATGCTGATTCACGCGAAATTCAATCCGTTGAATTTCGCGATCAGTACACTAACCTTCCCGCCATGACTGCAGCACCTGCGCCGCGGAGGCCATCGTTTCGGTCGTACCGGCAAAACTGAAGCGAACGAAACGATTGCCGCGGTCGGGATCGAAATCGATACCGGGCGTGATCGCAACGCCGGTTTTTGCCAGCACGGTCCGGCAGAAGGCGTCGCTATCATTCGTCATGTGCGAAACGTCTGCGTAGAGATAGAACGCGCCGTCCGCCGGGGCGATGCTCTCAAAGCCCGCTTTTGGCAACGCCTCGAGCAACAGTTCTCGATTGCGCGCATATTGAACGACGTTGTGATCTAGCTCTTCTGTGCAATCCAATGCCGCAATCGCCGCAATCTGAGAAAGCGTGGGCGGCGATATATAAAGATTTTGGCCCAAACTCTCGATTACCCGGATCAAATCCGTTGGCACCACCATCCAACCAAGACGCCAACCAGTCATCGAAAAATACTTTGAAAAGCTATTGATCACGACCGCGTTTTTCGTAAATGACAACGCGCTATCGGCGTCCCGGTCGTAGGTAATACCGTGATAGATTTCATCGGAAATAAGCCGAATATCGTTTACCTCGCAATACGCTGCTAACTCACGGAAAGCCTGTGTCTCGAGCATCGTTCCGGTTGGATTAGAGGGACTGGCGACGATAAGACCAGCGAGCGGCCCCTCCTCCCTTGCCTTATCGAGAAGCGCCGGGGTCGGCTGATATCGATCCGAGAGGGTTGCCGGCAGTAAAACCGGCTCAATACCCAGTGCGGAAAGAATATTCCGATAACAAGGATATCCAGGTGCGGCCAAGGCAACCCGATCTCCAGGATCGAACGCCGCCAAGAATGCCAGTACAAAAGCACCAGAGGAACCAGTCGTCGCAACAATTTGCTCCGGCGCGACGGTCAGGCCGTAATAGTCCTGATACCGTTGCGCAATCGCTTCTCGTATCTTCGGCACACCCAGCGCATCTGTATATCCAAGCCGTTCATCGCGCAGTGCGGTTTCAGCAGCCCGCAGTGCGGCCTCCGGTGCGCTGGTCCCTGGCTGACCAACTTCCATGTGATAGACAGCTTTCTTAGCCGCTTCCCGCTCATTTGCGGCCCGCATCACTTCCATAACGAAAAACGGCGGAATATCGAGTGCGCGGCGAGATACCTTCAACATGCTGCGTTGCCTTCTATCGTTCCGATTCCGCGGCGATGCCAGAACCTCGCGGGTCCGCAACAACGAAGCAGACCACTGTCTCACTCGACGAATCGAGCCCGAGCGGGCATTCCGCCGCGTTGACACGACCAAGAGACGGTACAACAACCGTCTTGTGCCCTTTTCGCCGCAAAGATGCTTTCACCCCTTCCGGCACTGTTTCTTCGAGTACCGCCACGTCAGGCAAGCCGCCATGGTGAACGCGCGGCGCGCTGATCGCTTTATCAAGTGACAGATCCTGCATAATCAAATCGGCAGCAACGGCGAGCGTTGCGGTAAGAGCCGCCGCGCCACCGGAACCAGCCACGGCAGAATAAAAGCTGCGAAACTCAGCATCATAAGCCAACACCGGCCCTAACGAAAGTGCATTGCGGTCGCCATTACCAGGGGCCGCCGCCAAAATAACGCCCATGCCTGGCGCCACACGGCCCGTGCCGAAAAGGTTGTAATTTGTGAGAGTACACGCAACCGACAGCCCTACTAGATCGACAACCACAAATCCCGTTCCAGCCGGATTTTCGCGCAACACAACGGGCGCCGGTTCCAGCCTGGATGCCGGGGTCGCCGCCTGTGGATCAAAATCCGCCATTAGCGTCGCGGCCCGCTTAGGATCGGCAAACACACTATCGGCTTTATCGGAGCCCGTTGGCGAAAGCCAAGGTTGGCGCGCAGCAAACGCACGTTTGGCAGCTTCAAGAAGCAAATGCGCCCTCACATCTCCCGTAGCGCCTTTGAAGCGGCCCTGGTCAGACAGCATATTCCACATCAAACCACCACCGACCCCGGCGCCCGCTGGCGATGGCGCAAACGTAACAACCTTATCCTCGTAGGCAATCGCGACAGCATCCCGCCATTTCGGGATATAGTTTCTCAAATCTTCGAGGGTTAGCGTGCCGCCAGCGTCTTGAGCGGCCGTCACCATACGTTCAGCCAATGGTCCTTTGTAAAAGCCAGCAATACCACCTGTCCGCAGGGCCGCCAGCGTGTCCGCGAGATCGAGCTGTATCAACCGATCCCCTTCCGCATAGGATTTGCCATCCGCTCGCGCGAAAATTTGGCGCGTCGCAGGATCCTGAAATAGCGGCTTTTCCGCCAAAGCCATTTCCAGGGCGGTAGCCCGGGACACCACATGCCCAAAACGTGCTTTCTTCTCTGCTGTGGCCAGTATGCCCCGCAAATCCGCTCGTCCATATCGGACATGCATCGCCGCCAGTCCCCGTAGCAAGGTAGGCACGGCACTCGGCCGGTCAGCACTCGCATTCGGAGTTCCCGGCGGCGCGATAAAGTCGATGACCTCCGTCTTTTTGCGTCCAGGATCATGCACGATACAAACCCCACCGCCGCCGAGGCTGACGGATGACGGCATCGTCACGGTCATCGTGAGCGCCAGGGAAACGGCCGCATCAACAGCTGTTCCCCCAAATTTGAGCATTTCTTCCGCCGCAATGACGGCATTCGGCTCGTCGCCAGTCGCGACCCCGAAAAAAACCAGCCCGCTTTCAAGAATTATGCTCCGGGGCTTTTCCCGTTCCTCAGAACCAGGAAGAATGCTGGAAAAAAAGCCGGGCTTACCTTCAGGCTCCGAATCGGAGCTACATGCCGCCAGGAACATACCTGCCAAGACAAGCGCAATCCCTTGATTGCTGCGACGAGAAACCCCAGCTAAGGTGCGGTCTCTAGGGGGATTCGACACGTTGAAGAGCATTCAGGTACCCATGTATGTCGTCGTTTTTAGGGCGATGGTTTGCCTTGCTCTGATTACGCTGTCCGGTCAGACGTCGGCAAGGGGTATTTCGCTTATTCGCGATACCGAGATCGAGAATACGATCCGCGTATACTCGGCACCGATTTTCGAAGTGGCAGGTCTGCAAGCCAGTGATATCCGGATCCAAATCGTCAACGACCCGACATTGAACGCCTTCGTCGCGGGCGGCCAGCGGCTGTTTATTAACACCGGCCTTCTCATGCGTGCGGACCATGCGGGGCAGGTTATCGGTGTGATCGCGCACGAAACAGGTCACATTTCGGGCGGCCATCTAGTGCGTCTCCAGGAAAGCTTGCGCAACACAACCGCGACGTCGATCCTAACCCTCGTGCTCGGTGGCCTCGCTGCCGTTGCCAGCGGGCAACCCGAAGCCGCCGGCGCCGTGATAGCAGGCGGTGCCTCAGTCCTGCAACGTTCCCTCTTGAGCTACACCCGGTCCATGGAACAAGCCGCAGATCAGGCAGCAGCCAATTTTCTTGATGAAGCTGGGTATTCCGGGAAAGGGTTGATGGAATTCCTGGGGACTTTATCCGGGCAAGAACTGCTCACGGTGGAAAGTCAGGACCCCTATACAAGATCGCACCCACTAACGCGCGACCCCATCGAATTCATGCGCAACCACGTCGCAGCCTCAAGCTTTTCCAATAAGCCTGTTCCAGACGATATTCGGGAAGCGCATGACCGTATGCGTGCAAAGCTGAAAGGTTTCATCAACCCGCCCGCACGCACTCTGCGCGAATATAAAGCCGATGACCCCGGCTTCTCCGCGCGATATGCCCGTGCGATTGCTTATAAGAAACTACATAAAATTAACGAGGCGCTGGCGCTGCTCGACGACCTTCTTAAAGAATCGCCCAATGATCCGTTTCTTTTCGAACTGCAAGGCGACATCCTTCAGGATGCCGGACGGGTAGCAGAATCCATTCCACCCTATCGGAAAGCGATCGAAATCCTGCCCTGGGCGGCTTTGATCAGAATTAATATGGCGCAGTCACTCCTTGAACTGAACGATGACGCCGCAAGTGATGAGGCGCTCGATAATTTGCAGCAGGCCCTGCGATACAAACCTGAGACACCCTTGCTGTGGCGTTTGCTGGCAACCGCCTATTCGCGCGCCGATGACCAGCCACACGTCATGCTCGCGCTGGCTGAGGAAGCCATTCTTATCGGGAAACGGTCCGAAGCCCGGCAGCGCGCCACACGTGCCATGGAATTATTACCCGAAGGTTCTGCGAGTTGGATTCGTGCGCAGGACATTCAAAACGCAACCGAGAATAAGAAGAAGAAAGAGTAAGCAGTGCATCTCATGAGGTATCATTTCGTGAAAATTTTCTCCGTAGTTTGTTTTGGATTCGCGTTGTTGACTGGTCTTACAGACCCCGCGATGGCGCAGTTCGAGGGAAAAGACAAGGAGGCGATAGAAGAAATCGTTCGCCAATATATCCTTAAAAACCCCGAGATTATTGTCGAGGCTATGGAGAACCTCCAAGATCGTGAAAAGGTTGCAAAGGAATCGTCGCAACGGCATACGCTTCAGGTCAGTCGTGCGCAGATCTATGACAATCCTCTATCACCGGAGCATGGGAATCCAAAAGGAGACGCAGTGGTCGTAGAGTTTTTCGATTACCAGTGCGGTTACTGCAGACGTGTCTTCCCAACCTTCATGAACGTTTTGGAATCCGACAAAAACATACGCGTGATCTGGAAAGAGTTACCCATCCTGGGCCCGGTATCCCGGTTCGCCTCTCGCGCGGCAATGGCTTCGGATCGGCAAGGCAAATATTTCGAATATCATGTTGCCTTGATGAATCTACGTGGCCGTCTCACGGAGAAAAAAGTTCTGGAGACAGCGACCGCCGTGGGGCTTGATATGACGCGCCTGGTCAAAGATATGGCAGCGCCAGAAATCAACCGCTATTTGGATGAAACCCTGCAACTCGCCGAAGCACTGGGCATCAACGGTACTCCCGCTTTTTTGATCGGCGATCAGCTTGTGCCTGGGGCAATCGACGAAGCACAAATGCGGGCAATTATCGCGTCAACGCGAAAACCAAAGAGCTGATAGAGAACAAATCGTTACCGCTTCTCCGCACAGCAATATAACGGGCCAATACGAACTGTAGGGAAAGCATAAACCCGCACTTGCACAAAAACATACGGACATGGTGACCGTAGCAACTTGGGGCTACGGCTATCGGAACGGCTGCCCCGAGACGTCTCTCTCTACGTCGCGGCATGCAGGTCGTTTCATCGGGGTATCTCCCACACTTCTAAAAGCCGTCGCGCTATTTACCGTTTAAGTTTTCAATCGTTACGGGCTCAATATCGTCGGCCGGGGTGAAACCGAAAATTTGGCCATAGAAATAAAGCTCGCCGTCCAGCGCACGCTTCATGTTCTTCGCCTGCCGGAAACCGTGCCCCTCTCCTTCGAAAGGAACATAAGCAACAGGCGTCCCTTTTCCCCTCAGCGCTGCCACCATCTCCTCCGCCTGATTTGACGGAACGACCTTATCGTCGAGCCCCTGAAAGAAAATCACCGGGCAATCGAGCTGACCGGCGAAATGAATGGGCGAACGTTCTTGGTAGAGCGTCTCTGTCTCAGGCCAAGGTCCAACCAGCCGGTCCAAATAGCGGCTTTCAAACTTGTGCGTATCGGTTGCCAAGGTGGAAAGGTCGCCAATGCCATAGTGACTAGCGCCTGCCCGGAACGTATTTCGGAACGTCAATGCCGAGAGGGTCGTATAGCCGCCAGCGCTGCCGCCAGTGATGATAAGGCGCGCACCGTCGACTTTGCCTTGCGCAAACAGGGAAGTCGCACCAGCGACGCAATCGTCCACATCAACGACGCCCCATTTGCCATGCAGTTGATCGCGATAGGCACGCCCATAGCCCGTGCTGCCACCGTAATTGACATCGAGTACCGCAAAGCCACGGCTGGTCCAGTACTGGATTTTCAGGTTTAAGGCTTCACCGGTCTGCCCCGTGGGGCCACCGTGACTTTTCACGATCAGCGGCGGCAAATCCGCCGCCGGCGCGGTATGGTCGCTGTTCGCGGGCGCATAGTAGAATCCATGCGCTTCCCGCCCGCCCGTCGTGGAGAAGCGAACAGGCATTGCAACAGAAACATGACCTGGATTGATTTCCGTTTCCGTCGACCGGCAAAGCGTGTGCGTCTCGCCTGTCGCCAGATTAAGCGTCACGAGCGCCGGCGGCTCAGAGGCATGCCCGGCGATAAAGGCCAACCGATTGCCCGAGACCTTCAGACTACCGAAGTCACAGTAGGGTGTTTCAATCTCGGACAAAACAGCGGTTGATCTGTCGATGCGGCCAAGGCGCCACCGTCCCCCATCCGAAAAGGTCGCAATGATTCCATTGTCGTCATCGAATCCATAGGTCGTCATGCCGAAAACCCATTGCGGCAGACCAAATTCGGCCGACATCAGGCAGACGGCCGCCGCCTTCTCACCATTCCAAGAATAAAGGTTCCACCATCCCGTGGGGTCGGACACAAAATGCAAGATGCCATCCGACGACCATTCCGGCTGAAAAACCGCTTCGCCATCGCCGCCTGCGATGCATTGCGACGCAACTAGCGTACCGTCGGCCCCGATTGCCGCAAGCCACAAACGGGCAGCATCCCATGGCATATCGGGATGATCCCAAGTGAGCCAAGCGAGCCATTTCCCATCAGGTGACAGCCGTGGCGCAGCATAAAAATCCGCCCCCGCCGCCAGCACCGTAACACCGCCGTCCCGATCAATGGCGACCAGCGTGTTTGCTGGCTCAACGAGGCTTTCGTCGTGGTCTTCACGCACGGCGATAAGCCGATCTCGTTCGGTATCAAACCGCATATCAGCGTAGCGCCACGGACCTTCCGGAGTCAGCGTGCAAGGCGCTTGGCCCGGCTCCTGAACCATCAGCCGCTGATCGGCACTGTTGCAGAAATAGGCAACGCCATCCGAAACCGTATAGGCACCACCGCCATACTCATGGGCCCGCGAGCGCACATTAAAATCGCTCGGTGTCAGATCAGAAACCGTCCCCGTGGCAGTACAGCATCGCAGAACGGATCGCCCTCCTTCGGAGGGGCGAAGTTCTGTCCAATAGGTATCATCACCATCGAACGCGACCTGTCCCAGACCAACAGTTTCACCGACGATCAAATCCGCGGTGATGGATGATTTCCAGGCACCGTACGGCGCGGTAACGACTGAGACCATGGTGCTCTTACTCCGAATCTAAAGAACATCTTCACTACCACGTCGAGCATTGTCCGCGAAACCTTGACCCGGCTCACGACACGGTCGATTGTGCGCGCGGAGAAATGCCATGGTCCGAAAACGTAACCCGCTTAAACTCAACAAGCTGCAGCTAAAAACGCTGACGCTTCTGCAGGAACTCGCGCGGCTGCCGGATATGGCGACGCCGAATGCCGAAACCGGTGAAGTCCAGATCACCGGATTCCCGTCAGCGCATGGGAACCATTTTCATATGGGTCCGTATGTGGTTATGGGCCGTGATGCGACGGGGCTGCGGAACGAAGCCGTATGGCGCGCCCTGAACCGCAAGGCGCTCGCCCGTGGAACCTTTCCCATCTCGATTACACTGACGCCCGCCGGCATCGCTTACGAAACTGAAATGCAGGATCAAATCCTGCACGGGTCGGATCACTAGTTAGACCTTACTTTTTGGTTGATCATCCCAAAGATTGACTGCCCTCCGGCATCCCGCATTTCAATCGTCACGCGGTCACCGAAGGCCATGAACGGCGTCTTGGGTTTACCGTCGGCAATGGTCTCAATCGTCCGACGTTCCGCCAGACAGCAAGACCCTGCGTCCGGATTACGATTCGAAACCGTACCGGACCCTATAATCGTGCCTGCCGAAAGCGGTCTGGATTTGGCGGCGTGGGCGATCAAGGCGGGGAAATCGAAATACATATCCTGCCCTGCGTCCGGCTGACCGAACCGCGTGCCATTATGTTCCACGATCACCTGACCATGCAGCTTCGTACCGTCCCAAGCCTTGCCCAACGCATCAGGCGTCACCGCCACCTGCGAGAAGGACGACCGGGGCTTGCCATTCACAAAACCAAAACCCTTGGCAAGTTCGCCGGGTATAAGATTGCGGAGACTGACATCGTTCACCAGCATCACCAGCTTGATGTGACCGGCTGCCTCTGCCGCCGAGATCCCCATCTCAACATCGTCGGTGACAACGGCAACCTCGGCTTCAAAATCAATCCCCCAGGCCTCGTCCGCCGCCAAGATGTCGTCCGTTGGACCCAGGAAATTGTCTGACAGGCCCTGATACATCATGGGATCGACCAGGAAGTTCGACGGCAATGTTTCGCCGCGCGCCTGACGTAACAATTCCGCATGGTACAGATACACACTGCCGTCCAGGAACTGGTAGCTGCGCGGCAGAGGCGACTCGAAAGTTCGGCCATCGAGAGAAAATGCACCGGATACGGTTCCCTCCGCAAGCTGCGTCGAAAGCGTCTTTAGGGCAGGTTCCGCCTCACTCCAGCTCTCCAAAGCTGCGAGTAAACTTGGCGCGACCGAGTTCGCAGCAACGGCCTGACAAAGGTCATCCGAAACGATAACGAAAACGCCGTCACGGCTACCATCTCTTAGGGACGCGAGCTTCATGCTTTGCCCTTCCAGCTGTCGACATAACCCGAGAACTCGACATCGTCAGGCAGGTCGCCCGGCACCAGTGCATCGCGGGTGTCGATCATGACCGCCACTTCGTCGGTCGCTTCCTTTTTCGGTGCGAAGGCGCCGGCCAACGCTTTGGGGTGGGGGCCGTGAGTGAAACCACTAGGATGGAACGTCACCATGCCAGGATGAATATTGTCGCGGCTGAAGAATTCACCCCGGTGATAGAAGATTACCTCATCGTAATCGTCGTTGTTGTGGAAAAAAGGCACCTTGAGTGCCCCCGGATCAGTTTCAAATGGCCGAGGCACAAAAGTACAGACCACAAACCGCTTACTGAGGAACGTCGTGTGCGCCGAGGGCGGCAAATGATAGCGGTGGCTCATCAAGGGCCGGATGTCGCGCCAATTCACGCTTACCGGCGCCAGATCGCCATGCCACCCGACGGCATCTAACGGATTGAACGGGTAAGTCGCCGTCGAGATTTCATTGGCGCGCTTGATCCTGACCTGCCATTCGGCTTCGTCTTGCTGATCTTTGAAGGCTTCGTCAATTGCCGGCGCCCGCAGTATCGCGGGATCGAAAATAGCGTGCGGCCCCACCATGCCCTTATCGGGAAGCTGGTAGCCGTCGTTCACCGCCTCGATCAGCAGAAACTCGGCATCACCCTCGCAAGCCACACGCCACATGGTGCCGCGCGGTACAACGATGTAATCGCCATCGCGAAACGGCAGACGTCCATAATCGCAATAAAGATCGCCCGCCCCCTTATGCACGAACAACAATTCATCCCCATCGGCATTGCGAACGAGATGATCCATCGCGCCCGCTGTGCGCCAGTACCGAAGGCGTACATTGTTGTTAGAGAGCACCACCCGCCCGGCCCAAGGCGAATTATCCACGGCGTTCAACCGCGTTAGATCGTAGGCGCGGGGCCGCAACGGACCCTCGAAGTCAATCCAACCCGTGGGCGGATGGCGATGATGCATCTGCGTCGCCGGGCCGAAGAAACCTTCACGCCCCAATTCGCGTTCGTAAGTGCCTTCCGGCAGATCGGCGTGCGCCTGCCGCGACGCGACGCCCTCGACTCGGGGGAAGGTTATCCAACGTTTGTTCATATCCTGATCCTTCTCATGACGCCGTGTCATCCAAGACGCCGCGGCGTATCTGATCCTGTTCAATAGAGTCGAACAGTGCCTGGAAGTTGCCCTCGCCAAAGCCCTCATTGCCCTTGCGCTGGATGATCTCAAAGAAGATCGGTCCGATCACCGTGTCGGTGAAGATCTGTAACAACAATCCCTGGTCGTCCTCTGGCGCGCCATCGATCAAAACCTTATTCCGATGCAAACGGGCGACGTCTTCACCATGGCCCGGCAGACGTGCGTCGATCCCTTCGAAATACGTATCGGGCGTGTCCATGAAGGTAACACCATCGGCCCGCATGGCCTCGATCGTCTCGAAAATATCCTCGGCCCCCAGCGCCACATGCTGAATGCCTTCGCCGTTATACTGTTCGAGGAACTCGACGATTTGGCTTTTGTTGTCCGTAGACTCATTGATCGGGATGCGGATTTTGCCGCAGGGGCTGGTCATCGCCTTGCTCTTCAATCCCGTTAGTTTGCCTTCGATATCGAAGAACCGGACCTCTTTAAAATTGAACAGCCGCTCATAATAGTCGGACCATTTGTCCATATTCCCCTGGTAAACATTGTGGGTCATGTGGTCGATATAGGCCAAACCGAACCATTGGGCTGAGGATCAACTCCATCGATAGGGCGGAAGTCGATTTCATAGATATCATCGTCGCCATAACGGTCGACGAGATACACAAGCGCCCCGCCGATGCCCTCAATCGCCGGAATATTAAGTTCCATCGGGCCTGTTTTCGAAGGTACGCCTCGAATGCCTTGGCTCAGCGCATGTTCGTAAGCCGCCCCAGCATCCTTGACCCGCAACGCCATGGCGCAGGCACAAGGGCCGTGTACATCAGCAAACCGTGCGGCATGGCTGCCCGGTTCGTCGTTCGAAATAAAATTGATATCGCCCTGCCGGAACAGCGTCACTGCCTTTGAGCGGTGTTTCACAACGGCCCTAAAGCCCAACCTTTCAAACAACGCCGCGAGCGCAGCGGGGTCGGGCGTACTGTACTCGACGAACTCAAACCCGTCCGTGCCGAGTGGATTATCCCAAAGGTCTCTTCGGGACGTATCCGTATCCTGTTTTATCGAATCGGTCATTGTTCTCACTCCTGTTTCGCGTGAATTCACGAGATTCCACAGATTGGAACAGAAGTGGCATGGGGGACCCGCGGGAACGGCCGCGCAAGCTCCTGGCGAGATGTTTGCCGACGATCAACTTTATCATATCAATCATAAACGTTTGGCAGTCCGTCTAAATTTGGCACCATGGCGCCCATTCCTCTACCCAAACGGCATAGCAACCATGCTCGATTTCGCGCTTATCGCCTAGGATTTGTCATCCTCCATGCCTTGCACGGTTATCGCTAGATGTTATAACCGATTCCGCGCGCTAGTGTGATGATTCTGAAGTTTCTCGCATTACATGCGAGGAAGTTTAGGATCTGAATCACAC
>Ga0114999_10008291_pt1 | contig 11601 bp, 10 predicted proteins | sample ArcticOcean_MG_C_3_FD_89820 | JGI IMG/M metagenome (GOLD analysis project Ga0114999, IMG submission 89820) | Marine microbial communities from western Arctic Ocean - ArcticOcean_MG_CB8_126 | ecosystem: Environmental > Aquatic > Marine > Oceanic | place: Arctic Ocean: Canada Basin | collected...
GAGCTAGTGGCGAGGGAGTTCGGACTACTCTAGCGCGCAGCGTGCTTCTCTGAGGCAGCAGTCCCACCACAGCCAGTATCGGACGTGCCGCAGTACTCAGAAGGAGAGGTTATAGGCCTTGTGCAGGGGATGCTGCGCACAGACACAGGCTGCAACGGGTATGCCGCCTAGTGGAAGCTAATCGCGGATGACAAGGGTGATGGGATATGGTATGTCCAACTCGTTGACAATACTCCGGTTTTGCTCGGTATGTCTACGAAGGCACCAAAGCGATATATTCAGTGGGGAGCCGCTGTTGATCTGACACCCTAGAGCCATGGAAAGGAAGCCCTCCAGCGTATCACTTTACCCTTTTAAAAAAGTAACATCGAGCGGGCCTTAAACCTCCGTAATTTTCATTGCTTCTTGTTGTTCCGGACTAGGCATAAACCTGAACAAAGCTTCCTTTGACGGCACGATTCCAATTGCGCCGACCCGGTTCGCATTGTCTATATCCCGATATCCTTTGACATCGATTCCAGCTGCTACACGCACATTCTCTCTTGAGTTGAACGCTACTTCACAAATTTCAAAATCAGCGATCTTCAACGCTACTACTGCAGTGATACTCATGAACCACTCGTTAAATCTATTTTAGGTGCTCATATTATACGTAACTGCAAATGCTGGATGATGATAATCATCCCCATTCTTATATTTTTTGTGGAAATTTATTCTCTCGAGATTAATCCAACGGGATTAATCCCACCGCGATAAAATACAAGGGCTTCCCAAGATTAGGTATGCAAGAGTTTTAATTTAATTATTCTTTATCTCCAAACCCAAAATCAAAATTTCCTCTAAGTCAGGCACGCTCCCACTATGTCTCCAAGCCTCTTTCCCAACGTTATCAAAAACAATAAACGTCGGAACCACTCCTGTTTTATATCTTGATCGAAGACCCTTACCTAAATCTGAAATAACGTTGATTCTAATGACGAGGAATGAGTCTTTCAGTTCCCATTCTAGCCTGTCCACCTCAGGCTTAGCCCTAAGGCATACAACTCAATAATTGGAGTACAACTCAAGGAGTACTGGTTTCCCAGTCGCCAGAGCCCTATTAAAATTTTCTGCGTTAGAAACAGTATTGAATTTCGTGCTTGCCGTTAACTGAAAGGAAACTAAAGCTACGAGTGTCACAGCAACAGTAACCACAACCAAAACTGGACTCCCTAAGCGCCAACTTATCAATGCCCCAATTAGAACGATTAACAATCCAAGCCCGACAAAAGAGTAGCTGTTAATCAACATTAGCATTTTAGGAGTTAACCTTCATTCAAAATCTATCCGTTTTCCCAAGCAACCCTACACTATCACATGCTATTCATTGCTATTCATCGGAGTATCAAGGCTTGTCCCCGTCTGGGCGCAGTTTGCCTTTACCAGAAAACTGAGGCCTTATGTTTCCTTTCTTCTCTCCACTCAAACCGGGTTTGCCTTTACCAAAAATCTGAGGGTTTGACCTTGCCTTTTTCTCAGCCATGAAAGCACGCAATTTACCGAGATTAGGCCTCGCATGGCGGCCGAAATTTTGTCGCTGCAATCGATTAAATTGACTGTTATTGTCAAGTGAGGAACCCTCCATTGCGATGGAATTATTTGCCAACTCTGGGGCTTGTCCTTCGGTCTCTGTGTTTCCTATTAACACGAATATCAAGCTAGAGATGACCATGGCCATAGCAACAATAATTAACGCCACGGGAATAGTTAACCTATTAACGGCTGGGTTTTGCATTACTTACTCCTTGCAGTTCTAGTCTCAATTTGAAAACGTTAATAAATCAAAAATGTTAGGAGCATCTCCAATTCTCACATCTCGAACGTATTTTTTTGCGAGGAGATGTTTCAATACCTGCCACATCTGCAGGGAAAGTTGCAAGGGGACGTTTAGCCTAAAAAGATACTTCAGGGAATTTTGAGAAAAGGGAATTCGAAGCACTCAGTCCGACTTGGTTGGCTAGTGGTGTCCCCGTATTGGAATCCGGACAGGACTGAAACGCAGCTATTCACGCTACTAGACTAGCTTCAGGCCAAACCTGAAGCACCTCCGCGCATACTACCATCAGAAGGTGATTCATGGAGTTGCCAGTGCCCGTCATTGTTGAGCTGTTGGTCTTCCATCCATTCCTTTTCCTATGCATCCTATCCCATCGCTACCCTATAACGCTCGTGCATTACCCTTATGCAAAACCCGTTCGAATAATTTAGGTATGCTCTGGTGCATGATGATGTAAATCACGGGTACGACGATTAAGGTCAGGAATGTGGAACTGGCCAATCCTCCGATAACCACGGTAGCTAGTTCAGCACCGATGATACCTCCCTCATCTCCCCCGAAAGCTGCTAGCGGGATCAACGCAAAACTAGTGGTGAACGCCGTCATTAAGATGGGGCGAAGACGGACCTTTCCACCTTGGACCAAGGCATCCTGCAAGCTGGCTCCTCTTTCTCTCAATTGCTCAACAAACGCGATGAGTACGATAGCGTTGGTAACTACCAGACCTACTAGGATAAGAATTCCCATCATAGCTGGAAGACCAAGCGTTCTCCCCGTGATTAAGAGAGCCACCAGCGCGCCAATGAGCGCTAGTGGCAGGCTCATCACAATGATGAAGGGGTTCCTCAGGGATCCTAAGCTGGCAACCATGACTAAGTACACCAAAGCAATGCCAATTGCCATTGCTAGAAAGATATCCTGAAATCCCTCAGCAATTTGATTGAAAATCCCGCCTGTGGTGACTTCCACGCCTAAAGGAAGAATAAGAGCATCGATACGATCTTGAATGTTACGTCCAATGGCTTGGGTATCTTTATCCGTTATTAAGCCTCTGATGCTAGCTGACCGTACACCGTTCGTGCGGCTAATAGAGACTGGACCCTTTTGGAAGCTGACGTTAGCGATGTTCCCTAACATCGCTGAACCTGCTCGGCCAACAATGCTTAAATTCCGAACAGCATCAATATCATTTACTGTATCTGCTCGTCCTCGAAGAATTATGTCTGTGGGAGTACCCTCAAGGTTCATCTGGGCCACGGTCTGGCCCACTAAATATTGATTAACCTGGAGAGCCACATTCCTAGCCGATAGCCCTAAAGCAATGGCCGATCCGGGATCGACATTTATCACAATTTCATCACGAGCAGTCGCAACTTCGGTGAAAAGATTGACGATGCCATCAATTCCCCTAATTTCCTCAGAAAGTTGTTTCGTTACTGACGAGACAGACGGGTAATCACTGCCAGTAATCATGATTTCTACACCTGCGGATGGGGGGCCGTCTTGCAGTGCAGTGACCGTGACGATTCGCTGGTCATTTGAGGGGAACTTGTCTCGTAGGTCTTTCTCGAGGTTATTCGGAGCATTTTTAGCCAGCCGAATGAAGATATTTGCTTCGTTAAAGCCACCAGTGAGTTGGGTCCCCCTGCCAAATGTCTCCGACGGAGCGCCAACAGTCGTATTGTATATTTCCACCAAACCCCTTGTTGAGAGATCTGCTAATTCAGCCTCCACCATATCAACTTCAGCAAAAGTTCTATCAATAGATGTCCCCACTGGTAGAGACATCTGTACGGTCAGGAATTGATTCCCGTCACTCGGGAAAAGGGTTACAGGAATAAAGAACGTAAGGCCTAAGCTTGCAATAACGAGAGAAAAAGCGGTGATTAGGGTGGCCGCTCGATGACGCAATGCCCAAAGCAATGAAGGGGTGTACAACCGATGTATCCAGTTGTTTGGAATCGTGACGTCATTCCCAGTTATTGCCTCATCGGACAAGTCTCCAGGTCTGAGGAAGATCGCACCTAGCACAGGTACGGCGGTCAAAGACACCAGTAGTGAGGCCAATAGGCAAAAACTCACAGTCATGGCGAAGGGGAGGAAAAATGAACCAACTAGTCCTTGAATGAAACCCAACGGTACGAATACAGCAATGGTTGTGAGAGTGGATGCGGTGATAGCAGGAGCTACTTCTCGCGTCGCGTCCAACGCGACACGCCATCTTTCCCCATCACGTTGGAGATGTCTGTAGATGTTCTCCAGCACTACAATGCTGTCGTCTACCACCCTTCCGATTGCGATAGCAAGTCCGCCCAGCGTCATGAAATTCAACGTCATGCCTTGGAAGCCCATAAGCAAAATACCCATGAAAATACTGAGCGGAATCGACATCGTAATGATTACTGTTGGCCGAAGAGTCAGACCCAGCCCTCTAAGGATTGTTGGCCGAAGGTTAATGAGGAAAATAAATACAGCAATAATTGCAAAGAGGAACCCCAGCAGAGCTTCTTGGAGCAGTGCATCTAACTGGGCTTTAATTTCCGGCCCATCATTGGTCAACGTGACTATTTGAACATCCGATGGCAAGGTAGCTTGAACTACTCCCAATGCTCTGAGGATACCCTCTGTTACGTCAACAGTATTCGCGTCAGGATCTTTTAGGACGCCAATGCCTAGGCTAGGTGCGCCGTTGGTACGGGAGACACTTGATGCTCCACCTGGGGCGACGACAATTGTCGCGACATCGGAAAGCAGAACAGGATTAGGTTTGGGTGATTCCGAAATATTTGTAACCCCGACAATCAAATTACTAATTGATTCCAAGGAGTTGTAGATGTTGGTGGTTCGGACAGGGAATGTCTGCCCCACAGACGCTATCGCGCCGGCAGGAACGTTAACGTTATTTTCTCGTAAGGCATTCGACACCTGGAAAAGTGAGAGCCCCGTTGTAGATAATTTCTCCGGGTCGACGGTAATCATCACTTGTCGGCGTACATCTCCAGTGATTTCTAAGCTGAATACGCCTTTTATTTGTTCAATTGCAGGTATAACACTTGCAGCAACTATATTTTGGAGTTCGGATATATCACGATCCCCAAGGATGCTCAGTTGGATGACAGGAAAATTGTTTGGATTAATTCGGCCGATTTTAGGTTTCTGGACCAATTCCGGGAACTGAATGCTGGAAATATTACTCGTTATCGTCCGCTCAGCTTCGTTCATATCGATGCCGAACGTGAAATTAACTAGTACAACTGAGCGGTTCTCTGAAGAGGTGGTCTGGACGCTTTCAACGCCATCTATTCCTAAGATGGCGTTCTCTATGGGTTCGGTAACATCACGAACCACTGCCTCTGGGTTTGCCGAAGGGTAGAAGGTGGAAACAGTGATTAGGGGAAACTCAATTTCAGGGAAGAGTTCTACTGGAAGGTTTCTAAAAGTGAAGACCCCTCCTATCAGTACCATGATGATCAGTAAAACTGTCACTGATTGCCGTCGCAAGGCGATTGCGGTAAGAAAACTCAAAAATTGCCTCCGTTAAGGTTGTAGAAATCGTCGGATGGAGTCGATTTCATAACTGCTCATGATCGAAATCCATCAGGTAAACGCATTGTAGGCTATCTCTGTATCTAGCTGTCATGGTGCCTGTCAAAAGGTAGCACCCGGGAGTGCATCGGTTCGCGTCCCCCAGGAATGAGTAGGTTTGAAATATTTTGGATACTTACCTCCTACGCTCTAGGGCATCCAGAGGTGTACAAAAACCATAACAGAAACGGCAACCATCAAGGTTCAGGACAAAACCGCCTAGTATAAGGTTGCGGAGGCGCACGTTCTGCCTGTGGGGTGATCAGGCTTAATGGGTCGGATCAATTCTTGAACATCTAAATTTCAACCTTTGATTTAGAGACACCGATTCTTTCCGTAGTTCCTTCATTCGCTTGCCATATATCGCCATCAGGCTCCAGTACAATGATTCTCTTTTTTGAATGCTCAAGCAAGGATGTCAGGTTATAGCCCCGGAGGCGATTAAGTAAGTTAGAGTTTACAAGCGAAGAAGGAAGAATAATTAGGTCTACCTCTTCTTTTTCTGCCCACTCTGCAAGATGTTTAAACCCATGAGTCGCTGGAAGTATGGCCTTTACTTGAACACCTTTGGATTTAATCTCGTTCAGTTGACTCGTGACCTCTCCCCTACCAAAACGAGTCAGTTCTTGCGCATCTAACGGCCTTAGCCACCTCCCCTTGTCCCCTTCAGGATAGGGACTGATTAAGTAAGAAGCAGCTGACATTTCATAGAGAAGCATGTCAGCCCCTTGAGACAAGGCAATCGCTACCGCACTCGATTGTAAGGCAAGTAATTCGGAAGATTGCTTACTATGAGTAATAGTTAAAATTCTGTTGATAACCGGTTTATCTTGGCCATCAGCGGAGGGTTCCCACATTACTGTAGGGGTTTTTGTTGGTCGCAGAGACTCTAGGTGATCGACTATACCCTCAACGACTCTTAAATCATTCGTAACAAATCCTTTAAACCGTTTACCAGGAGTTGACAAACCACCAATGCCGAAGTTTTTTGCAGGGGAGGTCTCCCAACCGACAAAAGCAATCGGCGTGGGTAGCAGCGAAACGAGATACCATTGGTTCTCCAACGCATCCACGTCCCGCTTAAGAGGTATCCATTCCAATCCGTTATGAATCGAAGGGAACGGAGATACTCCCTCTCCAAAACCGACGATTTTTACCCCAGCGCCGAGGAGGTCGCTATAGCGGTTTAAAATTCCATTGGTCACTTTTTTGTAAGTTTGAAAACCTACGTAGAGATCGGCATTCTGTGGATTAGTCCTGACTTCATTCTCTATTTCTCGGCTGTAATCAAGCATCTCAAATGGCGAGTTGAGAAAATGAAACCCTTCGATCGGAGGACCGCCATTCCTGAACTCAAGCTCCATCCTTTTAACGAAGTTCTCTACACCTGTTGAATCTTCGTAGCAGCGATCGTTAGCTTCAATAAACCATTTCATCTGTGTGAATCCTTTCTGCAAAATAAGACCCTTGTCAATCAACTGGAGACAGAAGCCTGTAGAGGTTCTGAAGGCGAACCCGAACTCCTCTACAGGCCCTCATGTTGATTATTCCCCTTAAAACAACGACGTAACCGCTAATACCCCTGCGGCCATTACTGCGATATAGATGGCACGGGTGAACACATTCGTTTCCCCAAATTTGAGGCCACCACCAATTAACGCCACTAAATCAAATTTTGCTATCCCAACAAGCCCCCAATTTAACGCGCCAACAAAAGCTAAAATAATTCCGATTGATTGAGCTAATTCCATAGTTTTTTCCTTTTCATATGTTTGATTTGTATATTAGTAATTCATTACGTTTTGGACTGGTTTGACACTTCGGACTCTTATGTAACACCCTGCCAACACCACTGATTGCGCCACCTATTAAACACTTGTTGCATCCACCATCTAGGTAGTGAGGTCCAATCAATTCGCCACTGAATTTATTCCAGCGACATTTCCATTATTCTCTTCAACAGCAATGGCTTTTCAATTGACATTAATGTTCTATATATTTATCATAATATTGCCTTTCGTTGATTATATTTAGCATATATGCAGAATAACAATAACATAATATTATTTAATGTCAAATATAAACATCATTATTAGAGTTGAGGTGAAGTGGCGATTGAGAATCATATAGAAGAATTAAGAAATAAGTACTTGGACGCAATTGCTGGCGGAGAGCAAGAACTAGCCCTTGCTCTCATGGTTGATGCACTGAAGAACCGGATTAGCATTAGCCAGCTTTACATTGACGTTTTAGCACCTGCTCAGGTTTCCTTAGGTGAAATGTGGCTTGCAGGAGTACTCAACATAGCACAAGAACACCTAGCCACATCCATAACCACAGGGGTAATGGAGCACTTTCGGCATGAAATGAAACCCCGTGGACATCTAGGGGTCCGGGCTGCAATTGCAGTTCTTGAAGATGAGCACCATACCATTGGTGCAAGAATGTTTGCCGATTTTTTGCTTATGGATGGCTGGACGGTTGATGTCTTAATCGACCCTATGCCAGTACCCGACTTGATTGACTTTATCAGGGCTAGACGGGTTGATCTTTTAGCGCTTTCATGCACGATGCCAAGTTCTCAATCAAAAACAAAACAGATTGTTGAGACTCTCAGGGAGCAAGGACTTTCATCAAAAGTGCTACTAGGCGGATCATTTTTGGAACACATCAATGCCGACTGGTCGGTATTAGGTGTGCATGGAATTGCGAAAGACGCAGTTGAAGGAATCAAAGAAGCCAGAAAAATCGTCGGATTAGCAAATGAGAAAATTGATTTTGAAAGCCATCTCATTGTTATAGGCATCCAAATTAGGGCCTTCCGCACACAACTTCAAATGACACAACAAGAACTCGCAGACCACTCTGAATTAGATCGCACGTACATAAGCTTGGTAGAAAACGGGAGACAAAATCTTACATTGGGAGCACTATCTAAGATTGCTGACGCCTTGGAGGTTTCTCTCTCGAGTTTGGTCCGGCATTCTTCAACCTAGAACATTTTTTCCTTGAACACTAGGAGGATCCCCATGGAGTTAAGCGTTCGAATAGGCATGAGTGCCTGTCTCACGGGCCAAAAGGTTCGATACAACGGGGGGCACCTTAATGATTCCTTTTTGATGGGCATTTTTTCAAAGTACGTTGAGTGGGTTCCGGTATGCCCCGAGGTAGAAATGGGGATGGGCGTACCACGTGAAGAAATTCGGCTGACTGGGAATTCTACGGATCCTAGATTAATTGGGTCTAGATCTGGCGAGGACCATACCATGAACATGATCAATTGGGCTGAACGACGCGTCATAGAGTTGTCAGACATGAACCTTGATGGTTTTGTTTTTGCTAAAGACTCCCCAAGTTGCGGATTGCATCGAGTCCGTGTATATCCAGACAATAATCCAATAGCTGTTAGAAATGGTGTCGGTATTTTTGCTCGGACTCTCACGGAGAACATATGGGATCTGCCGGTAGAGGAAAACGGGCGACTCCACGATTCGCGTATCCGTGAGAATTTCATCGAACAGATTTTTACTCGAAGGCGTTGGCGCCGTATGTTAGAGACAAACCCCACACCAAATGGCCTAGTTCAATTCCATACCGCTCATAAGTTGACCTTCATGGCCCACAGCAACAAGTATTATCGGGAAGCTGGCCAACTTGTAGCAAAGGCGGGCGTACTACCTTGGAAGCAACTCACAGCACAGTATTCAAGATTGATGACAGATTGCCTGCGATGTATTGCGAACCCCAAAAGAAATACTAATGTGTTACATCACTTGATAGGTTATCTAAAGCGCGACCTCTCTACAGAAGATAAGCAAGAATTGCTTGATCTTATCGAAGCCTATCGCATAGAGCGTCTACCTTTGATTGTTCCGCTTATACTATTACGTCATCATCTTAGTCGCAATCGGGTGCCCGAATGGGTCAATCAGCAAGTTTACTTGAGTCCCTATCCTGAAGAATTAATGCTCCGTAACCACGTTTAGAAATTCACTGAATTAAATGGTCCCCATCTGTGTTCTCTAACTTCAGACAAATGCCAAATCTAGCCTATCCTTAATGGGCTAGGCCTTGAGGCTCAAACCCTAGGGGAAGCTAGCCAGTTTTCTCATCGAGTTCCCCCCTCCCCACGTAATTTAGAGAAGCTCGCAGGGGTTGGCTAACTTCTATAAGTTACTTACATTGTTATACCTGTGAAGTTAATTAGATTAAAGGGGTACATACTCCAGTTATGAAAATATTATTTTTCTTGATGGCAACATTATTTATAGTCGGAACTTCATGTACTGGGAGTCCTGGACCGCAGAGGTTATCAGAGGCTAAAGGTCCAGCAGTTGCTACTGGTCCTCAAGGAGAACAGGGTGCTTCCGGCCAACAAGGCCCCCCGGGGTCGCGGGGAGAACAAGGGATCCAAGGGCCGCCTGGCCTACAGGGCCCTCCTCCTTCAAGGGGTGAACTTTTGATGCTGATTAACAAAGTAATTAGGGAGGAGTCCCAACCGCCTAGTAGCAATGGAAACGTGGATGGATCCCAAACCACTAGTACCAACGCAACTTCTGAGCCGGTAGAATCCAATACTGTTTCGCCAAGCGGCGGATCCCAATTCGAAATTACGTCGGCACTTTGCGGTAATAACCAAGGGCCTGATTGCACTAAATTAAAATTAGGCGATGACTACTTGACGACATCTGCGCCTCAAAATGGATATCTGTATTCTTGTAACGAGAAGAACCCCAATGCTCCTGGTTCAAGAGTAGGTAAGCTTACCTGGATTTCTTTTACGGAGAATGTCTGGAATTTCCTCGACAAAATCTGGTTGCCCGAAGGAACATTTAGCCCTGAAAGTGGAATTTACACCGAAACGCTCTCCGATGAAAATCGCCAAATAAATATAAATAACCTGCCAGTGGATGGGAAGATTGGAGACTGGCCTATGACTAACTACCAAGCGTTTACTGCGATAGATGGAAACCCCGGAATCCCAGATGCAAAGAGGTCTTCGTTTACCTATTCCGTTAGCCCTTCCGAAGCCCCATCCCCAACCTGTGTTTCGTTGGGCGCAATCGGCGTGACGAAGAATGGGGTGGCAATTTATAACGCAGCGGATGGGCGCGGAAATGATGCGGTAGCGCACGAAATCGTCGATGTATTCGGTGGGCACCCAGCCGGAACTAATTACCACTACCATTTCATTCCGGAACGACTAGACAATAACCTTCTGAAGGGCGTCCATTCGGGATTAGTCGGATATATCAATGATGGGTTCCCAATATATGGTTACAAGGGCGAAGGTGGAATTGAAATGTCTAATGAGGATTTAGACTTATGCCATGGTCATCAACATGGTGAACTGGGATATCACTACCATGCAACCTTAGAATATCCCTACACAGTTGGTTGTTATAAAGGAACCCCTGTCGCGGCAGGCAATGTTGGGCCTCAAGGCCAGCAGAATTCTTCTGGTGGCGGCCTTGATAGGCGCGGCCCTAATAGAGGCTAAACCAATGGGGCGATTAGATACAACTGGAGATCCTTGACCCGCATAAGCATCTACATGAGGAGGTCAGTATGTCCATGATTGGTAAGATTCAACGCGTTGGACTACGTGAGGTTTGGAGAAACGAAGCAATCAATTTCATCATACGGAAATAAAAATTCTGTTAACGAAGTTCTGGATGTTACATCGCCGACGATGCCTTAATGCAGGGCATCTCCGCCGTTGATGGTAATCATCTGTCCGGTGATGAAATTGCTGTCTTCAGAAGCAAGAAACACCATTGTTCCCGTCAGGTCCTCTGGGGTTTCGATTCGAGGGATGGACCGGCCTGCTCTGCTAGGGGCTACAGGGGCGTCATCGCCCCGTCCAATCTTTGCGCCGCTGTCGGTGCCGCCTGGCGCCAGAGTGTTCACGTTGATGTTGAACTGACCCAGTTCCTTTGCCAGCGTGCGGGTCAGGCCCATGACAGCGGCCTTTGATGAAACATAGTGGGGAATGCCTGGGCTGCCCTGGAGCCAGATGCCAGAACCGACGTTGATGATCTTCCCGCCGCCTTGCGCTTTCATGTAAGGGAACACTGCGCGGCAGCACAGGAACATTCCTTTGACGTTCACCTCATAGACTTTGTCCCACTCTGCCATGTCCACGTCCATCATGGGCCTGGCCGTCAGTCCATCGAAGATGCCGGCGTTGTTCACAATAC
>Ga0114999_10008296_pt1 | contig 11599 bp, 11 predicted proteins | sample ArcticOcean_MG_C_3_FD_89820 | JGI IMG/M metagenome (GOLD analysis project Ga0114999, IMG submission 89820) | Marine microbial communities from western Arctic Ocean - ArcticOcean_MG_CB8_126 | ecosystem: Environmental > Aquatic > Marine > Oceanic | place: Arctic Ocean: Canada Basin | collected...
TCCATTTTGAACCAACCAGACGTTTCTGGTCCGATTGCCAAGCAATCTTGCTGATGGATTCCTGAACTCGCATACACTCTTTGTTGGATTTCATTGCCTCCACCGAACATTTTCCAGGCAAAGTATTCACCCACAGATGGTCCAAATGGTACTGCTGTAAAGAATGCTAAGGCGGGATGCTTCCCAACGTCATAGCCAGCAGTTGTCCATGCGGCTGCGACTGATCCTTTAGATGTTGCATCAAACCCTTCGTTACCAGGAATTAAGGCGCCAGGCTCAAAAAATTTCATGGTGAAGTCACCACCAGAAACTCTTTTAATATTTTTTGAGAACCGGACCCCAGATGTTCCAAGGTGAGGAACACTGCTACCCCAGGCACTATGCATCTTCCATTTTACTTTTTTTGCAGCCGAAACTGGTCCGGCTATCATTACTGCTGCTACGGCTGCGGCAACAACCGCAACTGTTTTTTTATATTTCATCGGGTTACTCCTCCCAAAGTTAACAAAAATGGGCTTCGGCTAAATCAAAAGCCAATATTTTGAGTCATTGAAGAAATTGACCTAACGCGAAACCTTTCCCTTTTGAGCCCTAAAGAGTTTTTTATTAGTAGCCAGTTAAACCTGGCTTTTAGCTCTCTAGATTACTCTACTAAAAAATAGTGTGCTATAAAAAACACGTTTTTTTCAAGTTATCTTTGACTATAACTTCAGTAAAATAAATGTCAAACTTCAGGAAAATAAATGTTAAAGAGTATAATATACCAATAGATAAAAGATTTGGAGAATGTTATGGGCCCATATAAAAGTTATATATTTATTTTTTTTATTGGGGTTGTCTGTATTTTTGGATTCAGTAAAGTAATTTTTCCTGTACCTTTTTTCTGGGCAGTAATTTTTTGGGGGGTTGGTATGGTTATACATCAGCTTTATAGGGTGGCGAGATTGGCAACTGATGAATGGGCAATGAAGCGTGCAGATGAATTGGTGGATGGTTCTTATGATTTGTCTCATATTGAGAATATACGTGAACGGAGAACGAAGACATCAAAAGTAGAATTTGAAAAATAAAAAATGTTAACCTGAAGTTTGTTCATTGATGGAAATTATTTTTAGAAGATAAATTTGAGAGAGGACCCGATGGCCATAAAAAGCCTAAAGAGTATGTTCGCTTCACCAAAGCTAAAAGTTGGACATTCTATATTTGAATTTGATACCCCGGGGATTGGACAAATTATGAATGTAGCTGGTGTAGATTTTACTTTTCTTGATATGGAACACTCAGGCTTTAGTATTTCTGATATAAAGAGATCAATAACAGCATTGCGGGCAGGAAATATTCCAACTTTAGTGCGGCCACCGTCAAGCTCTTACAATCATATTGCTCGAGTATTGGATGTTGGTGCAGATGGAATTATTATGCCTATGGTTAGCTCTAAAGAAGAAGTTGAGCATATTGTTTCATGTATGAAATATCCTCCCAAAGGGAAACGAGGTGTTGCCCTTGGCATTGCGCATGATAGATATCGCCAAGGGGATACGGCAAAAGTACTTGAAGATGCTAATCGAAAAATTGCTCTCGCAGTTTTGATTGAAACTAAGGAAGGGGTAGATAATATTGATCAAATTGCGTCTTCGATTGGAGTTGATTGTTTGTGGATTGGCCATTTTGACTTGAGCTGTTCGCTAGGAATTAATGGACAGTTTGATCATCCAGATTTTATTAAAGCAGTAAATAAGGTTCGCAAAAGTGCTGCAAAATATAATAGAGCTCTAGGGCAATTAGTTAATGATGTGGAAAGCGGCTTGGCCTTTTACAAAAGAGGCTTTGATGTAATCTGTTATTCTGGTGATGTCTGGGTTTACCAACGGGCTTTGGCGGAGGCTGTTGATGAGATAAGGGCTGGTTGTGAAAAGTTAAAATTATCCAAGAGGAAATAAAGAATGGAAACTTTTCGAGTGGCACTTTCAGGTGACTTTAAGAAGGCAGATGGCACAGTGGCATTCCCAATGTTTGATCTGAGTAAATTGGATAATGAACCAAATCTGGAGTGGGAATATGTTGACCCTGTGGAAGGTAGAATGGAGGCATCTTCATTAGTCGGGTTTGACGCACTTATTCTACTCGCAGCTAGTTTTGATAAGAATAGTTTGCCAGATGATGGCAGATTGCGCCTGATTGCTCGTTTTGGAGTTGGCTATGATTCCGTTGACATAGAAGCATGTAGTTTGGCAGGAATTGGGGTTGTTATTACTCCAGATGGTGTTCGCAGGCCTGTCGCTACCTCTATTTTAGGGTTTATTTTGGCATTATCAGGAAAGATGTTTGTTAAGGACAAACTCGTTAGAGGTGGCCCAACTAAGTTTAATGAGCGTGGAAATTATATGGGAGTTGGGCTTGTTGATAGAATTCTAGGGTCAATTGGAATTGGCAACATTGGAGCTGAAATGTTTAAGCTCTGTCGGCCACTAGACATGAGTTTTATTGCCTATGACCCCTATACGGACCCAAGAGACGCCGCCGGCCTAGGTGTTAAATTAGTTGATCTTGAAACAGTTTTTAAAACAAGTGATTTTCTTGCTTTGAATACACCTCTTACGCCAGAAACCAAGCATATTGTAAACGCTGCTAGTCTTTCTTCTATGAAGGCTACAGCGTATTTAATTAACACATCAAGAGGACCTATAGTCGATCAGTTAGCGCTTACTGAAGCACTAAAGAATAAAATAATTGCTGGAGCAGCACTTGATGTTTTTGATCCGGAGCCGCCGCACGTTGATGATCCAATATTAGGATTAGATAATGTAATTTTAACTCCCCATTCAATTTGTTGGACAGATCAATGTTTCGCAAATATTGGGGCCTCTGATATTGAGCAGGTGTTGGACTTGAAATTAGGTAAAGTACCAGTTCACCTTGTTGATCCTAGTGTTAAGGAGCACCAAGCTTTTCAACATTTTTTAAAAAATTCGACCTAATATTTTAACAAATAGTTATTGTTTCTTGTTTGGTGGAAAGAAAGAGATGATTCAAATAATGCTTATTACATGCGAGGTCGAAGTTGAGTAGAAGTATTCAGGATAGACTTTTTTATAGTCTAAACAGTAGAGTTTTTTATGGCTGGGTGATTGTTGCGATTGGAAGTCTTGGTATTTTCACAAGTGGTCCCGGTCAATCTCACACATTCAGTGTGTTTGTGACGCCAATTAGCCAGGACCTTGGTATTTCTAGTGCAACTATGGCAACTGCTTATGGCTTGGCGACATTAGCAGCATCACTCTTATTACCAAGAATGGGTAAAATAATCGACAGATATGGACCAAAGAAAATTTTAGGTATCATTGTAATTTTACTAGGTTTTGCATGTCTGTTTTTTGGTGCAGCCGCAAACTTTTTGATGCTTGCAATTGGCTTTGGGTTTTTAAGGTTTTTTGGACAAGGATCCCTTATGCTTGGTTGTGCTAACCTAGTTTCACATTGGTTCAATCGTAAACGTGGGTTTGCGATGAGCTTGATGGCTCTTGGGTTCGGGTTTTCTATGGCTGTACACCCTCCACTCTCACAGTATTTGATTGAACAATTTGGCTGGCGAGTGGCTTGGTTTGTTTTAGGTGGGCTCACGTGGATAACTATGCTACCTCCATTAATTTTGCTTGTTAAAGATAATCCTGGAGAAGTTCAATTAGAGGCCGATGGGAATAGAGAAAATGATCTGAAAATCAACCAAGACCAGGGTCAGGCTAGTATCAGTGGGTTAACACTAAGTGAGGCTTTGCAAGAGAGAACTTTTTATGTTTTGTCTTTTGGTTGGTTTGGAATGGCTATGCTTATTACGACCCTTCATTTTTACCAAGTTACCATCCTTAGTTCACAGGGCATGTCTATTAATTTTTCGGCTCAAATGTTTACAATTTCGGCAGTTTCTATGGTATTTTTTATGCCAATTGTGGGTAAAATGTTTGATAGGTATAGAACACGTTACATAATTGCTCTGGGTATGATGGTAACAGCTTTATCCTTGATAACCATTACATTTTCTACAACAGAGAAGGCTAGTATTCTTTATGCAGTTATTTTTGGAATAAATAATGCGATCAGCATGACGATGTTTGGCTACATCTGGCCTCGCTATTTTGGACGCCGACATGCTGGAAGTATCCAAGGTGTGGGGCAAATGGTCGGTGTGTTTGGTGCATCCTTTGGACCACTTCCTGTTGGTTTGGCTATTGATCTTATAGGAAACCCAATCTCAACTATCCGTTGGCTTGCGCTTTATCCTATTATTGCCGGAGTGCTTTCAATTATTTTTTTACAGGCTCCAAAATCATTGAAAGAAGACAGCCACCTGGAATGATTTTAGTGGATGTCTTTGGCTTCAAGAAGGGCTTCTTTTAACTTTGTAATATTAAAGTCTGGCTTGCGCGCAGCCTCAAGAATCACGGCCTCGCGACGAGTCACTAATTTGACAGCTTCTGGCAATTTTTTAATTGCCTCATAAGGAATCATTACGGCACCATGTTGATCTGCATGAATAATATCATTATGAATAACTTGCATTCCATGGACGGAGACAGGCATTCCTACACCTACGGGATTTGCAAAGGCGTGGCTGGGGTTCACCATTCCTCCTAACATTTGAAACCCGTTCATACAATCTGGAAGATCCCTAATTGCGCCATTTGTTATTACACCTTCTGCCCCTAGGCCTAGGTGGACGGTAGTGTGAACTTCTCCCCAAAAGGCTCCAATGCCTGGTTTCGGATCCAAATCTTCAATAACAACTATTGTCGGTCTGGGTGGTTTAGCCATGTATTCATAGTAGGAAATGCGATCTCCTGCAGTTTCAGCAGGAGGAGAAGCAGCTCTAATTTGCGCAGTTCTTGCATATCCAACTATTGGGGCAAGGGACGGATTAAGGCAAACAAAGGGGTCAATGGTAAAGCCAAATCCACGGCGTTCAGGTAACACTAATTCGAGTGCATTACAAATTGTTGGGGTGTCCCACCGTTTGAGCATTTGAATATCAGTTGGGTTAAATTCAGACATTGATAGTATCCTTTTACTTTATTGTTGGATAACGTTTAATTTATTTAATCCCAGAATAGAATTAATGATTATTCCGAGGCATGCCCTTGGCTGCTATGTTTTGAAAATTTTCTGCACCTTTTAGAATCATTCCTTCGTCAAACTGAGCTACGCGTTCTCTAAAAATTTCCTGCCATGGCGTTTGATTCGGAGGAAATGGGAATCCACCACTTTGTTCAAGTCTGGTTCTCCTATTTTCTAGCTCTTCTTCTGTTATCATAATGTTTGCTGTAGCTTTTTTTAGGTCAATTCTTACTCGGTCATCAGTCTTTAGAATAGCAAGGCCGCCTCCGGCTGCCGCTTCTGGCGCTGCATTTAGAATCGATGGTGATCCACTTGTTCCTGATTGGCGGCCATCTCCAATACAGGGAAGAGTATGAATATCTGCTCGTATTAAGGCCGCGGGAGGTTGCATATTAACAACCTCTGCACCACCGGGATAACCAATAGGGCCAGTTCCTCTTATGAATAAAATACAATTAACATCAATATTTAAAGATGGATCGTCAATTCGTTCATGGTAATCTTCTGGTCCTTCAAAAACAATGGCCCGCCCCTCGAATGCATCGGGATCATCAGGGTTTGAAAGATAGCGTTCACGAAATTCGTTTGATATTACACTAGTTTTCATGATGGCAGAATTAAATAAGTTTCCAGTGAGATTTATGAAGCCGGCATTTTCTTGCATTGGCTTGTCAATGGGGAAGATAACTTCTTTGTTAAGTGACCGATGAGTTACACAATTAGTATAAAGTGATTGGCCGTTCACAGTTAATGTGTCATGGTGAGGGAGGGAGTTGGCGTGAATCAATTCGCCAACAACTGATCGAACCCCTCCAGCCCTATGGTAGTCCTCTCCTAGGTATTCTCCTGCAGGTTGGAGGTTTACAAGAAGTGGAATTTTATATCCAATTTTTTGCCAATCATCATTCTTAAGCCTGACGCCAATATGTCGTGCAATTGCGTTAAGATGGATGGGTGCATTGGTTGATCCGCCAATTGCTGAGTTTATGACAATCGCATTTTCGAAAGCGTTGCGTGTTAAAATATTAGAAGGCTTCAAATCTTCCCAAACCATATCGACAATTCGTTTTCCTGTTTCATAGGAAATTTGTCCGCGCTCCCTGTAAGGTGCTGGAATAGTAGAACACCCTGGTAATGACATACCTAAACCCTCTGTCAAGGAATTCATCGTAGTGGCTGTTCCCATTGTATTACAGTAGCCGACTGATGGTGTTGATGATTCCACAAGGTCAAGGAACCCATCATAATCAATTTTCCCAGCCGCTAACAATTCTCTTGCTTTCCAAACGATAGTTCCCGATCCTGTGCGCTTTCCAGAATGCCAGCCATTAAGCATTGGCCCAACGGAAAGGGCTATTGTTGGAATGTTTACAGTAGCGGCTGCCATGAGACATGCGGGAGTTGTTTTATCACAACCAATCGTCACCACAACTCCATCAAGAGGATAGCTATATAGAAGTTCAACAAGACCAAGGTAGGCAAGATTACGATCAAGGTTAGCTGTTGGCCTTTTCCCTGTTTCTTGAATGGGGTGGACGGGAAACTCAAAGGCCACTCCCCCCGCGGCAGTAATACCTTCACGAACCCGTTTGGCAAGTTCAATATGATGGCGATTGCATGGAGATAGGTCGGAGCCAGTTTGTGCAATACCGATTATAGGTTTTCCTGATTGTAATTCTTCTCTAGTAATTCCAAAGTTTAAATAGCGTTCAAGATAAATTGCGGTCATTCCTGGATCTTTTGGATTATTAAACCACTGTTGTGATCGAAGATCTTGTTTACGTTTTGACATTAAAATCCCCCTATGTTTATTTTTTGACAGTAAATTTTGAAGAAGTTCAGATGATTTCGTCTTCACGAGAAGTAGTCTCTCCATATCTACTTAAGGTTGGTTTTTTTAAATCTTTATAAAGTGCCTTAAGGCGGTGATTAACATGCTGATTTGATTTGTCAAAAAGACTAGAGCCATCATCTCCTGTATCAACAATAAAGGGTCCAAAATCTTCGACGTCAAAGATCCATAAAGCCTGCGCAATTCCTAACTCCTTGATCCAAATGGCATCTAAAGTATTTTTTATACCCCTTCCTAATAATGCCCCAGTTCCATAACCAACCGTGGTCAGGTATTTTGCTCCAGCGGGTAAAAATGTTTTTTTATATGTATTTTCTGACATCCCTCCCTTTCCAATTATGAGTTTTGCTTTTGAATAAGAAAACCAGTCTGGCATCCATTTATCAAATCTGAAACTGGCTGTTGCTGTAACAGCCCCGACATTGAAACCTTTGCCAACTTCATAAGAAGCAGCGGGTGAGCAGTGGAAATTGATATTTGAAATACTTGGCAAATCGATTGGAAGTGATTCTTTGTCATCAAGAACTTTTTTATAAATACTTTCTCGAGCCGTATAAATTTTACCAGTTATAAAAACAATATCGCCTTGGTTTAAATTTGATACGACTTTATCCGTTACAGGAGATGAGATATTTACTGTCCTCATATTATTGTTGCTCTTCATTAAATGGTCTCCCTTCGATAGTAAGGGGTAAACCACTCAGGATTATCTCGATATTCAACTTCATTGTTAAAGAAGATACGTGCAGATGAACGACGGGAAGAAAGACAAAAAGTATGAATACTCATAGGCATTCCCCCAGTATGGGTGAATCCAATTTCAATATTACAATCAACCACCATTGAGTTTCCAATATAGCCCATAGGTCCCATGCCAATCGAATTTCCTAGTTTAGTTAGTTCTAATTCGAGCTTTGCTATTTCAGGATCGGGATTTCGTTCTCCTACTATTCTTAAAGAACAGGCCTCTTTTCCAAGCCGCATACAAGTATCTTTGTTTCCACCAAGACCGATACCTACAATAGCAGGCTGACAGAATAAGCCTCGCCGTCCAAATTGGACCATTACATCAAGAAAGAATCTTTTTATTCCATCGATACCATCACCAGGAAATAGCATTCGATAATCTGTTCCAAAAAGCCCCCCTTTATGAACTGTTGTTATATCTATCCAGTCTCCCTCTGGTTCAAAGGCGTACTGAACTTCGGGAGCATGTTGTCCTATATTGTTGTTGTAATCCTTTCGGCTTATTGGGTGAACACGATTGGGCCGAAGGGGAATTGATTTTGTTGCGTTTGCGGTTGCCTTTCTAAGAGCACTTTCTAGTCCAACAAAGCCTCCAGCAATCGCTGTATTATTGCCGGCTTTTACATAGTATCGAGGTAATCCAGTATCTGCACACATAGGTCGTCTATCTTGTTTTGCAGCATCCCAGTTTTCGAGCATTGCACGAAGAACAAATTGGCTGAGATGTTCAGATTCCTCCTCAACCATGGTTTCAATTCCTGATTTAAAATCGGGAGGGATTTCAATACTAGCTTTCTTCATTAATTCGACAGCCACATTTTCCACTGTATCTAAGGAGATCATTTTAAACCCTTTATTCCTAGTTAGTTCTGGCTTAGTTATTGATTTAGTTAAGTGACAAAATAAAAAAATGTTCTAGTGACCTCTTGTAAACTAGAATGCTAAGCATATCTATTAAAGAGAAATAATGCCCAATTTGGGATTGTTTCATTACTAAGTGGGCTTGATCATGATGATGGGCTCGATTTTATATCGCTTTAAGGAGGATATGTGATGAATAATTATGATTTTTCCCCAATGTTTCGCTCTTCAGTTGGCTTTGATCGAATGCAAAGACTGCTAGAATCGGCAACCACACGCGCAGGAGGAAGTTATCCACCCTATAATATTGATACGGACAATAATGATAGCTATAGGATTAGTGTTGCTGTAGCAGGGTTTGAGATGGGTGAATTAGATATTTTTGTAGAAGATGAAGTGCTTTCAATCGCGGGAACAAAAAGAGAGTTAAAAGTTTCTCGAACTTTTGTTCACCATGGAATTGCTGGAAGAAATTTTGAGCTCAAATTTAATCTTGCTGACCACATAAAAGTTAATGGTGCAAATCTTGAAAATGGAATGCTGTTAATAGATCTTGAGCGGGAGGTTCCTGAAGAGCTAAAACCAAGAAAAATTGAAATCAAGCCTACTTCTAATAAGAGTTTTGCAGAGAAGGCAGCACAATTAATGGACTCGAAAAATAAGGCAGCTTAACTTGATTTTATAGGGGGCATTGGAATATATGTTCCCTATAAATATTATGATTAAAATTATTTAGCTTTTAGGGGGTTGCCAAATTGGGAGTCCCTCTCTATTGCCCCATTCTTGCCAAGACCCTAAGTAATTCCTAATATTGTGATATCCAAGCAAACGAAGAGCTAGATATGCATATGCAGATCTATAACCAGTGTTACAATACAGGGTGATATCAAGTTTAGGAGAAATCTTTAATGGGTTGAAAGTGTTTTGAAGTTCAAGAGCCGATTTTATGTGTCCGCTATCGTGTTCATAAAGATTTTCCCAATCTAAGTGACTTGCTCCAGGAATTGCGCCACCATATTTGGCCCGCTTATCTACTCCTATAAATTCTGAATAGCTTCGATTATCGAGAATGACACTATTTTTATTGCTAATTTTTTCAAGAATTGTAGCATATGTTGCAATTCTTGATGAGATTACATTAAAATTGAACTTAGTTGGTTGTGGCTTTTTGCTAGAAGTCTCTATTGGTCGGTTTTCAGCTATCCAAGCGTTAATACCTCCATTTAGCACGTGAACATCATTATGACCAAGGTATTCAAGAAACCAGAAGCCTCTTGCAGCACACATATCTAAGAAATCTCCATAAAAAATAATGGTATCTGTTTCTCGAACCCCGCGCCATCCAAGGAGGTTGGCCCACATACGGGTAAATGATGCTAGTGGTTTTGGATCTGTATCATCACAGTTTACGAAATAAAGGTCGAAGTGCTTAGCATTTGGAATATGACCATTCGCGAAGGCTTCTGCTGTTCTAGTATCAATTATGACCAGGTCTTTTCGGTCGATCGTTTTGAATAAAAAATCAGTAGACCAAATTAGTTCTGGGTTTGTATACTCAGTTTTTAAATCATACATTATCAGCTCAGTTAAAAGATTAAAATACCAGATTTTAGCAATTTAAATAAAAATTAAAAGACTGCAGTAGAATTTTGTTGGTAAGGGTTGAAAATAGTATCTTACTCTTTAACCAATTCACTTTTCGTGTTTTATTCAAACTTTTAAATCTTATCAATTTGCTTTAAGCTGTCTGTCTATAAAAAAAGATTTTAGAGATAAATTAATTATGATGTAGTAAGATAGGAAGCTAATTACTTTTTCCGTAATCATTTGTCCTACAAACACTTTTCCTTTGGTTTTGCTTATTCTTTTATTATAGGTGGTTTGTTGAGCGTTAGGGCGCTGGATAGATTTATAGCAGGATGATTACTTGTTATAGGTATTTTTTGATTGATAGATAATTATTATTTAGGTTGAGTTTTTGTGATTGTTGATGATTTTACTAATGATGGATTGATGTCAAAGCTTGGAACTCATTGGAGGGTCAGTAGTGATAAGGTTATGGGTGGAATATCAGAAGGTTCTATAATTAAGACGAGTTTTAATGGAGTTAAATGTTTACATCTAAATGGGCAGGTCAAATTAGAAAATAATGGGGGATTTATTCAAGCGGGCCTTGATTTGGCGTTCTTCCAAAAAGGATTTGATGTTTCTGAATATAAGGGGTTAAGACTTACTGTTGCTGGTTCCTTACATCGCTACTCAATTCATTTGAGAACAACTCAAATTAAAAGGCCCTGGCAATCGTATCGAGCGCATTTTTTCCCTGAATTAACGTGGGGAACTCTAGAATTGCCCTTTAGTGTTTTTGTTCCTCATCGAATTAAGGCAGCTATGGATACTTCAAAACTGCGACGTATCGGAATAGTTGCTATTGGGCGAGTTTTTCAGCCGAATCTTTTTATTTCTGAAATTAAATTTATAAAGTGACGTTTTACCAACTCAGCCACTTTGATTGGCATTTTTCTAATTCCTTCAGTACGCAATCTGAGACAAATTACAATATTTAAGCCTAGCCCAAACTATACACGACCTAAAAAAAAGACTGCGCAGTGAGAGGCGTATCTATATATAGAGTGGGGTCCTGCTCTCCTTGTAACGCTACTAGTTTTGAAAGATGGGACTGACCATAGACTGCCCTCGTTAATCAGGTGGGTATTAGGCTGAATTTGAGGCTTTGGTTGCGCGGGAGACAATTAAGCTACCGGGCTATTGCAAGAAATTGAGAATTTTACAATCATAGTCCAAAATTTAGTGGGGGAATGCCATAGTTTTTCTATTAAAATATCTATATATATTAATAATTTAGATAGGATTTGTGGCGGAGGGTGAGAGATTCGAACTCTCGGTGGAGTTGCCCCCACACCAGTTTTCGAGACTGGCACAATCAACCGCTCTGTCAACCCTCCAAAATTTAATTATGGCTATTAAGAAAATATATTTTATCAGTGATAATGAATACGGTCTATGTAA
>Ga0114999_10008298_pt1 | contig 11599 bp, 9 predicted proteins | sample ArcticOcean_MG_C_3_FD_89820 | JGI IMG/M metagenome (GOLD analysis project Ga0114999, IMG submission 89820) | Marine microbial communities from western Arctic Ocean - ArcticOcean_MG_CB8_126 | ecosystem: Environmental > Aquatic > Marine > Oceanic | place: Arctic Ocean: Canada Basin | collected...
CTTTCCCCCTTCCTAAACTTAGAGAAGTTAATTTAGACACTAGGCGAATCGGATTAGGTGTTATGGGTTGGGCTGATGCGCTTGTTAGAATGAAGATGCCTTATGACTCTGATGATGCTTTAGAATTAGCAGATAAATTAGGGGAGTTTTTAAATTCAACAGCTTGGGATGAATCTGCAAAAATCGCAACAGAAAGAGGACCTTTTCCTCAGTACGAGAATTCCGCTTTGAAAGAATGGGGGATGCCTCCTGTACGTAATTCAAGTGTTATAACAATTGCTCCAACAGGTACTATCAGTAGGATAGCTGGGTGCTCTAGTGGGATAGAACCTCATTTTGCAATGGCTTGGTGGTCTAATGTTTTATGGAAGGATCAGAAAGGATCGAGCTCTAGATTATTAGATGCTCCATCATCAATTGTTGAAAGTTTAGTAGGGGCATTAGGTTCTGAAGAGGCAGCTAATAAAGTTTTGGAGCAGATCATTGAAGATCCCGATAATGCAGATAAAATTATTAGAGATCATGGATTGGATTCCGATGTATATAGAACGTCTATGAAAGTTTCCGGTGAAGCACATATCAAAATGCAATCTGCTTGGCAAAAACACGTCACCAATTCCGTTTCTAAAACAATCAATCTTCCAAACTCCGCGACTATTCAGGATGTGAAGGATGCATATATGCTTGCTTGGAAAACAGACTGTAAAGCAGTAACTGTTTATAGAGATGGATCTAAGGCTATGCAAGTATTGGAGACAGGGGCATCTAAAAACAATAAAGAAGACGAAACTCAAGACAATTTAAAAGTTCCAAGGCAGAGGCCAGTTTCGGTTAAGGGAGTTACCGATAGAGTTCGTACAGGTCACGGGACTATGTTTATTAACCTTACTTTTGATGAATCGGGTAACCCATTTGAGATATTTGCTCATTTAGGTAAAGCAGGTAGTAGTGACTCGGCTTATTTAGAAGCAATTGCTAGATTAGCTTCACTATCTCTTAGGTCAGGGATAGACCCTACACAGATCGTGGAACAATTAAAAGGAATTACGGATGTTCCTGTATGGGACGGCGGCACATTGGTGCGATCTGCAGCTGATGCAGTTGCAATAGCTTTGAACAGACATTTACCACTTGATGGCCTTGCCTCTCAAGCTAATAATTATACGGATACTTCTTCCCAAATTGGCTTATTTCCTTCTTCGTCAGATGTAAAATCCCCTTCAGCGGAGCCTTCAGATATTCCAACAGGGGCCAAATGTCCTGAATGTTCTGGATATTTATTACATCAGGAAGGCTGTTTAAGTTGTTTAGATTGTGGATATAGTAAATGTGATTAAGTCATTTTATTTATTCACCATATAATTAAGGTAAGGAGATATTTTTTTGATTGATAAACCGTTTCTTGCTATTACGATGGGAGACCCTGCTGGAGTTGGAGCTGAAGTTACAGTTAAAACTTTGGCAGACAAAAAAATATACGCGAAATGCAAGCCATTTGTCATAGGTAATACTGAAGCTATAAAATCAGCTTTAGAAATTGTTGGAGCTCCTGTAAAAACTAAATCTGTCATATCCCTTGGCGAGATTAAAGGCGAGTACGGCATTATTGATGTCTTTGATATTAATAATTTAGATTTTAATAATATTGAGTATGGTAAATTGTCAGCGATTGCGGGGAAAGCTTCAGTAGAATGGATCCTTAAAGCAGGAGAGATGGCCGCGGCTGGAGATATTCAAGCTATAGTGACTGCTCCGATTAATAAAGAAGCATGTAGCATGGCAGGATATGATGATATTGGGCATATGGAAATTTTCCAAACACAAACTAATTCTTCTAATGTTGCAACAATGTTAATGGCCAGGAATTTACGTGTTGTTCATCTTACTACTCATAAGGCCTTAAGAAATGCTTGTGATTATGTTACGAAAGATAATGTGTTAGATAAAATTTTGTTGACTGATCATTATTTTAAAAAATGGGGTTGGGATTCTCCTCGAATAGGTGTTGCAGCATTAAATCCTCATGCAAGTGATGGGGGGTTGTTAGGAAATGAAGAGCAAAAACAGATCCTACCTGCTGTGGAAGAAGCGATATCTGAAGGAGTTGATGTAAAAGGTCCAATTCCAGCTGATACAATTTTTAATCAGAACATTGCTGGCAAGTTTGATGTTTGTATTGCTATGTATCATGACCAAGGGCACATACCTATAAAGGTTTATGATTGGGCCCGAAGTATTAGTGTTAATTTAGGGCTTCCTTTTGTAAGAACTTCAGTTGATCACGGGACAGCATTTGATATTGCTGGCAAAGGAATTGCTGATCACATTAGTATGAAAGAATCAATTGATGTTGCTGTTTCTGTTGTAAGTGACAATAAACTACCTTAGGTAGTTTATTGTCACGTATAATATAAATTATATGAGGACGGTGATATGAATATTTCTTTTATTGGTGGCGGAGTAATGGCTGAAGCCCTGATACGGGGTATATTAGATCGGAAAATCAGTAAACCTTCAGAACTGCTTATTTGTGACCCTTCGGGCGAAAGGCGAACCTATTTAGAAGCAGAGTTTTCTGTTAAAACTTCTCCCACAAATGATGGTGCTAGTAATTTTGCAAAATTAATAATATTAGCAATTAAACCACAGGCGGTTGAAAAAATATTCTCGTCTCTTAATGGGACAATGAAGAACGAATCTATTGTAATGTCGATTGTAGCTGGTTTAAAATCTGAATCTATTACTCAAGGACTCGCACATGATCTTATTGTTAGGGTTATGCCTAATACCCCAGCACAGATTGGACTCGGCATTTCTGTCTGGACTGCCCTGCCAGGGATTTCAGATGTTGATAAAAAGTTAATTAAAAAAGTGTTGCAGACTCTTGGAGATGAATATTTTGTTAGAGATGAAACATTGTTGGATATGTCTACGGCGCTTAGTGCTAGTGGCCCTGCATATGTGTATTTATTTATAGAATCTTTTATAGATGCGGGAGTATATTTAGGAATGCCTCGAGATATGGCACGTCACTTAGTTTTGCAAACTGTTTTAGGGAGCACAGAATTAATTAAAAAGACAGGGAAACATCCCGCTGAATTAAAAGATATGGTGACTTCTCCAGCCGGGACTACCATAGGGGCTCTTGTGTCCATGGAAAACGATTCTCTTAGAGCAGCTGTTATTAATGGAGTAAGAAAGGCTTATGAAAGAACACTTGAACTGGGAGAGAAATAATGATTTCTGTATTCCTTAATAATTTCCTTGCAATTTTAATAGAAATTTTATATTTAGCTATTTTAGCTAGAGTCATATTATCATGGATTCCAGTTAGGGATAATAAAATCCTAAACAGTATTTTAAAAGTTGTATATGCTATTACGGAACCCATTTTGGTGCCTATAAAAAAAGTGTTACCAAGTACAGGTATGTTTGATTTCTCCCCAATGGTTGCATTAGTATTAATTATAATTTTGCAAAATATTGTTAATAGGTTGTTGTGACTATATATTTGATATTGAGACTTCCCCAGATGAAGCATTAAATATTGTCCCATCATGAAGAATAACTTGAATCGATCCGTCAGGAAGAATACTTTCGGCTTTACCGGACAGGCTTTTTCTTTTAGTACCAGGAAATCCGACAGTTATCTCTTTACCAATGGTACTTATTTTTGAAGCCCATTGATTTGTTAAACTTTCACCACGTGTCACTTTTGAGTAGTAATGATCGAGCCTTTTATAAAGTATTTCGGACACAGTATTTTTATCTAAAGTTGATTTGGTTATATTTTTTAAACTTGTAGCAATATCTTTAATATCAGTATAGGTTTCGACATCTATGTTTACATTAAATCCTATACCTAAAATTGAATACTCTACATTACGACCACTTAACGATGATTCAATTAGTATTCCGGCTAATTTTTTATTGTTAACTTGGACATCATTTGGCCATTTTATGAAAGCATCTGCATTAGTTAACATTTCTGTTGTTTCGCATATAGCTAAGGACGCAGCCATATTAAGATACGGAAGATGTTCTATTTTTGGTTTTAAGAGTATGGATATTTGGATGTTGACTCCATAAGGAGATATCCATTTTCGGTCAAATCTTCCTCTTCCAATGTTTTGGTATTCTGTAGATACTATAGTGCCTTCTGGCTCGCCAGATAAGGCGAGTTTTTTGCAATAATTCATTGTTGAATCTATTTCCGAAAAATGTATTATTTTCGACCCTATAGCCATATAATTTTGAACCTTTAAATATATATTAAATGATTTGCAATAACTTTTTCATTTATTAATAAAGTATAAACTTGATTATGCTATTTTTTCAGCCTACAATGTGTTTTCGAGTATAGGATATATGCTATATACCTTTGAGGTATTTTAAATGAAAATTCTTGATGCTGTTGCAACTATATTAAGAAAAGAAAAAATAGAATGGGCTGCCTGTTTCCCATCTAATAATCTTATTGAAGCTGTCGCTAAAGCAGGAATCAATCCGGTTATGTTTAGGCAAGAACGTGGTGCCGCCATGGCCGCTGACGGATTTAGCCGTATGAAAAATAGAAAGGAATTTGGAGTTCTTATTACTCAGCATGGGCCTGGTGCCGAAAACACTGGAGGAGGATTAGCTCAAGCTTATGGTGATAATATACCAATTCTTTATTTGCCAGCTGGGCCAGCAATAGCTACTAGATCTGTAAAGCCTAATTTTTCTCCTGCAAGATCTTATGCTTCAATATCTGTTTCTGCAGAGGTTTTATTTCAACCTGAACAAGTCGTTTCAGTTATGAGGCGAGCCTTTCATGCTTTAAGAAATGGAAGACCAGGACCTGTAATTGTTGAGATACCTGTAGATGTTGGAGCCATGGAAGTTGATGATTCTTTAGTTGACTCATATACTCCTCCTAAAAGATATAGATTTGCACCTCATAAAAGTGACGTAAAAGAAGCTGTAGATATTTTATTGTCGGCACAAAAACCTGTCATATGGTCTGGAATGGGAATTCTTATGGCTGAGGCTTCATCCGAATTAACAGAGTTTGCTGAATTGACGAACATTCCTGTTTATTGCACTATGCCCGGCAAATCAGGATTTGATCAAAGGCATCCTTTGTCCTTAGGTTCAGGTAGCGGGGCCACTTCTTTGGAAGCTCGTACTTGGTTGCAAGAATCAGATGTTTTACTTGCTCTTGGATCAAGCATGAGCAGAACCAGTTATGGACAACCTATTCCTGATGGGAAAAAAATAATTCATAACACAGAGACCATAGAAGACTTAAATAAAGATTTTGATATTACATGTGGTTTGGTGGGAGATGTGAAGATTACATTAAAAATGCTTATTGAAGAAGTGAAATCTCGAAAAGATAATTGGGGAGATTTTGAAAGTGTAACTGCAGAAATTAAATCTATTCATGATAAATGGATGGCCGAATGGGCTCCTGTGTTGGAAACGGAAGAATCTCCTATAAGTCCATATCGTATCGTTGGAGAAATGCTAAAAGAGTTAGATTTTGAAAAAAGCGTGGTAACACATGATGCTGGATCTCCAAGAGATATTATTATGCCGTTTTATCCAGGTACGATTCCTCATAGTTATATAGGTTGGGGTAAAACAACTCACCTAGGTTACGGTATTCCATTATTGACAGGAGTCAAAATAGCTAGTCCTGATAAATTCTGTTTGAATATTATGGGCGATGGCGCATTTGGGATGTCGGGTTTGGATATTGAAACATCAGTTAGGGCAAAAGCACCAATTACGACGGTATTAATAAATAATGGAGGTATGGCTACTTACCCAGGAGGGTATCCTACTTCTAGGAAGACATTTGGAACAACTCTATGTCAGGGGACTATGCCAAAATTGCTGAAGGATTAGGAGCTGTTGGATTAAAAGTTACTAAGGTAGAAGAAATAGCTCCAGCTTTAAGAAAGGCTCAAGAATTAAATGCCGCGGGGAAGACTGTCCTCATTGATGTTCATTCTAATATAGAGGCTAGAAGGTCAACTTTTTAATTAATATATTTAGTGTTAAATAAAACTGCTACGATAAAAGGAATTCTTATTCTTTTACTTGCAATATTTATTACTGTGAGTGTTGTGTTTTTTGCTTTGGGGTTATTAGATAAAACTACCCCTACTAGTCGTAGTGGGCAAGAGTTGATCAATAAAACTGCTCCTGGATTCAATAGTGTTGACATATTTTCTAATGAAGTAGCGTTGAGTGATTATATTGGGAACAGGGTTGTGGTTTTGAATTTTTGGGCATCGTGGTGCCCTCCATGTCGCGAAGAAACTCCAGGAATGGAGAGGATTTGGACAAAATATAGAGATAATGGCTTACTACTTGTAGGGATCAATGTTCAAGATTCTGTAGAAGATGCTGAAGCATATGTAGATGAATTTCAAATTACTTTCCCTATAATTCTTGATAGAGATGGCTCTACCAGCATTAATTATGGTGTTACGGGTCTTCCTGTTTCTTTTTTGCTGAATTCTGAAGGCATGATTATTGATAGATGGGTAGGAGCTATTGGGGAAGCTCAACTTGAAAAATGGATTTCAAGTCAGTGAATATTTTTAATTAAATATTTTGGTTATTTCATCTTGGTTAAAAACGGGTAAATCCTCATCTTTTCCATGTGAGGATATTTTAATGCCGTATCCTCTTTTTTTCATGTTACCGATTTTACTAGCTTCAATTCCATGCGAATTAAGTGATTTGATTACATTAGATGTATCTTCATCTTTGACACATATTATTAAACTTCCTGACGCAATGACTCCTAAGGGATTTAAATCAAGGGAGATCCAGAAATCCTTTGAGCATTCGACCATAGGTATTTTATCTTGGAATATTTGCATGCCTAAATTAGAGGCCTGTGCTATTTCTCGCAATCCTTGTGCTAATCCCCCTTCTGTCAGATCATGCATTGCGTGAACTTGGACTGTGGTTATAGCGACTTGGGCATCCCGGACTATACTTATCCCTGGGGTTTTAAGTAATTTTTTACTGGCATCGATATTTTTTTGAGAAATATTCTTTGATAATAAGAGGGATTCTCTTTCAAGGGCTAGTATTGCAGATCCTTCAATTGGAATACCCTTAGTTATGATGATTGAATCTTCTTCTATCGCCCCAGATGATTTGATTTCTTTGCCTTTATCTACTTCACCTAACATACACCCCATTAGTACAGGCGTATTTACGGTATTTGTTATTTCAGTATGACCTCCAATCAGGTTAATGTTAAATTCAGTACAGGCATCTATAAGCTGCGTGAAAATATTTTCGATATCATTTTCAGTGATATTTTTGGGTAATAATAAATTTGCCATCATCCACTTTGGAATTCCTCCCATCGTTGCTATATCATTTGCATTTACATTTACCGCATACCAACCTATTTGGTCAGTGGCAAATGTAATTGGATCCGTTGTTGCTACTAAATATTTCCCTCCCATATCTACTAATGCGGCATCTTCGCCAAGGGAGGCTCCTAAGGCAATTCTCGAATCGTATTCAGGTATTTTAGCGAGTAATTTCGATAAATATTTATTTGGTAATTTTCCTAATTTCAAATGATATCCTTATATAATTGAGTTTTATGAAATGGGACAGTTGATTATAATTTTATGATTAAAGCAATTTTTTTTGATTTATATGGTACTTTAGCTGGATTTTCTCCATCTAGATTTGAAATTCAATCACAAGCGTGCACCAAGTTTAATATTACATTAACAGAGGAGGGGGTTTTAAGGGGGTACAAGAAAGCTGATGAATACATGACTAATCAAAATACATCGTACCCAATAAGGAATAGGACATCGGAAGAACTGAAAAAGTTTTTTAGTAAATATGAGTTACTTGTATTAAGTGGATCCAATGTATCTGTGAATTTAGATACTGCAGCATTAATATGGGCAGATATAAAAAAAACACCATATGAAATGAAGATATTTGATGATGTCATTAACTCTTTAAAGAATTTAAAAGATAAGAACTTGATTCTTGGTTTGATATCAAACATCAATAAGCCGGGGCTTGAATTGCTTGAGGAATTCGGATTAATTGATTACATAGATTTTGCTGTTACATCATATGAAGCAGGAATTGAAAAGCCGCACTCTCCAATCTTCAAAAAAGCTTTGTTGCTCGCATCTGTTAACAGCAATGAAGTCTTCCATGTAGGAGATCAGATCGGATCAGATATTGAAGGTGCAGAAAATGTTAATATTGCCCCTATACTTATGGATAGAGATGGCAATCATGTACTTTTTGATAGATGTCCTAGGGTTACTAATATGAATGAATTAGAAAATATGATTTAACATCGGAAATGGCATTGTTCAAGCTTCGTATCTTTCTCTAGTTTACAATGTTGAGAACTGAGGAAAGATATATTTTGGTGATATCGTAGGGATACTATAAAGAAAATATCTGACATTCAGGATTTTTCTATGAAGACATATAAATCTGCATTTCTTCATTAAAAGTAACTAAGTCATTTATAGTTTTGTCTAATAGGAATTCCCAGTCTTCAGATGGATTATTGATCGGAGTTCTAATTTGCATGTTTCCTATTGTCCAACGGGCTCCAAGTATTTCGGATAATTTTAATTTTATACTATTTAATTCATTACTAAATTGGATTATTAACTTGTTTTCTACTCGAGTAATTAATTCAATTCCAGTATCTGAAGATTTGACTTTTAATTTACTTATATAAAGTAGATTTACTGTTTCCCAAGGTAGAGCTCCAAATCTGTCAGACAACTCGTCACTTATATCGTCAATTGTAGTTATTTTTTTTATTTTACTTATTTTTTGATAAATATCTAATCTAGTTGTTAAATCGGGTATATAAGATTCAGGTATTCCAGCAGGAATTTTCAGGTCTACACTTACAGTAGGAATATGATTTGATGGGGCGACATCTGTATCATTACTGTTTTGAGAGTACTTGGCGCTTCGAAGGTCTTCAACAGCAATATGTAATAATCTTGTATATAGATCGAACCCTACGGCATGGATATGTCCGCTTTGTTCTGCGCCTAATATATTTCCGGCTCCGCGTATTTCTAAATCTTTCATTGCTATTTTAAAACCTGAGCCTAGTTCTGTTGCTGACATCATTGCCTTTAGTCTTCTGTCAGCAGATTCTGTTAAAGAAGTTGCTTTTGGGATTAGTAAGTATGAGAATGCTCTTTTTGATCCTCTTCCTATGCGACCTCTAAGTTGATAAAGTTGGGACAATCCAAATCGATCAGCTCTATCAATAATAAGAGTGTTGGCATTTTGTATGTCTAATCCAGATTCTATTATTGTTGTACATACTAAGACACTGATTTTCCCATTAGAGAAATCAAGCATTGATTTCTCTAATTCTCCTTCAGACATTTGGCCGTGTGCTATCCCAACTGAAGCATGCGGTACAAGGTCTCTAATATAGTTAGATATGTATTCAATATCATGAACTCTATTATGTAAAAAATATACATCGCCTTTTCTATCTAATTCTCTTAATATTGCTTCTCGAATTAAGTCGTCACTAAATTCGGAAACATAAGTTTTAATGGGTAATCTGTTTTCGGGAGGAGTTTCTATAGTACTCATATCTCTTACTCCAGCAAGGGACATGTGAAGTGTTCTAGGAATGGGAGTTGCTGTTAGCGTCAATACGTCAACTTGTTTGCGCATTTGTTTTAATTGTTCTTTATGACTCACTCCGAAACGTTGCTCTTCATCAATAATAATTAATCCTAGATCTTTAAAGATCACATCGTTTTGGACTAGTCGGTGAGTTCCAATACATATGTCGATTTCGCCTGTTTTTATTTTGCTAACAATAGCTTTTTGTTCACGCGGAGTTTTAAATCTACTAAGAACATCTATTTTAATTGGAAATGCTGCGGTTCTATTTGTAAATGTTTCAAAGTGCTGTTGGGCTAAGACAGTTGTAGGTACTAATATAGCTACTTGTTTTCCTTCCATAGCTACTTTAAAGGCCGCCCTTAAAGCAATTTCTGTTTTACCGTACCCGACATCTCCACAAATTAATCGATCCATAGGTTTCTGAGATTCAAGATCATTTTTAACTTCTGATAATGTTGATAGCTGATCTTCAGTTTCTTCATATGGGAAAGAGTCTTCTAATTCAGTTTGCCATGGGGTATCAGGTTTCATTGCGTACCCTTCTGCTATTTCTCGCTCAGCATATAATTCTAAAAGTTCACCGGCCATTTCGCGGGTTGATTTTTCTACCTTAGCTTTGACTCTACTCCATTCTTGAGTGCCTAGCCTTGTTAATGCAGGAGCCCTTTCCATTGGTGCCACGTAAGGTGTGACTCGATCCAAATGGTCCATGGGAACATATAATCGATCACCTTGTGAATATTCTAATATTAAATATTCTTGATTAAGAACATCCCCATCTCGAGTACCTGTTTTTATGAATTTAGCTATGCCGTGTTCTACATGAACTACGAAATCACCCGGAGATATTTTTTCAAAGAAAGCTTGGCGATTAGCGGATTTTCTTCTGGTTGATGATTTCTTTTTTATTACCCCAAATATTTCCTTGTCAGACAACACCATCGTCCGAGATTTTTTGCTATTAAGTAAGAAACCTTCACCTATATTAGATTTATCAGAATTCATGATACTTATTGTGTTTAAATCGGGAATTTTTTTGATAGATGATGTTACTGGGAGAATTTTTTTTGAATCTTGAAGAAGAGAAGCTAATCTTTTGGGATGGGATGTTATTGCTATAATTCGACCGTTATTCTCTGTAAATTTCTCAGAGTCTTTAAGAAATATTTCCATGTTTCCTTGATAGTTTTCAGGGTTACTAAATGGCATAACATGTATGTTTTGTTCAATTAAATCTTCAGCACCCCACGGGACTAGTGAAAGATGTGAATAAGAATTTAGGTAATTTTCTTCTAGCGTATTCCATTTGATGTGATTAACAGGAAAATTAAAAGGCAATTCTCTACGGGTTTCTTTGACTTTTCTAAGTTGATCTATGCGATTTTCAATATCCCATGCTGCGTTGAATACGTCATTAGGCCTATATGTGATAACCATGCAGTTTTTCGGTAGATAATCCATGAGATTACCGTGGTTAAATAATCCTGAATAAAAATCAAGATCTTCAATTTTATATCCATTTAATATCAAATCTATTTCATCATTTATACGGGAAACATTTTCAGGAGAACAATTTGCCATGTCTATTTGACCAAGTGCTCTATCTAACATTTCAGACTCCGATATACTTGAGAGGCTTTCTTTTGCTGGAAGTATTTGGATTGAATTGACTATTTTTGTAGATCTTTGTGTTATTGGGTCAAAAGACCTAATACTATCTATTGTGTCGCCCCACAATTCAATTCTGAAAGGGCATTCACTTCCAATAGGATATATGTCTAATATACCACCACGTCTACTAGATGTTCCCGTATCCTGAACGTTAGTCTCTAACGAGTATCCCATCTTTTGCCACAGCGCTAATATTTCGTCTAAAGATATTTCATCACCAGTACTTAATATTTGATGGGTTTCTTTCAATATTTGTTTA
>Ga0114999_10008302_pt1 | contig 11596 bp, 10 predicted proteins | sample ArcticOcean_MG_C_3_FD_89820 | JGI IMG/M metagenome (GOLD analysis project Ga0114999, IMG submission 89820) | Marine microbial communities from western Arctic Ocean - ArcticOcean_MG_CB8_126 | ecosystem: Environmental > Aquatic > Marine > Oceanic | place: Arctic Ocean: Canada Basin | collected...
GCTCTGGCCGTCGTCGCAGCGACGCCCGCGACCCGCGACTGGCTGACAGTGCTCATGCTCACCGCCGTGGCCGGCGCTGCGATTGCGCTGGCAGCCTGGTGGATAACGAACCGCCGCCGCGCTGAGGCGCCTGTGCATCTGCTGCTGCTGACGATGGCCGGCTTGGCGGTATCCATCGGTATTGGCGTCGATTTCGTGACCGTGGACAACGACATCGACCGCATGAACACGGTATTCAAGTTCTACCTCAACGCCTGGGTGCTCTTCGGCGTCGTGGGCGGCGTGGGGCTGTGGCATCTTTGGGCCAGCGGGGCGGTCCGGCGCGGCCGGCTGGGCTGGGCGTGGGTCAGCCTGCTGGCGCTGCTGGTGTTGGCCAGCGCGGTGTATCCGATCCTTGGCACGCGAACCCGCCTGGCCGACCGTTTCAGCACGAACCTGCTCACTCTCAATGGTGCCGCGTTCCAGGCGACGGCGGCGTACAGCGACCCTGGGCCTGACGACAGGGCCTCGTCGCCGAATTCCCTGTACGCGCTGGCAGACGACGCTGAGGCGCTGGAGTTTATGCGCCAGAATATCCAGGGCTCGCCCGTGGTCCTCGAAGCGGTCTCCAGCCAGTACCGCTGGACGCCGCGCGTCGCTGTCTACACTGGGCTGCCAGTCGTCGTTGGCTGGGAGTGGCACCAGCTCCAGCAGCGCGGCAACAGCGGCAACGACCCGACGGCGGTCCGGCGCCGCTCGACCGACGTCCGCATCATGTACTCAACCGCCGATACCACAGCGCTCATGCGCATGCTCCATGAGTACAACGTGTCTTACATTTACGTTGGCCCCGTAGAGCGGCTCTACTTTTCCGAGCGGGGCATCGCCAAGTTCGAGGCCCTCGTGGGGGCTGAGCTGGAGCGCTTCTTCAGCAACGAGACCGTGTCCGTCTACCGTGTCCTCTAGCAGCGTTGCGGCTACTCAGGCCCGGTGCTAGGCTAGCAACGAGGCCACTATCAGGCAGAGCGGCTTTTCATGGTCACCGAAAACATCCGCGACATACTCCTGAGCATCTACCTCGGCCTGGGCATCGTCCTCACGCTCGTGCTCATCATCGGCCTGTACCTTCTGTTCAGGGCCCTGCTCGCGCTCATCCGCGCCGCGCGTAAGCCGCTGGAAAACCTGAGCCAGGTGACCGAAGCCGCGGTCGAGCACATCGTCAAGCCGCTGAAGGAAGGCGTCTCTTTCGCCAACGTCATGGGCGGCAGCCTGGGCTTCGTCAACGGGTTCGTCGGTAGCATCTTCAACCGCACCATCCGGCGCGGCAAGGACGACAAGCGCCGGCGTTAGGCCAGCCTGAACCGCGGGTAGGACCCAAACACTTTCAGCATCGATGCCTTGCGCTCGACGGCGGCCAATACCTCTTGTACCGCAGGGTCTTCGCGATGGCCATCGATGTCTACGAGGAAGTAGTACTTCCCTAGTCCCAGCCGTGTCGGGCGCGACTCGATCTTGCTGAGGTTGAGCTCCCGCCTCGCGAACTCCTCCATAACGCCGAAGAGCTGGCCGGGCTTGTCCTCGTCGAACGAGATGCAGATGGACGTCTTGTCGTCACCGGTGGGAGGATGGTCGGCGGCCGCGAGGACCACGAAGCGGGTGACGTTGTTCTCGACGTCCTGTATTCCCTCGTCCAGTATCTCGGCCCCGTAGAGTTCGGCCGCTCGCCGTGGGGCGATGGCCGCGACACCGGTGGCTGCCATAGCCTGCTCAACAGCGGCGGCGGTGCTGAGGGACGCTGCGGCGGTCGCCTCGGGGTAATGCTTCGCCAGGTACTCCCGGCACTGGGCGAGGGCCTGGGGGTGTGAGCAGACGCGCGTAATGTCCGCCGAGGATGTCCCCGGCTTCGTCATCAGGGTGTGGACGATGGGGATCGCGAGCTCGTGGCACACCTTGAGTCCTTCCCCGTGGATGAGCACGTCGAGCGTGTCGGTAACCGCCCCCTGGAGGCTGTTCTCGATGGGGACGACCGCTCGGTGCGCGGCTCCAATCCGCGCGGCCTCGGCGGAGGCGCCGATGGTCGAGCAGGGGACGAGCGTGGCTTGCGGGGCATACCGGCTCGCGGCCTCCTCTGTGAACGTGCCGGCGGGTCCAAGGTAGGCGACCCACAGATTTTCGCCTCTGTTGTCAGCGAATGGCACGAGGCGTCCTCCATGCGTGCGGCGGGGGGGCCAGGCCAGGCCAGGCCCCGGATATTGGCGAACTCAGACTAAGAGATGCCCTGCGGCTTTACTCGCTCGAGGGTTGACTCACGGCCGGCGACGACCATCACGTCTCCCTCTTGGATCGACTCAAACTTGGACGGCGCGAGGATCGGCTGGCGCCCACGGCGAATGGCGACGACGGACGCGCTTCCGTCGTCGTGCGCGCCAGCGAACCCGCAGTCCTCCAGCGTCTTGCCCACCATCTCAGGCGTGGCGTTGATTTTGCTGAAGCCGAAGTCGCTAGTCAGTTCCATGTACTCCAGCGTCTGATGTTGGAACAGGCTATGCGCTGTACGAACACCAGTTTCCTGCTCGGGATAGACCACACGATCTGCGCCGACAGCGTGTAGCGTGCGCCCGTGCAGTTCATTGGTAGCACGAGCGACGACCTCAGGCACGTTGAATTGCTGCTTCAGCAGCACCGTCGCCAACACGGACGATTGGATGTCCGTGCCGATGGCGACGACCGCTGTGTCGAAGTGCTCGATGCCCAGCTCGTCCAGCAGCTCGGCGGACGTCGCATCCCCAGACACTGCGTACGTCACCTGGCCCAGCATCTGCTGAGCGAGGGCCTGGTCCTGGTCGACGATCAGCACGTCGTGCCCGATACGGTAGAGTTCGTGTGCCACCGAGGTCCCGAACCGTCCCATACCGATCACAACGACTTGGTGGGCCATCTATTTCTCCTGCTTACCCCTCTCTGGGGCCGTCAGCCAATTCTGACACGTTCTTCCGCGTACCGGTAGACGGCGCGCCCTTCGCGGAGCGCTAGCCCGAGTGCAATCGTCAGAGGGCCAAGACGCCCCAAGTACATGCCGATAACAAGGATGACGTGCCCTGGGTCCGTCAGCTCCGCCGTGATCCCGCGTGACAAGCCCGTGGTCCCTAGCGCGGACACAGCCTCGAAGAGCAGGTCGAGGAACTCAAAGTCCCCCACTTCCAGCTTGTGCGCCTCTGTGACGGCCAGGCCGAGCACCACGCCGAGGAGCACGGCGATCGCAAGCAGGACGATTGCAAGCGCGCGCGCAACCTGCGAGAACGGCAGCTCGCGACGAAACGCCTCGACCCGCGGCCGTCCTCGGACCGAGGCATACCCGGCAACGACGAGCACCATCAGCGTGTTGATCTTTATGCCGCCGGCCGTCGACCCGGACGCGCCGCCGACGAACATCAGCAGCATGAAGACAACGTTCGTGGCCGGCCGGGTCAGCGAGAAGTCTATGGTGCTGAAGCCGGCCGTCCGGGAGGTCAGGGACTGGAACAGGGCGTTCGCAATCTGGTCGCCCACTCCCAATGGCCCTAGCGTGCCTGGGTTGGTGCGCTCGAAGATGAGCATAACGGCTCCGCCAAGCACCCACAGCCCCGCCATGCCGAGCAGCACGAGCCTTGTGTCCAGGGTCCAGCGGGAGACTCGCCGGTGCCGCCACAGGTCAAGGAGCAGCGGTAGGCTGACCGAGCCAAAGACGATGAGCGCGCTAACGACACCGATGACGACCATGTCGGTCTGGTAGCCAATCAGGCTACCGGAGTCCGGCAGGATGCTGAACCCGGCGTTGTTGAACGCGGAGATGCTCAAAAACAAGGCCTGCCACAGCGCCCCTTCCAGCGAATTAGCCTGCAAGTGCACCAATAGCACAAGGAAGCCGATGGTTTGCGCACCAACCGCAAAGAAGATGATCTGGCGCCCGAGGCGTGTCACACCGCCCAGCCCCGAGGTCCCCATGGACTCGCGCAGTACCAGCCGGTCGCCGAGCGTCAGGCGCCTACCGACGGCGACTAGCAGCACCGTCCCTGCCGTCATGATCCCCAACCCGCCCATGAACATGAGAACCAGGATTACGGCCTGCCCGAAGCCGGTCCAGTACGTGCCCGACTCGACGAGGACCAACCCCGTGACACAGGCTGCCGACGTGGCCGTGAAAAGCGCCGTGATGAAGGGCGCCGCACCGTCCATCGTCCGCGCGGCGGGGAGCGATAGTAGTACGGTTCCAACGCTGATGAGCCCCGCGAAGCCCAACACCAAGATAAGCATCGCCGACGTCGATGCTGGCAGCGTGAACCGCCGGCCACCGTCACGCACGTTGCAGCCTCAGGGTGATCGTGGGTTGCGGGAAAGAAAGGGGTGCCGTTAGGGCGCTCCCGGCAAGCCGCGTGCAGTGCACGCCGTTTCGAGTCTCTTGCCCGCCTATCGAAGTCCCTCCCGAAAGGACTCATGGTCCCGCGACCTCGGGACGGCTTCACGCTACGCCCGGCCGTGGGCACTGTCAACGCGCTTCCATCGCGCCGTTGCCTTGTTCCCCACATTGGGACGTAAGGAGATGTACTATCCCTCCACCATCGTCCTCCTCTTGCACTTAGGGTGGCGGCGAACCATTCGGAGGTGAGACTAATGCCTGAGCAATTCGTCGGCGCAGCGACCCCGGCTCCGCTAGGCGCGGAGCGCGAGGCGTGGCTGGATGCAGCTTGGGCCAACCTCGACCAAGAACGCCTCGCGCGCCTCATCACTGACTTGGTCGACATCCCCAGCCCCACGGGGGGTGAGGGTGATGCAGCGCGCTACGCCGTCCAGGCCATGCGCGACGGGGGGCTCGTCGCGCAATACGAGGAGATCACGCCCCGGCGGGGCAATGCCATCGGCCGGCTGGAGGGCTCCGGCGGAGGCGCCGGGCTGCTGCTCTACGGCCACTTCGACCACTACATCTCTGGGGCCCCGGACGACCCGCTGGTGATCGGCAACCTCGACCACACCTCGTTCCATTCGACGGCGGTGCGAGAGGGCCACCGGATTTTTGGCGCAGGCTCAGGAAACCCCAAAGCCGGGTGCGCCCTCGCCATCCACGCGGTCGAGGCGGTGCGCAAGGCCGGCGTGCCCCTCATGGGCAACGTCACGCTCGGGCTCGTCAGCGGCGGCATCCACAAGGTCGAGTTGCTGGCCGCTGGCCGGCCCTACCTGGGGCCCTCCTACGAAGGAATGGGCGCCGGTTGCGAGCACATGCTCCAGAGCGGACTCCGCGCCGACTTCTGCGTCAGCACCAAGCCCGGCTACCAAGTCCTCTGGGAGGAACCGGGAGTGGCCTGGATCAAGCTCTCGCTAAAGGGCGTGGTGGGGTACGTCGCCCGGCGTGGGGTTTTCAAGCGCCCCATAGAGGACGCCGCGGCCATCATCCCGGAGCTGATCGAGTGGTTCGAGGCATACGCGGAGCGGCACAGCGACGGCCAGGCATCGACGCCGGGCCACATCGGCGCCATCGAAGGTGGCTGGCCCTACAAACCGGACTTCTCCCCGTCGGTCTGCAATCTCTACTTGGACTTGCGCATCCACCCGAACAACACGACGGACAGTGTGCTCGCGGAGTTTGGCGAGTTCATCGACGGCCTCCGCGCGCGGAGGCCGGAGCTGGATCTGACGTGGGAGCCCTTCGCAACGATGCCGGGCTCAACGACCGATAAGCAAAACTGGGTCGTCCAGTCCTGTATCCGGGCCTGGGAGCGCGTCGAAGACAAGCCTCACACCTGGACGGCTGCCTCGGGGCTGACTGATGCGGCGGTCCTGCGCTCCTGGGGGATACCAACTGCGCGCCTTGGGGGCATGTCATCGGCTCCACGGGACCCCTCGCACGGCTTCCTCGCGGGCGAGGGCGCCGACCTTGAGGTGCTGATGCGGGTGGCGCGCTGCTATGTCTACACGATCGTCGACACTTGCACGCGCGCGCGCGCTGAACTGGGGCTCGATTAGGCCTGCTGCGCCTCAGTTGTCTATACGCGACGTAGCAGCACGACGCTGAACACGGCCCAGAGCGTGGCGCCGCCGCCGAGCGGTCCTGCGATCAGCCGCGCCCGGGCCGCGAGCCCTTCGCTTAGACTCGCAGCAAAATCGCCGGGCTTGCTCCGGGGCTTCATACGCCGCTGAGGCCGAACACATGCTCAAGCGCGCGGCGGGTAAAAACCACAGCCATGTCGCGCTTGTACGCCGCGGATCCTCGTGCGTCGTCCAGTGGATCGACGAGGTCTGCGACAAGAGCTGCGGCCTCGCGCACGGCATCAGCGCTCGCTGGACCGCCGACGAGCGCCTCCTCCACCGCCGTCGCCCGCAGCGGCGTGGGTGCGACGGCGCCGAGGCCCACGCGCGCCGCCTCGACGCGACCGTCGACCACCGTACCCAGAGCAGCCACTGCCACGGTCGCATAGTCGTCCTGTGTCCGCGGCAGGTACTTGAGGTAAACGCCCTTGTCGAACCGAGGCGCCGTCGGCACCAGTAACTCGACCACCAACTCACCGGGCTCGATCGCCGTCTCGTAATAATCGACGCAGAAGTCAGTCATCGGAACGACGCGTTCGCCTGCTGTCGACAGCAGCCTGACCTGCGCTCCTAGCGCTAGGAGCGCAGGTTGTGGGTCCTGGGCGGGGTCGCCGTGCGCCAGCCCACCACCCACCGTGCCCACGTTACGAATGCGCACTGTGCCCACTCGCCCGTATGTATTGGCCAACAGCGGCGCGTGCTCGCGCAACAGCGGTGAGCGCTCGACCTCGCGCTGCGTGACCAACGCCCCGATGCGCAGCACGTCACCATCGATGGCAATACCACGCCCGTCCGTCACGCGATGCAGGCTAACCAGGTGATCCGGTTGCACCAGCGACTGCTTCATCATGAGCGTCAGCGCCGTGCCTCCCGCCATCGGCCTGGCGTCGTCGCCATACTCGCCCAGCAGCGCAGCGGCGGCGGCCAGCGTGTCCGGTGCGTGGAAATGAAACGCGTCCACGCTACTCGTCCACCATGGCCTTAGTGATGGCCTCGACGATCTGGTAGTAGCCGGTGCAGCGACAAAGGTTCCCCATCATCCATTCGCGGACTTGGGGTTCGGACGGATGCGGATTCTCGTCGAGCAGCGCCTTGGCCGCCATGATCTGGCCCGGCGTGCAGGCGCCGCACTGGAAGCCGCCGTACCGAAGGAAGGCCTGCTGAATGGGGTGCAGCCTGCCGTCCGCCGCCACGCCCTCGATGGTCTCGATCGCCGCGCCGTCCGCCTGGGCGGCCAGGGTAATGCACGACGCGACCATGGCGCCGTTCATGATGACCGTGCACGCGCCGCACACGCCGACGCCGCATGCCTCCTTCGTTCCGGTGAGCCCGCAGTCGTAGCGCACCAAGTCAACAAGGGTCCTATACGGCGGGACCTCGGCCTCGTACGCTTGGCCGTTGATGCTCAACTGGATGTGGACGGTGGGTGGTGCTGAAGGCATGGAGGACTCTGCTATGCTCGCGCCGCCGCATGCTATCGCAGCTGACCGAACCAGGCCAGCGCAGGCCACGGAGGCCCACCATGAGCACCCACGCCCCCGAATCCATTGGCACCCCCACACCCCGCGCGGACGGCGTCGAGAAGGTAACCGGCGCTGCGCTGTATGCCTCCGACGTCCGGCTGCCGGGCACGCTGTGGGGCAAGACGCTCCGCAGTCCTTACGCCCACGCTCGCATCGTTGCCATCGATACGTCCAAAGCCACCGCCGTGCCTGGCGTCCACGCCGTGCTAACAGGGTCTGACCTCGGCAACGCAACCTACGGGCGACGCATCGTCGACGTGCCAGTGCTGGCGCGCGGCGTCGTGCGTTTCGTCGGGGAGCAGGTCGCAGCCGTGGCAGCCGACGACGAGGACATCGCCCAGCGCGCGCTGCACCTCATCGATGTTAAGTACGAGGAACTGCCCCCTGTACTCGACCCGGTCTCCGCCATGGCCCCCGACGCCCCGCTCCTGCACCCCGGAGTGGTCGACTACCCCGGCCTTCCCATTCCCCTCGACGCGCCGTCAAACGTGCTGCACCAGACCAGCTGGGGCAAAGGCGACCTCGAGGCGGGCTTCGCCGCGGCCGAACTCATCGTCGAGAACACCTTCACGACACCGACCGTCCACCAAGCCTACATGGAGCCGCACTGCTGCCTGGTCGACATCGACACTGACGGCCGAGTGCAAGTCTGGGCACCGGCGAAGGCGCCCTACAGTGCAAAGGCCCAGATCGCCCATGCCATCAGCCTTCCGCCGGAGCAGATCGTCCTCAACCCCGTGACCATCGGCGGCGACTTCGGGGGCAAGGGCTCGCCAATGAACATTCCATTGACCTACTTTCTGGCGAAGGCGGCCGGGCGGCCGGTCCGAATGGTCTTCGATTACTTCGAGGAGTTCATGGCCGCGAACCCACGGCACCCGTCCATCGTCACGATGCGAACGGGGGTCAGGCATGACGGGAGCATCACAGCGCACAGCGCGAACGTTATCTTCGACAGCGGCGGCTACGCAGGCTTCAAGCCGCTGGGCTTCCTGCCGGGAGCGGCCGGTGCCGCGGGCCCCTATCGGATGGACAGCGCCCGCATCACCGCATCGATGGTCTACACCAACAACGTGCCCTGCGGTCACATGCGCGGCCCCGGCGAGCCTCAGGCTATCTTCGCGGTCGAGTCGCAGATGGACTGCGTCGCCCGGGCCATCGGCATGGACCCTTTCGCGTTCCGCCGCAAGAACCTGATCGTCGACGGCGACGAAACACCGGTGGGACGCAAGCTCGAGGAGCTTCGGGGCGTGGAGACGCTCGAAGCCGCGGGCGAGGCCGCGGGCTACCATGACCCGAAGCCCGCCAACGTCGGTCGTGGCGTCGCCCTGGGGGACCGCACGCCCGGCGGCGGCGAGACCTACGCGTGGGTCACGCTCGACGGCGACGGCACCGTGGTCGTGTCGACGACCATCTTCGAGCAAGGTAGCGGCAGCTACACTACGCTCCAGCAGGTGGTCGCGGACCAGCTGGGCCTATCCGCCGAGCGCGTCGCCTATCGCGTGCGGGACACCGACACGGTGTCCTTCGACTCTGGCGTGGGAGGGAGCCGGGTCACGCGGGTTGGCACCCAGGCCGCCTTCGCAGCCGCCGAAGACGTCAAGCGCAATGCCTGCCAGTTGGCCGCCAAGCTGCTGGGCTGGCCCTTGGAACAGCTAAGCTTAGAGGGCGACTCTATCGTTCGCGCGGACACCGGCGAGGCGCAGCCATGGGCGCCGCTGGTCACGCGCACCGGCGAAGCCATCACCGGCAGTGCGCACGTTCAGGACACGGCTCCATCACCTATCGTCGGCTTTACCTGCCAAATCGCCGAGGTCGCGGTCGATACCCAGACGGGCGAGGTCACGCTGCTCAGGCTCACGACGGCTCACGACACCGGTCGCATTATCAATCCGATGGGGCACCAGGGCCAGATCAACGGCGGCGTGCAGCACGGCGTCGGCTACGGAATGATGGAGGAACTGATTATCGAAGACGGGCGGGTGACGACGCTGTCGTTCGGTGATTACAAGATCCCGACGGTGGCTGACATGCCCGAGCTGCGCACGGTACTGCTCCAGAGTGACAGCGGCGTTGGTCCCTACAAGATCAAGGGCATCGGCGAGAACCCCAATGCTCCGACCGCCGCCGCCATCGCCAACGCGGTGGCCGACGCATGCGGCGTACGGATCGCGGATCTGCCAGTCACCGCCGAGAAGGTGTACCGCGCCCTCAGCGGCACCAACTAGAGCCGGGCGCGCCGGAACAGCAGGTAACGAACCCCCAAGATCGTGCCCAGAATGAACAGGATGCTGAGCACTGTCCCCGCCTCGGCCGCCCCTGGCGGTCCGCCTCTGAAGCGCCCTAGTCCCGTCCCGAAGGTCGGGTCGTTGAAGCCCAGGTAGCGGATCAGGGTCGACTCCCGCACCGCGAACACGAAGAAGATCGTCCATGAAATCGATATCGCGGGCGCCAGCATGGGAATCGTGACGCGGCGTAGGGTCGTGAAAGGAGACGCGCCGCTGGTGGCCGACACTTCCTCCATGTCCTTGCCTACCTGCCGCATGGCCGCGTTGGTGATGCGGTACGGGATTGCCAGCCGATACGCCAGCGCATAGGTCACGCCGATCAGCGAGCCATACAGCGGTATTCCCCGGATCGTTAGGAAGAGCGTGAGAAACGCCACGCCCGCCAGGGCCGCGGGTATGACCAGGGACGAGGTCGCCAGCAAGTCCAGGCCGTTCTTCCATGGCCCCGCCCTGGAGCGGACCACCGTCCACGCCACGAGAACGATGACGATCGTCCCTAGTGTCGCGCTGCCTATGGACATCACGGCGCTGTTGAACAGCGCATCGAGGAATCGCGAGCTGGTCAGCTGAGCCCAGTAGCCTGACAGCCCTGCCCGGAAACTGCCCTGGACCAAGCGATACCCAGGGACCCCCCAAGTGAGCGCCAGGTAGGCAAGAACGAAACCCGCGGTGGGCAGGAACCAGTAGCCCAGCTCCAGCTTCGGCGCGCGCATGCTGTTGCCCGTGATCGTCGCGTACTTGGCGGTGTGGCGCGTGGTGAGGGCGTAGACCGCGAACAGCACGAACAACGTCACCATACCCATCACCGCATAGGCCGAGGCCAAGCCGAATCCAGTGTAGCTACCGTCCGCACTGTTGAGCGCAGCCCAAATGCGGAAATTGAAAAGCGACACCTTGCCGGCTCCCCCAAGCAGGAACGGGACCAGCGTGGAGTCCAGCGTAAGCCACACGGCCAACACCACAGCGGTGAAGACGCCGGGGAAGAGCAGCGGGGCGGTGACTCGCCGTAGCGTCCCCCAATGTCCCGCGCCGGATGCCCGGCTCGCCTCCTCCATGGCTCCATTCTGGTTACGGAGAATCGCCGCCAGGACTAGAAAGACAATGGGGGTCAGCAGCAGGCCCTGGAAAACGATCATCATCTGAATGTTATAAGGGTCGATCGGCCCTCTCGTGATGTCCAGGTTCAGCGTCTCGCGGAGCCAAATATTGACCTGGCCAGTCCGCGGCAGAAGGTGCTCCAACCATGCATTGGTCATGGTGCTTTGCGGGATCAGGAACGGGACCAGCACGAGGATAAAGATGGCGTTGGGGAACGGAATGTCTGTCCGCTCGACGATCCAGGCCAGCGCGAAACCGAGGACCACAGAGATGGTGACAACGCCCGCGACGTAGAAGAAGGTGTCGCGCCCCAGCCTATACAGCCCGCCCTGAGTTGCCGCATCCTGAAAGTTGCTGGTCGTGAAGAACGCCTGGCTCTCGAAGGGAAGCGACCCAATGGGGCCGCGAACCGCGGCGAAGATTAGCATCAGCATCGGCACCGCCACGAGCGCCGTGAGGCCGACCCCGGCCAGGGCCGCAATCGGCCGTTGTCCGGCCGGCAGGAACCATCGGCTTCCAACCGCGGCCGGTGCCGGCCGGGCCATTACCTTTGGTTGGTCGATGCTCGCCAATCCACTCCCCTCTTGTGCTCGCCGCAGCCCCCGCGGGAGCATACGTGACTACACCTCCATACGCCCCTCGGCCGCA
>Ga0114999_10008304_pt1 | contig 11595 bp, 11 predicted proteins | sample ArcticOcean_MG_C_3_FD_89820 | JGI IMG/M metagenome (GOLD analysis project Ga0114999, IMG submission 89820) | Marine microbial communities from western Arctic Ocean - ArcticOcean_MG_CB8_126 | ecosystem: Environmental > Aquatic > Marine > Oceanic | place: Arctic Ocean: Canada Basin | collected...
ATTGGACCAGGTGCACCCCAGCGCCGTCGCTGGGCCAGCCGACGCTACTCGGCTAGCAGTTCGGCCCGGACGAGAGCCGGGGGCAAAGAGCCGATCGTGAGCAGGCGGTCGTAGAACTCGCGGGGCTCAGTGGGCTCGCCGTACTTGGCGATCCACGCGGCGCGCATCTCTTCGATCTTCGTCGAGCCGATGAGGTAGCCCAGGAAGTAGGTGGGGCGACCGGTGTACATGCCCACTTCGAGTTCGGCGGCCATCCGGTCGAACCGGACCTCCTCGACCATGAAGTCGACGGCCTCGTCGAATGTCATCTGGCCGGTGTGGAGACTGGCCTCGAGGATGACCCGTGCCGCGCGCCACAGTCGGTTGCGTAGCTGCGTGAGCTTCACGTCGTCTCCCTCGAGGAATCCGAGCTCGAACATCATCTGCTCGGTGAACAGGCCCCAGCCTTCCGAGAAGATCGATTCGCGCACGTAGTGCCGCAGCCGGCGGGGATTCTCGTAGACCTTCAGCGCCTGGGCGTGGTGACCGGGATAGGCCTCGTGCACCGCGATGATCGGGATCCACGCCGTGTGGTGCGCAGAAAGCCGTGCCTCGTGCTGCTCCGGCGTGAGGTTTTCTTCGATGGGTGTGAGTACGAGACGACCCTGCAGATCGTCGTCGTCCGGACCGACGCTATCGAAGGTCCCGAACGGCGAAGAGCGCCGCTGCGCCGGCGGCGTGTCGACGGTGATCACGTTCTCACCCTCGGGCAACGTCAGCACGTTGTTGGCGTAGACGAACGCCTGCGCCGCGCCCATCTGTTCCTGGTAGGCCGCCTTGAGGCCCTCTGCCGTCGGATGGTCTTTCTTGAGCTCCTCGTAGACCTCTACCCAGTGCTTGCCTGGCGCGATCCGCTCGGCAACTTCCTGGGCCTCCAGCGTCGTCTCCGCGAACGCGGCGCGTCCCATCGCAATGATGTCTTCCGCGTCCTCGGCCATGCCCCAGCGATTCTGCAGGATGTAGTCGTAGTGCTCTTTGCCGATCGCCCAGCTGCCGTCCGACCGCGGCAAGAGATCGGTCTCGAGGAAGGCGAGGTACGACGCCAGCTGCGCCAGCGCCTCCGTTCCAGCGCTCGCGGCGGCGCCCTCGAGAAGGCCCAGGTTGGATTCGAGAACGGCGTGCGTGGCGCGTGTCTGGAAGATCGCCTCGCGCGTCGAGCGTTCCGGTGGTCGAGTCAGATTCGTCCGCGCCTGCGACAACGCGCCGGGAACCGCACCCAGAACGATCGTGGCCCGCTCCTGGTCAACCTCGCCGCCGAACTCGGGGTCCGGGAACAGGCCGTTGATCTGCCGACCCGGCACGTAGAGCAACGGCTCCATCTCGGTCGCGCGTCGGCGTTCCGCCGAATAGATGTCAGAGCGCAGGAAGCCGATCATCGCGGCGCGATCCGTGTGCTGTGCCAGTTCGAGCGGCACCGGATCGAGAGCCCCGAGGTCGGCGAGCAAGGCCCGCCGCGGTTCAAGATCGGCCTCGAAGCGAGCCGTGGAGAATTCCGGTGTGCCGGTCGCACGCAACGCATCGAGGTTCCAATCACTGCGATGCTGACTGACGATCTCGATGTACTCGTCAACGAGCTGGTCGAGCGTCGAGCCCGCATCAGGCGCCGGCTCGGGGGCCGCGCAACCGCCGCACACACCCGCCGCCAGAACCAACGACATCATCTTGTGCAGGACCATCGGACACCTCGGATTGGTTGGCTAGAAAATCAGATGTAGATGTTGCCCGGACCGGCAACTCGCCTAACAATGCCCGCATTCTACGACCCTCACCAGGAGACCCCTCTTCGAAATCTCCACTCATTCGTCCTGTTAGACGTCGGCTCGACCGTTGTGTCCAGCGTTAGGGCGCGTTTCGTCCTCTAGGTCGCCTCGTGACGATCCGGCCGGGAGCCCCGGGCCCTGACACGCATGCTGTAGGAACGCGCAGAGGTCCTATTCCCAGGCCCTGAGTCCTATTGTGTAATGATCATGTGTAACCGTATGATCCATACATGGCAGAAAAGTTACGGGTTCAGGTTCTGCTGACCGAGGAAGAGCGCGAGCGGTTCCGCGGTTGTGCCACCGCGGCTGGCACTTCGCTCAGCACATGGCTTCGCGAGGCCGGGATCGAGCAGGCGGGACGGCGCGAGCGACGCCAGAAACTGGACACGGCGGAAAAGCTCGAGGCGTTCTTCGAGGAGTGCGATGAAATCGATGACGGCGCCGGCCCGGAGTCCAACTGGGACGACGTGAAGGCCATGGTTGCCGAGTCGAAGATCCACGGGTTGCCGAAACCGTGATCTTTGTCGACGCCGACGTTTTCATGTACGCCGTTGGGCGCAACCATCCGCTACGCATGCCCTCGCGGCAGTTCTTCACCATTAGCCGGGTGAGCAGCGTGCCGCTATGCACCTCGGCGGAAGTTCTGCAGGAACTCATGCACGCCTTCATCAGCGCGAACCGCCAGGCCCGGCTCGACGCCGCACTGCGCCTGGCCGGTGACGCGTGCGGCCAGATCTGGGACGTGGAGGTGGCCGATGTGCGCCTTGCCCACACCTTGCAGCCCAGTTACTCCGGGCTGTCGTCGCGCGACCTCGTTCATGTCGCGTCGTGTCGCCGCCGCGATGTTCGGGAGATCAAGACCTGGGACCGCGGTCTCGCGGCCGCTTTCGGCTAGCGCGCGGCCCGGGAAACAAGCGCGGGCGCGATACCGGATGAAACTTCGTGGTGGCTGGTCGAGAGCGTCCTCTTGTCGATGCTCGGTGGCGCGGGCGGGATCATCATGACCTTGTGGCTGCGTGGTCTCATGCTGGGGTTCCAACCTCCGCTCCCCGGGCCCATGGACCTCTTCAACTTCCCGGTCGACTGGCGGGTCGTTTCCTTCACCTTCGGTATAGCACTCGTCGCCGGCTTGCTCTTCGGACTCGCTCCGGCGCTCCGCAGTTCGCGCACTGACCTGGTATCGACACTCAAGGAAGGGTCTCGCGGGACCGCGAGCTCCGGCCGCAGATTCGGTCTACGGGGTGCTCTCGTAGTTCTTCAGGTAGCCGTCTGCGTGATCTTGCTGGTTGGCGCCGCCCTCATCGTGCGGAGTTCACAACACGCCGCCGACGTGGACCTCGGGTTCGATCCAGCCGGCCTTCTGACCTATCGCGTGGACATGGACATGCTCGACTACGAGGCGCCCGACGCGTCGCAGTTCTTCGACACGGCCACGGAACGCATCAGCGCGTTGCCAGGAGTCCGCGCCGTCGGACTCGCGAGTCGGATGCCACTCAGCTTCGGTCTCAATACGAACGGGATCTACATCGACGGCCGACAAACCAGCTCGGACGATCCGGCCATTTTTGTCGACGCCACCACGGTTAATGGCGGCTACTTCGAAGCTCTCGGACTCGATCTACTCGACGGACGCTGGTTCGGCGCCCAAGACACTTCCGACACGATCGATGTGGTTGTGGTTTCCGCGGCGTTCGAGCGGGAGCTATTTCCGGAGGGCGCCGTCGGGCAGCGGTTCTACAGCGACGGCCTTGGCGGCAACGCTTTCGAGATCGTGGGAGTGGTTGGCGACACGAAAGTCCGAACGGTCGGCGAGGAACCACGTTCCTACGTCTACTACTCGCGTGAGCAGCGCACCCGTGTGAGCGGGCCGTTCGCGATCCGTCTCGATCGCGACTCACCCGAACTGCGGGCCGCGGTACGGACCGAACTTCTTGCTATCGAGCCCGAGCTGATTTTCAACGAGGACAGCGACATGCTGGCCGTCCTGGGCGCCTCGCTGTTCCCGGTACGATTCGGAGCAGGCATGCTGATCGCGGCAGGCGTGATCGCACTTCTGCTCGTCTCGGTGGGTCTCTACGGCGTGATCGCGTACTCGGTGGCACGGCGTGCCAAGGAGATCGGCGTCCGCATGGCGATGGGCGCCCACGCCGGTAACGTCGTAGGCATGGTCGTCGGTCAGGGAATGCGCGTGGTCGGCATCGGCATTGGCATCGGACTGGTCGCGGCCTTCGCAGCGACACGACTACTCTCCACGATGTTGTACGGCGTGGATCCTTCAGATCCCCTGACGCTTGCCAGCGCGGTCGTATTCCTGGCGTTGGTGGCGCTGGTTGCGTGTACGCTGCCAGCGCTCCGCGCGACCCGCGTTCACCCGGCCGAAGCCCTGCGGGACGCGTAGTCCGGGGCCGGGTTGAACCCGCCGCACGGCGGGGTGCGCGGAGTTGTAAGATCGCTTCTGCGTCTCTGAGCGCGTCGCGACCAGAGGCCCATACGGTATCGGGACGGCGCCGGGCCCTGTGCGGTGCAGATCTGTGAACCGCGTCAGACCCGGAAGGGAGCAGCGCTAAGCGGGATCCTGCAGGTGCCGCAGGCCAACCCGGCGTTCGTTCCGCTTTTTCGCCTTCACTCAACTTGCCCAGACCCAGGATCGAATGGCACGGCCCACCTATCAGGTACTCGCCCGCAAATGGCGACCGCAGCAGTTCGACGACGTCGTCGGCCAGCGCCCTGTCGTGCGAACGCTCGTGAATGCCTTGCAGCAACAGCGGCTGGCGCACGCCTACTGCTTCTCGGGGATCCGGGGTGTAGGCAAGACCACCATCGCCCGACTGCTCGCCAAGGGCCTCAACTGCCGCTCGTTTGAGGGTCCGACCGCAACCCCGTGCGGTACTTGCGAGTCATGCGTCGAGATCATGGAGGGCCGCTCGCTCGATGTCTTCGAGCGCGACGCCGCTTCCGATCGCGGCATCAACGAGATGAAAGAACTCATCGAGATCGCGCGCTACTCGCCGTCGCGCGACCGCTACAAGGTCATGATCCTCGATGAGGCGCACATGCTCACGGCCGACGCTTCGAACGCGCTGCTCAAGGTCCTCGAGGAGCCGCCTGAGTACATCGTCTTCGCGCTTGCCACGACCGAGCCGAACAAGATCCTTCCCACGATCCTGTCGCGCTGTCAGCACTACCAGCTATCGCGTATCAGTCAGCGCGAAATCGAAGAGCATCTCGCCAAGATAGCCACGGCTGAGAACATCGCCATTTCCGCCGACGGGCTCGCGCTGGTAGCAACCGCTGCCGACGGCAGTTTGCGCGATGCCCAGACCCTGCTCGACAAGCTGATCGCCTTCGCCGGCGAGTCCATTGACGAGGCCACGGTGGTCGACCTGCTGGGACTCGTCGACCGCGTGCTGTTGTTCCGAGCGGTAGACCTCATTGCCGCGGAAGATGTCGCTGGAGTACTCGGACTCGTCAACGAGATGGTTCAGCAAGGAATCGATCTGCATCAGTTCGCGGTCGACCTGCTGGGCCACATCCGCAATCTGCTCGTGGTGAGGACGGTCGACGAGCCGGGCGAGATCCTGCACCTGCCCGTCGCCGACCTCGAGATGCTTACCGCGCAGGCCGCACACTTCGAGATCGACGATCTGGATCGCGCCTTCACACTGTTGGCTGGCAGCGAGTACCGCATCAAGATGGCCGAGCAGCCGCGCTATCACCTGGAGGTGATCCTGGCGCGACTGGCACGGATGCCACGACTGCAGCCGGTGGAAGACCTGATCGCGATCCTGCAGGGAGGCGAGCCCAGCGGCAGCGCGCCGCGGGGTGGCGGTGGCGGTCGCGGCCGCAAGACGACCCCGCCGAAATCCACGCCGACCGCCGCCACGCCAGCGCCAGCGGCTAGTGCGGCGCCGACTCCTGCTCCCACCGCGCCCGAGCCTGAGGCCGAGGCCATCGTGGCGGCGCCCGAACCCGAGATCGAGCCTGTGCCCGCGCCACCGCCCGTCGCCGCACCCGAGCCGACGCCTGTGGCGGCCACACCTGAAATCGCGCCTGACCCCGAACCGACTCCCGCACCCGTCGCGCCAGATCCAGCACCCGCGCCGACCCCTGTCGCTGCCGTAGTTGAGCCCGAGCCGAGCCCCGAGCCTCCCGTCGTGCAGCCGGAGCCCATCCCAGCACCTGCCGTAGCCGAGCCGGCGCCTGTTGCTGAAGCAGCCGCCGCGCCTACCTCTGGGCTGTTGGCCAAGGTCCAGGCAAAGCTCAGCGAGACCCATCCGCTGGTGGCGCAATCGCTCAGTCGTACTTGCGGAATTGATCTCGCCGGCGAGGCTCTCGTCTTCCGCTTTCCACCGACCGCCGGCCTCTTCGCTGACCGTTTCAAAGACCCCGACATCAAGCCCGCGTTACGCGCCGCCTGCGAGGCCACGCTCGGCCGCAGCGTCGCTCCCCGGGTCGAAATCGACCCCAACGCGCCGCCACCGACGCCGAAGGCAAAGCCTGTAGCGCCGGCCCAGCCTTTGCCGCCGGAACCCAACGCGGTACGCGCAGCCTCGCCGCAGCCCCCCGATGACGACATCCCGCACCCGGCGGATGCACCACCTGCGTCACACGCCAGCCCGCCGAACGCCGCAGCGTCAGCACCGGCATCGGCACCATCCCCGGCCCAAACGGCGCCGCCCGCGCCCGAGCCGACCCCACCTGCTGAGCCCAGGCCCGTGCGGACCCCGGCAAGCCCGGAGCTACGCCGTCAGGTCGAGAACGATCCCGGCGTCCAACAGCTCCTGGGCGAGCTCAAAGGCAGCGTTCTTTCGGTAGAGGAGATCCAAGAATGAACATGAAGAAGATGATGCAGCAGGCCCAGCAGATGCAGGACAAGATGCAGGCTGAGCTGTCCGAACTGCGTGTCTCGGCGGCGGCTGGTGGCAGCGTGGTTACGGCCACACTCAACGGCCAGAAGGAACTTCTTTCACTCGACATCGACGCAGCCGTTGTCGACCCGGAAGAGGTCGAGATGCTGCAGGACCTCGTGGTCGCAGCGGTCAACGAGGCATCCCGGCGCGTCGACGAAGAAGTACAGAGCAAGCTTGGCGGCATGATGCCTCCAGGGCTTGGCGGGATGCTCGGCTAGCCGTGAGTTTCACCGAGTCGGGTTCGCTCGCCGACCTTATCGAGCGCCTGCAACGTCTTCCGACCGTCGGTCGCAAGACAGCCCAGCGCCTGGCGTTCTACCTGCTGAAGGCGCCGGCCAGCGAAGCACAGGAACTCGCCGACGCGATCCTCGAGGTCCGGCGTCGGATCAAGCCTTGCGGCGAGTGCAATCTGCTCACTGACGACGACCCGTGCCGCTACTGTTCCGATCCGGGACGGAACGACTCCGTTCTGTGCGTGGTGGAGGAAGGACACGACCTCGCCACCATCGAACGGACGAGCCATTTCCACGGGCGCTATCACGTGCTCGGGGGATCGCTGTCGCCACTTGATGGAGTCGGCCCCGACGAACTGCACCTCGACCAACTCGAGCGGCGCGTGCGCGAGAACGGGGTGAAGGAAGTCATCGTCGCCACCAACCCGACCGTGGAAGGTGAAGCCACCGCGGCCTATCTCGCCCGATTGCTCAAGCCGCTGGGCGTCTCGGTCACGCGAATCGCCGCCGGAATCCCCGTTGGCGGCGACATCGAATACGTCGATGCAGTCACCATGTCGCGCGCTCTTGAAGGCCGCCGCGAGCTCTGAGTCTCGGTCGCTTCCCGACTACTTGAGCATGTCGGCGACTGTCGCGCTCATCGACGCGGGCAGCCCGATGAGAACGATCCGCCGGACAGCGAGGGCGCTGTCGACGCCCCATGGGCATTTCTCGAAGAGCGTCAGAAACACGCCGACAACGATCAACGAGAAGAGATAAGTAGCGACCACACGTTTCACGTACTCCGACCGGCAGCGTCCGAGATAGCCGCGGTAGGTATTGAAATACGTAAACAGGCCCACGAGTAAGACCGAGATCAGGCCAACGAGGGCGATATTGCCCGTGGGCAACTCGCTCCCGAGAACCCAAACCTCTTCGGTGAAGGCTGTCGGTATCGCCAGCAACGTAGCGCCCACCACAATCTGCATCAGGTCTCGTGGTCGAAGCTCCACCATAAAGGGCTTGGCGACGTAGCTGACTACGTCGCCAAGCTGTCGACGATCAGATGGAGCCTGTTCAGATAGCCGTTGATGCGCTGGATCCGCGGCTTCGGGATCTGTTTGCCAGGTCCATTTTCAGCCACTGCGACCTCCTCGCCGCGCAAGCGGGTTCGTTCTTGTCGGAACGGATACTCGATGCTACCTTTTCCGCTACAGCCGGACGCGGAGAAAACGTGTCCGGCTGGACTCTTTTCTGGTTCCTGAGTAGCTCAATTGGTAGAGCATCCGGCTGTTAACCGGAGGGTTGCAGGTTCAAGTCCTGCCTCAGGAGCCTTTTTCTTTGCGCCCAGACCACCAGGTCTTCCGTTATGACCAGTGGACGCAAAACCAGGGCGATCTCGCGACCCGTCATCGGGTGGCGCGAGTGGGCTGCGCTCCCTGACCTAGGCATCGATCAGGTCAAAGCGAAGATCGATACCGGCGCGCGAACGTCGGCGTTGCACGCGGTCCGGGTAAGCAACGCGCGCAAGGGCGACGTCGACATCGTGCGCTTCGAGATTCACCCGCTACAGCGCCGGTCCCATCCGAGCGTTCATTGCGAGGCAGAGCTTGTCGACGAACGCTACGTCCGCAGCTCCGACGGCGTGCGGGAACTTCGTCCGGTGGTGGAAACCACGATCGTGGTAGGCGAGGATGCGTGGTCGATCGAGCTCACCCTCACCGACCGGGCGCTCATGGGCTTCCGGCTACTGCTCGGACGTCGCGCGTTGCGGCGCCGATTCGTGGTCGACCCGAGCCGTTCGTGGCTCCGCTCGGACCGTTCCTAGGCCAAGGCAGGCACCATGCGCATCCTGATCATGTCGCGCAAGCGATCGCTCTACTCGACGAGCCGTCTCGTGGAGGCGGGTGAGGAGCGCGGGCACGAGATCGTCGTCATCGACTACCTGCGCTGCTACATGAACATCACCTCACGACGACCGCAGGTGATGTACTCGGGCGAATCGATAAGCGGAATCGATGCGGTGATCCCGAGGATCGGGGCCACCTATACGTTCTATGGCGCGGCCGTAGTGCGGCAGTTCGAGGCGATGGGCGTCCTGTGTGCCAACGACTCCGACCCGATCACGCGCTCGCGCGACAAGCTGAAGGCCATGCAGCTCCTGGCGCAGAAGGGTGTCGGCTTGCCGGTCACGAGCTTCGCCCACTCGACAAAAGACGTCGACGGTTTGATCAACATCGTTGGCGGTACGCCGCTTGTGATCAAGCTCCTCGAAGGCACCCAGGGACTCGGCGTGGTTCTTGCCGAGACCAAGAAGGCTGCAACCTCGGTGATCGAGGCGTTCCGGGCGCTCGACGCGAATATCCTGACGCAGGAGTTCATCGCCGAATCCGGCGGAGCCGACGTCCGAGCCTTCGTGGTCGGGCGCAAGGTGGTCGCGGCAATCAAACGCCAGGGAGCGCCAGGCGAATTCCGCTCGAACCTTCATCGCGGTGGAACAGCCACCGCGGTCAAGCTCACCAAGGTCGAACGACGCACCGCCGTGGACGCCGTCCATGCTCTGGGTCTGAAGGTCGCCGGCGTCGACATGGTCCAGTCAGATCGCGGCCCGCTCGTGCTCGAGGTCAACTCCTCCCCCGGGTTAGAGGGCATGGAAAAGGCGAGCGGAGTGGACGTGGCGGCCGAGATCTACGCGCACCTGGAGCGCCGGCATGCGCAGCGCGAGAGTCGGCGACTCCGAGCCCGCAGCTGATTGGGGACGAACCGCCCCGCGGCCTTCTCGCCGCTGCGCTTCAAGCTGTAGCATTACCGCCGAATTCGTTGCTCCTCCAGCCGGTAGCCCTGCCATGAAGACAATCCGCACCCGACTCGTTCTCGTCGCCGTCGTGGCGATTCTCGGCGGCGCTGCCCCTGCCCCCCAGAACGAGGCCGCCCTGCGGCAGCTGGTGGGCACCCGGGTCACCGTTCTCATGGACATGCCGGCGACGCAGTCCGGTATCGACTACTACCCGCAGCGCAGCGAGAAGATCGCCTACGACAAGTACCGCAACCGGATTCGTGAAACCGGAATAGCCATCGATGCCAACGCCACGGCCACGATTACCGAAATCAAGATCAAGGGAAAACACATCGAGTTTCAGCTCGACGGTGGCGGCTACGGAAACTTCGGCGACTACGAGCCGACCAAGCCGAACGTCCCCTACCCGGCCAAGACGCGCCGCGAAGAGGATCTCGAGCGCGATCTCCGTGACGAAACGGACATCAATGAGAAGCGACGCATCGAGCGCCAGATTGATGATCTCCGTGATCAGCGTGAGCGCGACTATCAGCGCGATCGGCAATACGCCGAGGAGCAGTACCGTCGGGATGTCGAGCGTGTCGACGACCAGCGCGTTCGGGCCGGTTCCCGCATCAATGTGCGGTTTGACCGCGACGTCCCCGCGCAGACCAAGACCGTGGGCGGGCTGCAGGCCAGTCTGAGCGAACTCATCGACTTTGGCACCGAGGTGGAATCGTCGGTGGAGTACGGGGCCGATGACCGGCGCTGCCGATCGTTGTGTTGGCCAGCCACCACGTGGACCGTTCCCATTACCAAGGGAATGTCGCAATTCGACGTTCGCGGACGCCTGGGACCGTCGATTTCGTGCAACGAAGAGGCCTCGGGATCGCTGACCAGCGTCACGTGCAACTACGACCTCGGTGAGAGCACCGCCGAAGTGGTCTTCGTCAACAACGCGGTGGTCGGCTACGTCATCAGGTCACGTTGACGGCGCCTCCCACGAAGCCGCCCCGCTGGTCCGCGGTTCCGTCCGGTGCCCTGACCGCATTCGTGGTCGCTGTCGCGGCCTTCGGCTACGGGTGCCGACCGACGGGCGTTCCGGCGGCGGACGATCGACCGAACATCCTTCTGATCATCGTCGATGACCACGCCTATCAGGCCATTGGTGCGTACGGCTCGGTGCTCAACGAGACCCCGAACATCGATCGCATCGCCGCGGCCGGGATTCGCTTCGACCGAGCTCTGGTAACCAACTCGATCTGTGCGCCGAGCCGCGCGGTGATTCTCACAGGCAAGTACAGCCACGCGAACGGCGTGCTCGACAACGTTGATGACTTCGACGGCGAGCAGCCGACCTTCCCGCGGCTTCTGCAAACCGCGGGCTATCAGACGGCGGCGTTCGGCAAGTGGCATCTCAAGAGTGAGCCGACCGGCTTCGACACCTGGGAGGTGTTGCCCGGCCAGGGGCACTACTACAACCCCGATCTCCGAACCGCCGCCGGCAGGATCCGGCGCGAGGGCTACGTAACCGACATCGTTACGGACCTGACGCTCGATTGGCTCGATGGCGGGCGCGACGAAGACCGTCCGTTCTTTGTCTGGCTGGGGCACAAGGCACCGCATCGCAACTGGATGCCGGGGCCTGATCACCTGACCACCTACGCCGATACGACGTTCGTGGAACCGTCCACTCTCTTCGACGACTACTCCGATCGCGCACCCGGCGCAGCCACCCAGGAAATGGAAATCGATCGGCACATGACCCTGATGTACGACCTCAAGGTGAGGCCTGCCGGCGACACGACCGCGGAATGGGAAACGAATTTCTGGGACGGCATGGACGACCGCATGACGACGGCGCAGCGGGCCGACTGGGATGCCGCATTTGATCCCCG
>Ga0114999_10008307_pt1 | contig 11592 bp, 17 predicted proteins | sample ArcticOcean_MG_C_3_FD_89820 | JGI IMG/M metagenome (GOLD analysis project Ga0114999, IMG submission 89820) | Marine microbial communities from western Arctic Ocean - ArcticOcean_MG_CB8_126 | ecosystem: Environmental > Aquatic > Marine > Oceanic | place: Arctic Ocean: Canada Basin | collected...
AGTATGAATTTTATATTTGGAATAGTAGTTGGAGTTTTTATTGCGTTTTTTTGCATACAACCTGACAGATTAGGTGATGTAATGCATTGGGCTGGCGATAAAATGGCTGGTCGTGAACAAATGGAGATATTTAACAATGATTAGAGCAAGATACCTTGCATTACCACTAGTTATTCTATGTAACAGTGCTTTTGCATTAGATGTAAACTGTGATTATAGTGATAAGACACAGGTTAAATCTGTTGGAACTATAGATGGAATACGTAATTATAATAGTGAAGTAGCTGATTATGCGGAAGATAAACGCGTTTGTGCAGTGAAATTTGACGCAAAAGTGGGCAAAAAGTGGTATGAAACCAAAAATTTCTACGTATTTGGCCCGGATATGAGCCAAACTGAGGCATGTAATAAGGCAAAAGACAAAGCTAAGATAGCAGTGCTAGAGCAGCATGCTCCTCAGTTAGTAACAAGTAATGTTGAGCATGTATGTACAGAGAAGACACCTGAGAAGGTAGTAGAGAAGGATCCTAAACCTATACATGATACGAAACATGCAGATTTAGTACATGATGAGTTAGTACAGGCTAACATTGATCTCATGAATAACAATAATATAAGGCACAGAAATAAAGTCCTCATTAATGATATAATACATGAGAGGAGAAATAGAAGCCACAAAGATCACAACAATATGATGACTATTTTGCAATTTGGGATGGATATCCTTTCACATGTAAATCGGTAATAAATAGTTCTGAGGGGAACGAGAATGATCAACATATTTGTAATTATGTTTGTTGTAATATTTGATTATAGTAATGGGGTGCAGACATCCATGGAATTGAAATTTGATACAGTAGAGCAATGTTTTGAACACAAGAGATTAGTTGATAGAGACCCATCTGTATTATACTATCAAGGAAAGAATATAGAAAATTTAGAGTATGGGTGTGTTAGATATTTAAAAAATTATGTTGAAGAGTGTGAAATATTACCAATGGATTACATTAATAAAAAAGAGTGCATACCATACTGGGACCACTGGGGTAAACATTCAAGAGGTGAACGTGGTACCTTTAAAACTGAGGAGTAGAAAATGATGATAATAGTATTTGGAGTGCTGATGGCAATGACACTAGTGTTTAGTGAACCAGCACAATCAAACGACAACACTATTACAATTGAGTGTGATAAAAGTGTTGACCGAGGTGTAATTATATTGGATAATATACCTATAATGAATTGTAAGGATATGGAATTAATACAGATGTTTGTAGGTTCTTCTTTATCGTTAGGTCCTATACCTAATATGGAAGCCCTGGCTGAACAGCTTGAGGCTTTAGTAAAAAAAGAACCGAAGATAGACCCGGAAGAAGTATTTGAGCAACGTAAAGTGAACGCCTTTAAAGAGATATAAGGCATAAGGAGTATATAATGAAAGTAAATATAAAAATAATTAGTAGTATGGCTATTGTAGCTATATTAGGAGCATGTGCAAGTAACGGTACATCTAATGTTAACAACTGTCCAGATCATTACCCAAAAGATCATTGTAAGGCGCAGAACACAATTGTTAAGAAGACTGCTGAGGATGTTCCTGATTGGATGTTGATATTACCAGATGATGACGAAGCATTTTATAGTGCTGGTACAGCTGTTAGTAGAGATATGCAGTTGGCAATTGATAAAGCTAACTTAGCTGCTAAGAGAAATCTAGCAGATAGAATAGGTGGAGAACTTTCAAGTCAAATTAAAGAGTTTGTTGTTGAGAGTGGAGATATATATTCTTCTGATCTTGTTACAGTAGATATTGAACGTGTAACTAGAAATATTATGGCTCGTATTAATGTAGCTGGATATATACCTGCTAAGATGGAAGTATATCCATTAGGAACTATGTATAGAGTATATACTTTAATTGCATATCCAATTGGAGCACATAACGATATATTAGTTGAGCAGATTAGAAGGAACAGAGCTTTATATGCTCATGTGAGATCTAGTGTTGCTTTTAAAGAACTAGAAATAGAGACTAATGAGAAACGAGAAAGAGACCTGGTTGATCGAGACAACAATATTGAAGACGTTATCAAATCAGCAGGTGTCCATCCTGATGAGATCGAAGCAGCAGTTGTCCCTGAAGCAGCAGATGTCCCTTCAGTTGAGTAGACTTATGACTGAAGAAGAAGTTTTAGAACGCGTAGAGAAGGCTCATAAAGCACATAAGTCCTCTACAAGTAAATGGGCTAAGAATTACTGGTTGTCAGTGATTGCAAGTCTAAAAAGAAAGTATCCTACTTATTAGGATACGGTATATACCATTAACATAAGGAGAATATTTATTATGGTAAGTTTGAAAAGTAAAATACTTGATACATTAAAATCAGGTAAAGCAGTAAGCGGCAAACAATTTGCTGCTAGACATAACACTACAGTAACAACTGTTGGTGCTAGGGTGTCAGAACTACGTAGAGAAGGTTTTGCTATTTACAACAATAAAAAAACTGACTCACAAGGTCGTTCTGCATCATTCTATAGAATAGGTAAGCCTACTAGAGCTGTTATAGCTGCTGGTTATAAAGCATTAGGCACCGCTTAATTTATAGCATAAGTATTAGTAGAGGGGGACTTTAGGTCTCCCTCTTTCTATATAAATAATTTAAAACGAGGTTTATTATGGCAAACGAAGTAACTAATCCAGATACAAATATGGATGCAGTAGATAAGAAGGTGCTAAAATTAGCAGCACTGATGGATACAACAATAAGATTTCATTCAGCTGATATGGATTTTGATGAGATGGAAAAGAATTACATTAACACGTGGTTGCGTAAAGAAAAGGATCCGTTGTTAGTTGTTATTCTAGCAACATTAACAGGTGACAGAGATCCTAAGGAAGGGGCTAATGACACCGAAGGGAGTTAAAAATGCAGACCGTATTTCAAGTTGCGTTTATAGTAATGTGTTGGCAAGGCGATTGTACTAGATTCGAAAGCGTACCTTATGCAATGAATCAAAGTGACCAACACTGTGAGAAGATGTTAAGATGGATGTTTCAGACGTCTGTAGGTCCACACTATGACGATAAAATAGACTTTGATAATAGCAATCCCGACGATATGAAAATACAAGATGCAGGTTGTGAACCTACTGAAAGAGAACCACAAGACGGTGACGAGTGGCGTATTGAGAGACAATGGGATTCACCTAAGAATGAGAAGTTCTTGCAAGATCAAAATGACCTTAAATGGCAACAACAACAGGAACATAATATAGATGACTGATAGGGTTACACACAAAATGGCTATATTAGCTTTACAAGAAGCAGCAGTCAAAGTGATGTACGAAGATGAGTTTGGTCAAAGTTATATTCCTAAAAAAGAAATGTTTAATCTAGCCTCTGCATTGACAGGGCTAGATATTGATATATTAAGGTGGGCTAATGAGAATCGTACGTTGGATTAAAAGTCTTTTTATTAAGCAGCAGCCAGATGATATTGATTATGACTATGAAGATTTACCATCACACGTAAAAGAGTTTATGAAAGATAAGTATGATTGAAACCCTACCTATACAATTTGATCAGGATAGATTGCTTACAGATTTATATGAGGTGCTAGACACCTTTGATATTAAGAGACAAGACCAGCTTTGTTTAACACATGCTCCAGATAAGCCTAAGCATCCAGATCATAATGTATATCAAGGTTGTGGATCATTAAGCTACGAGGTAGGACTTAGAGGAGGTGATGTATTAAAAAAAGTACAGAGAGAGCATTCTCTTAGTGAAAAACACTTTACAACTTTCATACCAGAATTAAAACATACTTATTTTTACCATGTATATGAAGAATTAAAAAAGTCATATAATATTGGAAGAGTAAGAATAATAATGCTTCAACCTAACCGTTGCCTGACATGGCATAAGGACGTATCAAAAAGAATACACATACCTTTAATAACTAACCCAGGAAACAAACTTGTGATAGAAGACAATGTTTATTTCTTACCAACTGGGAAAGCCTATGAAGTTCAAACCACCAATATGCATTCTGCATTCAATGGTGGTAATTCAAACAGATATAATTTACTAGTGTCAACAATACCAACCGACACTGAAGAACAAGAATTTAATGAAACATTTAAATAAAGATAGCTTTTGTGTACATCCGTGGGTTAATCTTCTGGTTAATTCATCAGGTACATATAACTTCTGTTGTATAGCTACCACTGGTGCCCAATCACAAATAACAAATGACAATAATAATATAATGCATGCAAGTAAGGATACACCTGATGAAGCATGGAATGCAAAGTCTTTGCGTACGGTAAGAAAAGCTATGCTTGATGGTAAGAAGTTAGATGTTTGTGGTGTATGTTGGAAGCAAGAAGAGGTAGGTAAAGAAAGTTATAGAGAAAGACATAATAAGGAATGGTTTAAAAGGTTAGGTCAACCAGAAGTTGAAAGAAGAGTGGCTTATTCCTTAGCTAATGAATATGCAGTTGACACACCTCCAGATTACTTAGACCTAAGATTAGGCAACATATGTAATCTTAAATGTAGAATGTGCAATGTATTTAATAGTAGTCAGATTGAAAAAGAACATATTAAGTTAAGACAAAATAATTTGTATGCTGATATGTGGACACGGCAGTGGGACAAAACAGATATTAGTGGTGCACCCTATGATATGAGTTGGGTTAATTATGATAAATTTTGGGAAAATCTAAACACATATGTCCCTGATTTACAAAAAGTTTATTTTACAGGTGGTGAGCCGACACTATTAGAAACACCATACGCATTTATGGATGAAATGGTATCACAAGGAATACAAGATAAAGTAGATATTATGTTTAATACAAATTGTACTAATGTCCAGCCAAAGTGGTTGGAACAATTATCTAAATTTAGACGCGTACAAATAAATGGAAGCATAGATGGTATTGGAGCAATGAATGATTATATAAGAGCACCATCAAAATGGAAAAATATTAGAGAGAATTTTATAAAGATTGCAAAGTTACCTAATGTGCATATTGGTATAAGTCCTGTTATACAAATTTATAACATTTTAGATGTAGACAAAATATTAGAATTTGCTGAAGAAGTAAGTCATATAATTGGTAAGGTTGTAGATGTTGATTTTCTTTTATGTTTTCATCCAACATATTTAGATCCAGCTAACTTACCAGATAGAGTTAGAGACAAGGCTTTTATAAAGCTACAACGCATTCAAGACTCATGGATTTATAAACAATCTGAAAAAAATGGTAACTCTATTAAAAATTCTGTTGACTCATATCTAACAATGTTAGAACATAAAAGACATCCTGATTGGAAAAAGAATATGAAAGATTTTTGGAATATGACAAATATATTGGATAAGAATCGCTTCCAATCATTTAAAGAAAGTGTGCCAGAACTCTATGAGATGATGCGTAATGAGAAGTAAAACATTCTGTGTAAAGCCATGGGTTCATATGGCCACATATACTAGTGGTGAAGCTCTTCTATGCTGTGTAGCTAAAGAGGCTGCCGGTAACCTTAACAACGATACTATAGAACAGATATGGAATAGTGATCATTTTAAACAAGCAAGATTAAAGATGTTAAAAGGTGAAAAGGTTTCAGCGTGTACTAAATGCTATGATGAAGAGGATAGTGGTATCCATTCACATAGACAGATACAGAATTATTTATGGGAAGAAGTTGAAAGTAATAATGAAGGTCATATTGGTAAGCATGGTATGGATAAATTAATTGCTGAGACTAAGGAGGATGGTTACTTAGAATCAAAGCCCATATCATTTGATTTTAGATTAGGTAATACATGCAATTTGCAATGTGTAATGTGTGGTCCTAAAGACAGTAGTAAATGGGTTGGGCTAGCTAAAAAATTAGGTCAAATTAAAAGTTGGGATACAAGTAAATTCAATTGGGTTGAGGATGAAGACTTTTGGAATAAACAATTCTTACCATTGCTCCCAAACATTAAACATCTAATACTTGCTGGTGGTGAACCAATGTATCTTAAACAGCATGTTCCTTTATTAGAAAAAATAGTAGAACAAGGGTATGCTAAAAATATAAAAATAAGATATCATACAAACGCAACAATCATACCAAGCAATAGAATACTTGAACTTTGGAAAGAGTTTAAGTTTATAGATTATACAATGTCTGTAGATTGTTATGGGGACAAAAATAGTTACATAAGATATCCTGACCACTGGGAAAACATTGTTGATACAATGCATATGGTAGATAGCGCACCTGATAATATTGGACCACGTTTAAACTGTACTGTAAATGCTCTTAACGTAATGTATATTCCAGATTATGTTGATTGGGTGATTAAACAAAAATTTAAAAAGATCTCTCAAAATGGAGAACAGAATGGTGTACCATTTATAGGTTATGTTCATGGTCCAACTTATATGAATTGCAAAGTATTTCCTACAAGCATTAAACGAGCCATAGAAAAGAAATATGATGATTGGTATAAGCAATTTAATACACCGTCGTATGGTATACAGAGAATAATTGCTATAAAAGATTTTATGTTAGCTGAAGATAAGTCTAAACATTTTAAAGAGTTTAAAAGTTATATTCAAAAGATAGATAGTATCAGAGGCACAAATTTTAGGAAAATATTTCCGGAGTTGCATGCATTAATATGAAATTTGGAGTTGAGTTAAGTAATTATAAATTATTTTGGGACATAAGAGATAATGCTGTAGGAAGACAATGGAGCCAAGCATTAAAAAGTAATTTTCTTATGCCGTCAAGTCATGAACCTAAAACACATCCACTTGATAAAGTAGATTTATATTTTATGGGTGGTGGAGGTACAAGAAATGATTTGTTTTGGAGAATTAATAATGGTATTAAAATACTTAATGAAGACTTAGACGGCTTTGGTAAAATAGAATATTTTACAGAAGATAATTTTAACCAAGATTTTTTTAACAGATCACATAAGCATTTTGAAGATTTAATTGGTCAGAAGTGGAATGTGTCTCCATGGTTTAGTAATGGAACTGAAAGAGTTAAGTGGGCAATACGAGAACTTAATTCAAGCATACATGGGTGTGAAATGTTATATAATAATATGTCTTATTGGAATATTAGTTATAGTACAAGAAATTTTAAAAACAATAAAGAACCACAATATAATCAAATTGAAAACTTAGAAGCAAATAAAATATCAACAGACTCATATAAATGTTACCAAAAAGGTTGGGATTGGGGAACCTTAGGTGTTGCATATGCTCAGACTGGTAAGATGCATTATGAAGCCTATATTGACCAGGACGAACATGTTGAAGGATCTAATATTTCAGGTCACAAATATATTACAGGTGAATGTTGTTGCCCTTTCACAGATACGTTAAATTATGATAGAGTTAAACAATTTCAATATGAACAGTGGCTATTAAATAATGGGTTTGATTTAAATGATATTACACAATGCTATTATGGTTTAATTGTTGGCGACTTTGATTGGTCAGCATCTAAACATAGTAAAAAAGAATTGGAGGTTATTATTAAACAGAATTGTAACGTACTTAAACTTGGTTTATATAATTATAACTATGATCCTGTTATGGTAAACGACTATAGTTGGTATACATGGAAAGACCAGTACAAAGCTGATAGGATGTGGCATGGCTGAAGATAATGTTATAGAGTATGTAATGAAAGACAATAATGGTAATAGACATTCATTATTCTATTTTCTTTATGATACACCTTTTATGAACAAGTGGACTGAACTTGTAAAGAAAAACCTCAGCAATCCTAACCACAACATATATCCAGATTTTAATAATTTAACATTTGATAATCTTAATAAAATTACAACAGATTTAAAAGAGTGTTGTATGTGGCTCAATAAGCAAAGTTATGGACCTAAGTTACCAGATTATAGTACCTATGACAATCCAAAGTTAAATGAATTACATGAATTATTTGAGCACTGGGGTACTATAAGAGATTTTAAAAAAGAAAATACTCATTATATTAAAAACCATTGGTTTAAATTAAACGAGCTTATTCATAGATGTGAAGACGTTCTAACTGCAAAACAATTAAATACACATTTAAAAATGGGTGGTGTAATTGATATACATCCATTAGGTTTACATAATGATCTTACAGAAGATGATAAATTATTATTAACTACAGAATTTAAATGGGGAGAGTTATATTTAGGATACAATACACTCGGTAAAGATTATCTTACAATAATGCAAACCAATGATATAAGAGCAATTGATAATGATGAAGTAAAACCTCAAACAAGATATGCAGCTGAGAGCTGGCAATACTTTGGTATGGACCAAATACCAGTACAAGCAGCACAATCATTTAGTATATGGTACCAAACATTACCAGAAGCAACAAAGAAAAAAATACCTTTAAATAATCTAACATTAGGAAGAATAGTATTAGGTAAACTAATACCTCATATGACACCATCATGCATGGATGTAGATAAAAATCTTTTACATTGGGAGGCAGCAAATCATTCATGTAAGGATGTGTGGAATAAAAAATATTATTCTACATTTGTAGATGTTGCTAAAATAAAATTCCATCAACTAATACCAAATGAAGTTAAAATTTTTGTTAGCGAGAATAAAAAAAATGCTTGGAGACCAGATGAAGTAACCCCTCCTAAAAATTTATGGGAAAGCAATTGGCCATGGGCTCCTGTTGATCCGTTTCCAACTTGGAACCAAAGAAGAATTAACCAAGAATTAGAAAGGATGGAACCATATTTTGTTTCACATAGAGCTAACGATAAGATTGACAGTTATTCACATGAAGGTTGGAGTGCTTTAACTCTTCATGGTATCAGTAAAGATAAGACAGAAAACTTTGATCGCTATGGTTTTAAAACTGAAGAAGAAGCTAATTATGTGTGGATACCAGAAACAAGAGAGTGTCCGTACCTTGTAGATCTTATAAAGACACTACCTTTCAAAATATTTGGCAGAGTTAGAATAATGAAGTTAGCTCCCTGTGGATATATTATGCCTCATAATGATACACCTGATGGAGGTGAATATAGAAGAGTATTTGGACCAATGAATATTGCTTTGACACAACCGGTTGGATGTGATTTTGTAATGGAAGGTATTGGTTCACTTCCTTTTAGACCAGGTAAAGGGTTTATACTTGATGTAGGTCACAATCATTGCTTAATTAATAAGTCTAATAAGAATAGATATCATCTTATTGTTCATGGTGAGTATAATGACAAGGTGGCAAATATTATAAAGGGGTCCTGATAGATGAACATACCATTAAGAAAATTTGATAATAATATAAACTTATGTATTTGTATACACAATCACAGTGTAGCTAAACACAAGGAGCTGTCAGAATACTTTAGAGGTTATACGTATTTTCAATGTTTTAGAACCACCTACATGACTAACCAGTTAGATATAGTATTTGCTGAAACAATAGATGATGGACTGTTAAAGCATGGAGACAACTATGATCATATATTGTTTGTAGCTGCTGGTGTGCGTTTATATGACTCGGATATTATTAATGATGTTGTTCAAGAGATAAGAAGTAAACCTGACTATCTTGCAATGGCTCATATGTTGGATTGGACTTGGCAAGATCGTTGGTGGGAACTACATGAGCAGTTTGTATTAATTAATGCAAAGACATGGAGAGATATAAAACGTCCTTATTTTGGGGGATGGAAAAATGGTGAAAAGGATCTTCCAATTATAGAACGTAGTAAAGAAAATTACCATGATAATTATGTCCCACTATGGGCAAAAGATAGTGGAGAAAGAAAAGTTCAAAAGTATGCATGCCCAGGATCTAATTTTTTAAATGAAGGGTATAAGAATGGATGTAATTTTTATACTTGGCCAAAGACAATAAGAAACAAACATACATACTATTACCCTGAAACTAATTCAGAACTAATGTGGAGCACACTTCAAACAAAAACTATAAATCAAATAAATTATAATACACTAAATTATAATCAAAAAAGATTTGTTGGTGAATTATTAAAAGGTGTTCAAGATCAAGTTTGGGCTACTAACAGTGAAGATATGCAACTCTATAATCGTGGTGAACTATTTGAAACTGTAATACTGCCTGCAAGTGGATTTAAATTTTTAGATGTATATAAATCAAGAGTATTGAATACAAATGGTAAAATTATAATGTATGATTGGAATGGCAAATCTCTTAATTGGATTAAACACATTTACACATCCAAAGCAACAGAGATAGAAGATTTAATAAATTCATATTCCGATTGGAAAGATTTAATATGGTTTGGTATTGATAATAAACAAATTATAGTAGATGGTAAACTTAACCCATCATTTGTAGCAAGTTTTGAAAGTACATTAAGTTTTTTTGGTGGTCCTGATTTGTTTTGGAATTATGTTAAACAATTTAGAGAAAGTGATATAAAATTTATAGAAGCAGATATTATATACGAGTCTGATAAATTATATAAGTATTTTAATGGCAGAACACTGTTTCATATATCTAATATATTTGCAACAGATTGGTTAGTAGGTTATCATGGTTTACCTAAAACAAAGCTGTTGTTTTCAAACTTTGTTAGTGGTACACTAAAAGCTGGTGACATAAAGATAACTGGTAATTCTCCTATGGGGGATTTCAGAGCATTATTTTAGGAGAAATAAATGTGGACTATATATACTAGAGAAGCATGTGGCTATTGTAATATGGCTAAGGCTGAAATGATTAGACTTGGCTTACCGTTTAGAATAGTAAAACAAAATACAGATACAAAAAAAGAATTGAACGAGAAATTAATGGGACCTACTAGTTTTACCTATCCTCAAATATTTAATGAGAAGGATGAAAGTGTAGGCGGATTTGATGATTTATTAGATTATACAGAACATATGGATTAAAAAAATGAGTAAAGTGAGTTTTGAGATTATAGATTCTAAGAAAGACGGAATCGAAAAGAATGAATTAGATAGAAATGCAATGGGCGGTACAGAGCTAATGAAGTATGCTCTCTTTGATAAGCTGCCTAAAGAGCTGATGGATAAGTTTCAAATTATACCATCACGAGTAAGAGATATTGATCCTGATCGTATTCCAATATTATGGAACCATGATCTAGCTGGCGATCCAGAAACAACACATTTAAAAAATGTAAAAGCTGAAGACTTAAAGTTTAAAAAATTAGTATTTGTCAGTCATTGGCAGCTCCAACAATTTAGAAATTATTTAACTGTACCTTACAGTAAAAGTATAGTATTACAAAATGCTATTGATCCTATACCTGAGCATAAGAAACCTGATGATGTAATTAATATATGTTATCATACAACACCTCATAGAGGACTTGAACTTCTTATCCCTACATATAAAGAATTGCACAAGCAAGTTTTTAGTAAGATGAAAAAACCAGTGCACCTTCATGTATATTCAGACTTCAATATATACGGTTGGCCAGAGAGAAATAAAGATTACATAAAGTTGTTTGATGACTGCAGAAGTCACGATCACATAACATACCATCAGACATTAAGTAATGCTGATATGAAAAAAGAATTAG
>Ga0114999_10008308_pt1 | contig 11591 bp, 5 predicted proteins | sample ArcticOcean_MG_C_3_FD_89820 | JGI IMG/M metagenome (GOLD analysis project Ga0114999, IMG submission 89820) | Marine microbial communities from western Arctic Ocean - ArcticOcean_MG_CB8_126 | ecosystem: Environmental > Aquatic > Marine > Oceanic | place: Arctic Ocean: Canada Basin | collected...
GATTGCAGTCGTTTCGACGGTAAGAGTCGCTTCGACACTCACCTGGCCAAAGTAGTCTTCCACCGTATACGTAGCCGAATCGGTTCCGAAAAATCCCGGTGTAGGCGTAAAAATGATCAACCCGTTCGTCTGCACGAATACCGTCCCGTTGGACGGCTGACTCGTGATGTTGATGCTGTAAATGTCGATCCCGCCGTCGCTGTCCACGTCGTTGGCCAGCACGTTGACCAACGCACGCCCCTCTTGAATCGCCTCGGCAAAATCGTCGTTGACAGTCGGAGGCTGGTTGTTGGACGGTTCCGAGAACCGCGGTGGCATCACCGCGGTGGGCGACGGGTCTTCCGTCACGTTCATTGTGAACATCGAATGCAACAGGTCGTGGCCAGGACCGCCGTTGATCGAGTCCACTCCACCACCGCCGTACAACTTGTCGGCATCGCCTTGACCAAACAGACTGTCATCACCCGCCTGGCTGGTCGAGACAAGCAAGTCGCCGTAAACCGAATCGCTGCCACTACCGCCACGAATGGTGTCGTCGCCGGTGTTTCCAATCAGCAGGTCATCGCCCGATGAACCGTTCAGGCTGTCGTTGCCCGTGCCACCATCCAGGCGATCCGCACCATCGCCACCCTGCAATGTGTCGTCGCCGATTCCGCCATCAAGTGAATCCATACCGTCGCCGCCATCGATGCTGTCGCCCGAAGGACCGCCGGTGATCACATCGTTGCCGTCACCACCCAGCAACGTGTCCGAACCACTGCCTCCGTCAATCGTGTCGTTGCCGTGGCCGCCGTCAACCAACACGTCGCCACCCAGAACGGTGATCGTGTCGTCGCCGTGGCCGCCGTACAGAGAACTGCCCAAGTCGATGGCCCCGGTCAACTCGTCGTGACCGTTCCCACCAGTCACCTCGATCGAAATCACGTTGCCGTCAACGTCGCTCCAGGCGTAATCGACAGCGAAGACCTGCGAAAGATCCAGCACGTTGCCCAGGTCGCCACCCTGAACCACGAGACGCTCGACACTCGCAGCTGTAAATGGACCCACGCTCGTGTCGATCACGCCGTCAACCGTCACCTGGACGTTCGAAGCCGAATCCGCTCCGATCTCGACCGACTCGCCCGAGTCCGACACGACACTCAGTTCGCCGTCGATCATCAAGGTGGTCACCGACAACAGCGTGCGGTCCTCCAGGACCTCAGCCGCGGGCGATACCCTCGAACTGCTGCGTGGCCGAATCGGCCTCAGAGAACGAACCGGTCGACGGGCCAGACGACGGCCACGACGGAACAAGTTGAGCCAGGATGTCAAACGCACGGTTGCCGCTCCAGGGAATCACGCGTCCACAGGACGCGATGATGGTCAGTGTCGGTAATCTCAAGCTGCTCACCTTCCCCAAGACATCCCCCTCACAGGATCCCTCGTCCTTGTGTTCGACTTCTCAACCCCTCCCACAACAGCACCGCACACACCTTTGTGACCCACAACTCACAAGACGCCCCACACCACCCGCACCACTCGCTCACACCACAACTCCAACACCCGCGACACGACCCACACAACCCACACAACCCCATGGCAAAGACTCCACGCGAATGCCCTCCCCCCCTTCCGGTGTTGCGGCGGATCTTGGTAGAACGGAGCTGGAACAGTAGAAAACGGGTAACGAACCCGACAAATCACTCGATGAACAACCCAAGCCAACTCGTGGTCCCCGTCATACAACTGCTGCTCGTCGCAGCAGTTGTCGCAGTGGCCGTCTGGCCACTGGCTCGTTCGCTCGGACACTCGAACCTCGATCACCGACTCGGTGTCCTCGGCCTGGTCACCCTCGCTATTGTCGCCGGCTGGTTCGCTCGCGAAATCCCCGATCAACGAGCCGTCGTCGAAGCGGCCGAACTCACCGAAAGCACCAATCCGGGCAGCCATCAACGCCGCAAGATCTTCAAGGACCGCCTGCTGCCCCGACAGGTCACCGACTCGGAATTCGTCTCCTCGGCAACCTGCCGCAGTTGTCACCCCGGTCAATTCTCGACCTGGCACCGGACCTTCCACCGCACCATGACCCAGGTCGCTCGACCCGACACGGTCATCCCCGCACTCTCGGGCCAATTCGACGGCATCACTCTCGAATCTCGCGGACGACAGTATCAACTCTCACGACGAGATGACCAGTTCTGGGTCCGGATGGTCGACCCCGACTGGGACCGTGACCGACGGGCTCGAGGACTCACCGAGGACCCGGACAACCCTCCGTTGGTCGATCGACAGATTGTCATGACCACCGGCTCGCACCACCAGCAAACTTACTGGGTCGCCAGCCGCTGGGGCTTCGAACTGTTGCAGTTCCCCTGGGAATTCCACATCGGCGAAAAACTCTGGTTCCCGACCGAAGACGCTGAACTTCGACCCGAATCACCTCTACGCTACTCCGGACACTGGAACTCCAGTTGCATCCACTGCCACTCGGTGGCACCCAACCCCGGTTTCCTGGAAGCCGGATCCACTCGCCAGGTCGCAGACAACACCAACCAAACGCTCGCCATCCCCGGCATGGGTCGGGCCACCACCAACGTGCTTCGACCTCGCACCGCCGCACTCTACAGCGAAGTCGCCGAACTGGGGATCAGCTGCGAAGCCTGCCACGGACCAGCCAGCCGACACGTCGCCCACCACCAGAACCCCGTACGACGACTGGCACGACGACTGGCACGGCGACTCAACAAGCGACACCGCTCGGACCCCGACCCCACAATCGTCAACCCCGCTCGACTCGACCACGTCAGAAGCTCCCAAATGTGCGGACGGTGCCACTCGCTGAAAATGCCCCACAACCAACAACAACTCCTCCGACAGCGCGACCCCTATCGGCCGGGTGACGACCTCGAAGACCACTACCGCGTTGTCGGTTTCGATGACCCCGTGCACCAGGAAATGAGCCGCCAAGGGTCGCACCTGTACTGGAACGACGGTTCGTGTCGCCTGGGTGGCCGAGAGTTTCTCGGACAGATTGCCTCGAAATGCTACACCCAGGGCAAGATGTCATGCCTCTCGTGCCACGCCATGCACCAGAGTGAACCCAACGATCAACTGGCCGCCGGCATGCGAGGCGATCGGGCTTGCGTGCAATGCCATTCCGAATTCACCGGCGACCGCCTCACCCAACACACTCACCACGCCGCCGGATCCTCGGGCAGCCAGTGCTACAACTGCCACATGCCACACACCGCCTACGCCTTGTTCACCGCCATTCGCATTCACCGCATCCAATCGCCCAAAGTGCTGGCCGTCGGCCACGCCGTGCAACCCAATGCCTGCAACCTCTGTCACCTCGACAAAACACTCGCCTGGACCAGCCAACTCATGCAGCAGTGGTACGGACACGAACCAGTCAAACTCGATGCCGAGGAACGTGAACTGGCCGCTGGAGTGCTGTGGATGCTGCGGGGCGACGCGGCACAACGAGCGATCACCGCCTGGCACACCGGCTGGAAACCGGCCCAGGATGCCTCGGGAGGCACCGATTGGATCGCGCCGCTGCTCGCTCGACTACTCGACGATTCCTACTCGGCCATCCGCTTCATCGCATGGCAGGCACTCAAGGCATTGCCCGAATTCCGCGAACTGAAGTACAACTTTGTCGGCCCACCTGCTCAGCGATCTGCCGTCATGAGCAGCGTGCTCGACGACTGGCAACGCAGTCACACAGACATCCCCGAAGCACTGCCCGTCACCCCCGACGGACACCTTGATCTCGGACGACTCAACGACCTCTGGAAACGACGCGATCGGCGTCCGGTGGAGATCCCCGAATGAACAGCCCCGTCGAAACCCAAGACGCGATCGTCCGCCGTCACCTGCTGATCGGCTGGTGGAGCCTGCTGCTGTTTGTCTCGCTGGGACTCGCGCTCGAAACACTGCACGGCTTCAAGGTCGCCTGGTACGTCAACACCGGCGAAGCCGAAACCACCCGACTGATGCTCAGACTCGCACACGCTCACGGCACGTTCCTGGCACTGGTCCACCTCGCCTTCGCCTGGACCGCGACCCAGTCTACCTCACCCACCACCCGATCCCGATCCGTAGCCTCCCGCAGCCTGCAGGCGGCCGGCATCCTGATTCCCGCCGGCTTCTTCCTCGCCGGACTCCCCGGCTTCGTCAAGACCGGTGGACTCAGACTCGGTGTCCTCGGAGGCGACCCCGGCCTGGGCATCGTGCTGGTGCCGCTCGGAGCCCTGCTCCTGCTCCTGGCCGTCTTCCTCACCGCGCGACAGATCGACTGAACAACCACACAGTTCACTCGGGCACCGTCACCTCGCGGTAGTCTCGCTTCAACAACAGCTTCTCGGTCCGCTTGCGGTCCAAACCAACGCCCGGCACCAACACCGTCCGGCGGGCCAGGCCCGGATCCAATCCGCCAGAACCCGCCGCCCACTCACGCCTCAGACGCATCCAGACCGCCTCACGCTCGGGTCGCGGTCCAACGAAATCAAAGTCCAACTCGCGGTGTGACGCACCACTCTTCAACGCCTGCCACGCGATCCAGCGATTAACAGAGTAGGCGTCGTCGAGTTGATCGGCCAAATGAGGCACCAGCCAGTCGGAACCGCCCGAGATGTCTCGAGCCGGTTGCCAACCACCATGCCAGGTCGCCAGCGCACGCTGCACCGGATCGCCCTGCAATACCAGCAACACCCAGTTCGACACCTTCTCCTCCTCGACATCCAGCTCGGCCGACTCGTGACCGTACCACTCGACCAGCCGGTCCGACGCCCAACGCGACGTCCGGTCCAGATGACACAGGTTGCAGGCGTTGGGACGACCGCCGCCTCGGATCGAAACCACCCGCGGACTGTCGACACGGTGACTGCGGATGGCCTTCAGAAGTGCGTAGGACGTGTGAGGCATGTGGCAGTTCATGCAACGACTGCCGGTCGAATTGGTCGAGTGATGAGTGTGCTCGGTCAACCGGCTGCCGGTGTACTCGGTGTGACACTGCTGGCAGACCTGGTCACCCCGGCCCGCTGCCGACAATTGATCGTCGGCCGGAGCATTGTGCATCGAATGACACGACAAGCACGACAGTTCCCCTTGAGTGAAACACTTCGAATCACTCAGGCCCAGGTACTCGCGACCACCCACCCAACAGGTCCCGTCCATCCAGTACACCGGCTGACCCTGACGCTCCATCGAAGTGTGCAAAGGGCCACCGGCGACGACGGTGCGGAAGGCGCTCGAGAGTTTTTCGCCGGGCTGGTATTGATAACCGTTGGCCAGGTATTCGGACTCGTCTAGAGCCACGAACGTACTGTGACACTGACCACACACCCTCGACGCCCCGCGATGATCCAGCCTCGCAGGATTCACAATCGTCGGATCCGCCTCACCCACGCTCGCCCGCAACTTCTCCGTGCCCGCATCGACACCCGCCGGCCGTGATGCCCGATGACGAGCCACGTGCTTCCGCCCAGCACCATGGCACGCCTCGCAACTGATCCCCAACTCCGACGCCTCGGTCTTGACCCCTCTCGTTTTCACGTTCATCCCCGGACTGCCACCGGTGCTGTGACACGGCAGACAATTGTCGTGCCAGGTCATGAAGTGGCGAGCCGAACCGGGTGGCTCCAGGAAGGCGTCTTCCCGAGGAATCCATCGGCGTTCGGCAATGTGGTAGTACCACGGAATCTGGCGCAACAGGTTGCCTTGAGAACTGGAAATCCAGTAGCCCTGCATGTGGTGAGACCCGGTCGTCATCACCACCGACCGAGTCACCCGGTGCTCGAGCGACTCGCGATCGATCGCATTACTGTTGCGGCCGTCGACGATCTGACTCGACTCCCAGTCCGGATCGACCAGAGTCACCTCGAACCGATCACCAGCCCGGGCCAACTCGTATCGACGACCACGTGATTCCAGGCTCACACCGTCAAATGGAGCCACTACGGTTTCGGGCGACGCCACCTGGGTCATGCTGCGATGATAGGTGCGATGCCAACTCGCATGGTTCTGCTCGTGACACTCGCGACACGCCTCCGAACCGACGAAGTCGTTGCGAGGTCCCAGTCGCGGCAAGGAGTCGCCAGACGCTGCCCCGGACACCGTGGCGGGCAACTCGACAGACTGGCTCCGAATCAACACGACGCCGACGACCAGCACCGACACGCCCAACAACCCGCCCAGAATCCCAATCAGCAACCGCCTGCCACGTTGTTCCACCAGCCAGCCCCCCTGCCACAATCCTGCAAGCCGAGACCGCACACCCCGCCTTCATTACTATCGGCAACTCCGAGCAACCAATCCTTTTGATTGTGTGACTCGACAGATCCCCACCGCCAGGCCCGTCCAGAATAAAGACAATCGACTCATCGTTGCCGTGGTTTCCCGCCTATGAATAGAATCAGGTTTCCTGTCCCCAAGCCCCCGCACTCGAAATACCCATCACGTGATCCGTCCCCTCTCACTTGGCATCCTGATCCTCGGCCTGGCCCATCCCACCGGCCAGGCCGCGCCGCCACGGTTGCCCGCAGCCGCCAAACGAAACGTCGACTTCGATCAAGACATCCGCCCGATCTTTGCTCGACACTGCTTCGCATGCCACGGACCCAAACGACAGGAAAGCGATTACCGACTCGATCGGGCTCGAGTGGCGATTTCCGGAGGCGACCGCAAACAGAAGCCGATCCGGCCAGGCCACGGTGCCGACAGCCCGCTGCTGCTCTATGCCGCACGCGTCGATCCCGACATCAAGATGCCGCCCGAAGGACCCGGACTCGACGCAAGAGAACTGGGACTGCTGCGAGCCTGGATCGACCAGGGGGCCCGGTTCCCACAATCCGCATCCCAATCCTTCGGCCAGTCGTCGCACTGGTCGTTCCAGGAACTCAATGACCGTAACCCGCCCCGGCTCTCCGGTAGCGACAACCCGATCGATGCCTTCGTCGGCCGACGACTGGCCGACGCCGGACTCGACTTCTCGCCACAGGCCGATCCCAGGACACTCGTCAGACGACTTCATCTCGATCTGCTCGGACTGCCGCCCACACCCGAAACCGTCGATGCCTTCGTCGCCGACACCCGGCCGGATGCCTGGGGACGACTGGTCGAGCGCGCGTTGACACACCCGCATTATGGCGAACGCTGGGCACGACACTGGCTCGATGTCGTCCGCTTTGCCGAATCGCACGGCTTCGAAACCAACCGGGAACGCACCAACGCCTGGCACTTCCGCGACTGGTGCATCGACGCCCTCAACGCCGATATGCCCTACGACCGCTTCGTCGTTGCACAACTGGCCGGGGACGCCATCAACGAAGAACTCGGAACCGGGTTCCTGGTTGCCGGCCCCTACGACGTCGTCAAGAGCCCCGACGTGGCACTGACACTCGCACAGCGACAGGACGAACTGGCCGACATGGTCAACACCACCGGCACCGCATTCCTCGGGCTCACGATCGGCTGTGCACGGTGTCACGACCACAAGTTCGACCCGGTGCCGCAAACCGACTACTACGCCCTGGCAGCCGTGTTTGCCGGAGTCCAACACGCCGATCGAACACTGGTCGTGACAACCCCCACCAACTCGACACTCAACCAGCAAGGTGCCCAACTCCGTTCTCAACTCAAATCACTCCGCGAACAACTCGCCAAGCTGCTCGTCCAACTCAGACCACCAGTCAATCCACGCCACAACATCGAGACGTTTCCGTCGGTGCGGGTACGCTTCGTGCGTTTCACGATCCGCAACACCAACTCCAGCGAACCCTGCCTGGATGAACTCGAAATCTACACCACCGCAACGCCCGGACACCCCGCTCGAAACGTGGCACTCGCCAGCAACGGCACCACGGCCACCTCGTCGGGCAACTTCCGACCGCACCCGTTTCACAAACTCGCCCACATCAACGACGGACAATACGGAAACAGCCGCAGCTGGATTTCTAGCCAGGTCGGCCGAGGTTGGGTGCAGCTGGAATTCGCAGAATCCTTCGAGATCAACCGGATCGAGTGGGGACGGGATCGGCAGCAGAAGTACCGCGACCGCTTGCCGACTCGGTACTGGATCGAAGTGGCCGAGTCGCCAGGGCAATGGCGCGAAATCGCCGGCGCCGCCGACCGGGCACCAGTGGGAACAACAACCAACAACCGGCCGGATACTCCGTTTCGCAAAGACCGCAACCGCCAGGCGTCTCTTGCTCGAGGACTCCAACAACAAATCCACACCCTGGAATCCCGGCTCCAATCGCCCGACAACAGCCTCACCGCCTACGTCGGCCGCTTCGACACACCACCGGTCACACACCGACTGTACCGCGGCGATGCCCAGTCACCTCGAGAACCCATCGCACCGGGCGGACTTGGCCTGCTCACCCAAACCGCATGGGCCATGAACGAACCCGAACAGTCGCGACGACTGAAATTGGCTCGAGGACTCGTCGGTCCCGATAATCCACTCACGCCACGCGTCATCGCCAATCGATTGTGGCACTACCACTTCGGAACCGGACTCGTCGCAACACCAGGCGACTTCGGAGCCAATGGCACCCGACCGTCTCACCCCGAACTGCTCGACTGGATGGCCCGACAACTGACCTCACACGGCTGGTCACTCAAGTCGCTCCACCGACAGATTCTCAACTCGAAAACCTGGCGGCAATCCAGCCGACCTCACGCACGAGGAATCCAACGCGATGCCGGGACACGTCTGCTGTGGAGATTCCCGCCCAGACGACTGGCGGCCGAAGCGATCCGCGACAGCATGCTCGCAACCAGCGGAGCCATCGATCGACGCATGCACGGACCCGGGTTCAAGGTCTTTGAAATTGTCATGGAAAACGTCCGACACTACTTCCCCAAAAAACACTACACCGTCAACCAGTGGCGACGAATGGTCTACATGACCAAGATCCGGCAGGAACAGGATGAAGTCTTCGGTGCGTTTGACTGCCCCGACGGGAACCAGGTCATCTCCAGCCGCAGCCGCTCCACCACACCACTCCAAGCGCTCGGACTGCTCAACGGACGCTTCGTCCTGCAACAGGCCCGCCTGATGGCCCAACGCTGCGAACAGAATACACCGAATGGATCGTCAAACGACCGAGTCACCCAGGCCTTTCGACTCGCCTACGCCCGACTCCCCTCGGTCGATGAACTCGAGGCCGCAACTCGACTCGCCAACCAACACGGACTCGATGCACTCACTCGAGCACTGCTCAACTCCAACGAATTCCTCTGGATCCCCTAGACTCGTTCCTGTCTCACTCCACTCACTCCACTCCACTCACTCAATATGACCCACAACCGACGTAGCTTCCTGAGCGATTCGGCCAGCCTGCTCGGCTCGACCGCACTGGCCACCCTGCTTGGCCACGACGACGACACCCACGCCGGTGCCATCACACCCACCACACCCATCACACCCTCGATCCAACCCGGCCGACCTCATGCCGCTCGACAACCTCACTTTCGGCCTCGAGCTCGACAGGTACTGATGATCTTCTGCAGCGGAGGCTTCAGTTCGATCGATTCGTTCGACTACAAGCCCGAACTGGTGCGGCGACACGGACAACCGCTGCCGGGCAAGAAACTGATCACCTTCCAAGGCGAACAGGGCCAACTCACCCGGCCGCTGTACCGGTTTCGGCCCCGCGGCGAAAGCGGCAAGATGGTCTCGACGCTGGTCGACCACCTTGGTGAACTCGCCGACGACATGTGCTTCGTCCACTCGGTCCACTCCAAGACCAATACACATGGACCGGCCGAAAACGTCATGTCCACCGGCTTCACGCTCGATGGCTTCCCTAGCATCGGTGCCTGGGTCAGCTACGCACTGGGCAGCGAAGCCGACAACCTGCCCGCGTTTGTTGCGATTCCCGATCCGCGAGGCAAACCGCAGTCGAGTGTCAACAACTGGGGTCCGGGGTTCCTGCCCGCGTCGTTTCAAGGCACTGACTTCAACGCCGCCAGGCCGATCCGAAACCTCGCACGACCTCAGTCCATCTCGCCTGCCGCCGACACCGCCACTCGACGGTTCCTCAATACACTCAACCAAAAACACCTCGAACAATTCCCCGGCGACTCGCAACTCGCCGCTCGCATCGCCAGCTACCAACTCGCCGCTCGCATGCAACTCTCGATTCCCACCATCACCGATCTCTCGACCGAATCTCGCTCGATGATCCGACTCTACGGAGCCGACTCCAACAACCCGCTGAAGGCCGCCTTCGCTCGCAATTGCCTGCTCGCCCGACGACTCGTCGAACAGGGAGTCCGCTTCGTGCAACTCTTCAATGGCAGCTACCAGACCGGAGGCGAAGGAACCAGCAACTGGGATGGTCACAAGAAACTCAAGACCCAGTACGACATCCACGGACCCATCCTCGATCAACCCGCGGCCGGACTACTCACCGACCTCAAACAACGTGGATTACTCGAAAACACACTCGTCGTCTTCTGCAGCGAATTCGGTCGCATGCCCACATTCCAGAAAGGAGCCAGTGGACGCGATCACAACCCCGATGGCTTCACCGCATGGATGGCCGGTGCCGGAGTCAAGACGCCGTTCTCTTATGGGGCGACCGACCCGTTTGGACACAAGGCGGTTCAACAACCCGCCAGCGTCCACGACCTCCATGCCACCATCCTCCACATCGCTGGACTCGATCACCGACGACTCAGCTTCTACCACAACGGCATCCAAAGACGACTCACCGACGTGCACGGACACGTCATCACCGACGTGCTCGATTGATCGACGCAACAGGGACGGCGATCGCCCGCCTGCCACCGATCAACAACACCGAATCCCAACAAAAACAATGGGATTCTCAGTCCCGATCGTGGCAATCTCAATACGATCCTCCATAATGGTTTTATTGCGACCGTACCGTGATTATTTGCGGAAACATTCCATCGGGCACCGTAGGAGTTCTCTGATGCCACTGGGCCAAATCAAGACACTGACTGACCGAGGTTTTGGATTCATCGCCAGTAACGATGGAGTGGATGTCTTCTTCCACATGTCGACGCTCGAAAGCGGAAACCAGTTCGACATGCTCCGAGAAGGACAGTCGGTCGAGTACGAAGCGGAAGCCGGTGAACGCGGTCCGCGAGCAACCATGGTGAGGATCGTCGAAGCTGGAGCGGCCGCTCCGATTGCAGCTCCAACTGAAACCGACGACGGCGGAACGTGCGATGCGGGTGACGCAGCCGACGACGGCGGAACGTGTGATGCGGGTGACGCAGCCGACGACGGCGGAACGTGCGATGCGGGTGACGCAGCCGACGGCGGCGGAACGTGCGATGCAGGTGACGCAGCCGACGGCGGCGGAACGTGCGATGCAGGTGGCACAGCCGACGACGGCGGAACGTGCGATGCAGGTGACGCAGCCGACGACGCCGGAACGTGCGGTACAGGTGACGCAGCCGACGACGGCGGAACGTGCGATGCAGGTGACACAGCCGACGACGGCGGAACGTGCGATGCAGGTGACGCAGCCGACGGCGGCGGAACGTGCGATGCAGGTGGCACAGCCGACGACGGCGGAACGTGCGATGCAGGTGACGCAGCCGACGACGGCGGAACGTGCGATGCA
>Ga0114999_10008311_pt1 | contig 11589 bp, 13 predicted proteins | sample ArcticOcean_MG_C_3_FD_89820 | JGI IMG/M metagenome (GOLD analysis project Ga0114999, IMG submission 89820) | Marine microbial communities from western Arctic Ocean - ArcticOcean_MG_CB8_126 | ecosystem: Environmental > Aquatic > Marine > Oceanic | place: Arctic Ocean: Canada Basin | collected...
CTGCAGATGCCGGTGCGTCAGATCGGCTGGATGGTGAATTCGATCGCCCGGGCATCGACCTGCGGCGGGCGGCTGTTCAACGTGCTCGACCTGACGCCCTCGATCGCCGACGCGCCCGACGCCAAGCCCCTGCGGATCGAAGGCAGCGTGGTGCGCTTCGAAGGTGTCGATTTCCGCTATCCAAGCTGGGCGACGGACGACCGCACCCTGTCCGGGATCGATCTCGAGGCGCGCCCCGGCAAGATGATCGGCATCGTCGGCCCGCCCGGCAGCGGGAAAACCACCATCGCCCAGCTTCTCGGCCGCTATTACGACGTCGCGGCGGGCCGCATCACCATCGACGGCCAGGATATCCGGGACGTCACCCTGTCGTCGCTGCGCCAAGCAGTCAGCATCGTCCAGCAAGAGCCCTTCCTGTTCACGGCCAGCATCGACCACAACGTGGCCTATGGTGATCCCTGGGCCGGCCGGTCCAGCATCGAGCGCTCGGCCCAGACCGCCCAGCTTCACAGCCATATCCGCTCCCTGCCCAACGACTACCAGACCCTGGTCGGGGAACGGGGCGTGTCGCTGTCCGGCGGGCAGCGACAGCGTCTTTCGATCGCGCGCACCATCCTGCCCGACGCCAAGGTGCTGGTGTTCGACGATGCGACCGCCGCCGTCGATGCCGCGACCGAGCGACGCATCCGCGAAGCGCTGCGCGAATTCGTGGCCGAGCGCGCCGTCATCGTGATCGCTCATCGGCTGAGCTCGCTCATGGATGCCGAAGAGATCGTCTTCCTGGAGAAGGGCCGTATCGTCGAGCGCGGCAGCCATGACGAACTGATGGCCGCCGGCGGGCGCTACCGGCAGCTCTGCGACCTGCAGGCGCGCGAATTGAGCGATGGGGCCGAAGACGCACCGAGGGCCGAGTCATGAGCGATATCCAGCCCACGGCGGGTCGCCCGGACGAGGCCCCGCCCCTCGCCGTCGTCGGCTCCCAGATCAGCCAGGACGAGGAGCTGTTCGGCCAAGTCTTCGACAAATGGATCGTCCACCGTTTCATGCACTATCTCACCCCCTATCGGCGAAGTCTCGCGCTCGGCATCGCGGCCGTCCTGGTCTTTACCCTGACGCAACTGACGATTCCGCTGATCGTCCGCCGGACCGTCGACGATGCCCTGGCCAAGGGCGCCGGAGACGAGGCCCTGCTGCGCATCCTCATCGCCGCTTTCGTCGCCATGGTCGTCGTCAACTACGCGGCCAACCATTTCATGGAAACCATCGTCGGGAAGACGACGCAGAATCTGCTGTTCGACCTGCGCCGGGCGATGTATGCGCATCTGCAGATCGTTTCGCTGTCCTTCATGGACCGGACCGAGGTGGGACGCCTGATGTCGCGCCTGCAGGGCGATGTTTACGCTCTGCAGGAATTCCTCGAATCCTCGATCTTCGCAATCGGCGATTTCGTGCTGCTGATCGGCATCATCGCGGTGCTGTTGAGCCTGAATCCCACCCTGGGCGCGCTGACCCTGTCCGTCGTGCCGATCCTGTTCCTGGTGCGCATCGTCTGGCTGCCCCGCACCCGCCGGGCCTTCATGCGGGCGCGCGAGACCAACAGCACGACCAATGCCGCGCTGGCCGAAACCGTTCACGGGGTGCGGGCAATCCAGGAACTGGCGCGCGAGGACGTCAACTACGCCCTGTTCGAGGCCAAGGCGGAAGACAATCTGCGGGCCCATCTCACGGCATCCAAGTTCACCAACATGATGGTACCCATCGTCGACACCCTCAGCGGCATGGCCATGGCCATCGTCGTCGTGGTCGGCGGCTCCATGGTGCTGGACCAGGATCTCGATATCGGCGTGATGGTCGCCTTCCTGTTCTATGTCCTGCGCTTCTTCGACCCGATCCGCACCCTGACCATCCAATACAGCATCATGCAGCGAGCCATGGCGGCCGGGCAGCGCATCTTCGAGGTCATGGATGTCGATATCGACGTCGCCGACGCGGCCGACGCGGAGGATCCGGAAAAGATCGACGGTTCGGTCGAATTCCGCCATGTCACCTTCGGCTACAACCCAGATCAGCCCGTCCTGCATGACGTGAGCTTTCGGGTTGCACCGGGCGAGACGGTGGCGGTGGTCGGCCCGACCGGCTCGGGCAAGACCAGCACCATGGCGCTGATCCAACGCTTCTACGATGCCTGGGAGGGCGATATCCTGGTCGGCGGCCACCCCGTGCGCAGCCTGACCCAAGCCTCTCTGGGACGCCATATCGCGATGGTTCTCCAGGAACCCTTCCTGTTCTCGGCCACGATCGAGGAGAACATCCGCTACGCCAAGGCAGGGGCGACACGCGAGGACGTGATTGCGGCGGCCACGGCGGTCGGCGCCCATGACTTCATCGCCCGGCTGGAGCAGGGTTACGACACGGTTCTCGACCAGCGCGGTTCCAACCTCTCGATGGGCCAACGCCAGCTCATCAGTTTCGCCCGCGCCCTGGTCGCCGATGCCCAGATCCTGGTCCTCGACGAAGCGACGGCCAATGTCGACAGCTATACCGAACTGGAAATCCAGCGCGCCCTCGCCCGGCTGCTTCAGGGGCGCACGGCGCTGGTCATCGCCCATCGACTGGCGACGATCCGGGGTGCCGACCGCATCATCGTTCTGCAGGACGGGCGCATCGTGGAACAAGGGAATCACGGCCAACTCATGGCCGCGGACGGGTTATACGCCCGTCTCTACCGCATGAACTACGCGTCGTTCGACGATATCCCCGTCGAGGAAGCGCGCAAGGCCCTGGGCGACTCCCCGAAAGAGGCTTGATCCAGGTCTAAAACACCGCGGACCACGCCAATCGACGAGCGCTAGGTCGCCTTGGGCTTCTTTCCGGAGCGCGCGACCGATTTGATTCGCGCGCGCGGCTTGCCAGATATCTGCCCGATCTTGGTTTCCTGGTCTTCCAGGAAAGTCCGGGCCGCATCGTCTCCGGAGGGACCTTCCAACTCGGCGGCCGGAACCTTGCGATTCGAACTCCGCGAGCCGTCGTCATAGAAAACATCGAACAGAACGCTGCTTGTTGTTCCTTTCGGCTTCTTTCGAGCCATGATGGTTCTCCTAACCTGTCATTGGATTCAAATGGCCCGCCAGGGCCGAAATCGTTCCTGCTTGCGGGAAAGCGGGCTTTGGCCCGCATTCAGTCGCTCGGGAACATCGATCCGACCGTATCGTCGCGGACAGCCGGGCAAGCGATGGGATGAGGGATGCGCTGTTTCACCCCATAAATTAGGTCATTTGCCCCATCAGGGGATAGGCATCGTGGAATATTTACCAGCCGACGATCCGTTCAGCCCCACGGCCGCTATCCTCCGGGCTTGCGTGCCGAGGCGGGAAGCGGCCGATCACCGAAATCGAGCGTCGAACGCTGAAGGATCTTTCCCGCCTCATCGACCACGAGGCGAAAGCGGCCGTTCTCGGAAAAGAAGGTCAACCGAAAGCGTCCGGCATCCTCGTCGATCCCGCGCTCGCACAGGCTGGTGGCCTCGCCGGTCCGCAGAAGATCAAGAAGGCGGGCCGGTGCAATACCGAGCCCAGCCGCGACGATCTTTGCATCGACCTGAATAGAATCGTCCATGAACGCGAACGAAGTCATGTCCCGTTCCGTGTCCTCGGCATCGTCGGCCGCCGATTCGTCATGCCGCATTCGGGGGCCATGCCTGTGACGGTGTGCCGGGATAGGCGCATTGCGCGAGCGTCGTCGCGTCGAGTTCGGCGAGGAAGGCTTCGCGGGCGGCCGCCAGGCGATACTTCAAGCGGCATTGCGGCGTCAGCGTGCACGACCCGCCATCGCCGCGAAAACACTCGACCAGGGCCTGCCGCAGCTCCAGGGCACGCACCACGCTGCCGAGCGTGATCGCGTCCGGCGCCATCGCCAGGCGAAGTCCGCCACCAGCGCCGCGTCGGGTCCGGATATAGCCGGCCTTGGCAAGATCCTGGACAACCTTGGCCAGATGATTGCGCGACACGTCGAACTCTTCCGCCATCTCGTCGGTCGTGAAGGACCGGCCCGGAGCGCCGGCCAGCCGCATCAGGACGCGCAGGCCGAAATCGGTGAATGCTGTGAGGCGCATGGCGATTCCCGACATAATAGGTTTTTATAATACCTATTTATAGAACCCTAGATACGGTCTGCGAACGATTCATTGACGGACGGAACGATGCCAGAGTCTCAAACGGTGTCTGACCGGCGGGCGCGAATTACGGCGGAAATCGTCGAACGCACCGGAATTGACGAAGCGATGACCGACCGCCTCGTTCGGCACTTCTACGGAAAAATCCGCGACGACAAGGTGTTGGGTCCGATTTTCGAGGCACGGATCCAGGACTGGGAACCCCATCTGCAACGGATGTGCGCCTTCTGGTCCTCCGTCGCGCTGATGTCCAGGCGCTATCACGGCAGCCTGATGGCCAAGCATGCCCCGCTTCCCGTCGACGCCACCCATTTCGACCGCTGGATCGCCTTGTTCGAGGAAGCCGCGCACGAGATATGCCCTCCGGAGGCGGAAGCGCATTTCGTCGAGCGCGCCCGTCGCATCGCAGAAAGCCTGAAACTTGGCGTCGCCGGCCATAACGGCGCATTCCTGCGCATCGGCGAGCGGTATCGAAACGAGCGCCTGCATGGCAAGGACGGCCCGGACGCTTGATCGCAGGGCCTGGCTAGCGGCGCTTTTCCCCGGTTCCCAACGCCGGTGCGCCGAAAACAGTCAGCACAGCCCGCCATTCACATGGATGATCTGCCCGGTGAGATATCCGGCGTCAGGACCGGCCAGATAGGCAACGAGCGATGCCACCTCCTCGGGCTGGCCGATGCGCTGCATCGGCACCTGCTTAAGCAGTTCCGCATAGACGCCGTCGCCGTGGAACTGCTCGGTATCCCGCGTCTTCGCGATGATCCCCGGGGCGACGCAATTGGCCGTGATCCCATCCGGCCCGAGTTGGACGGCGAGCGAGCGGGTTAAAGCCTCCAGCCCCGCCTTGGCGGCGGCGGAAGCCGGCGCGAGGGGAAAATTTGGCCTGAACATGCGGGTGCCGTTGGCCCCGATCGAAACGATCCTCCCGCCCTTTCCCGCCCGCTTCAAATACGGAATGGCCCGGTCCGCCAGTTCGAACAGGCCGGCGGTGATCACCGAATAGCAGCTGTCCATCCCGACGCGGTCCAATTCGCCGAAGACGCGATGATCGGGGAAGCCCGCATTCGCGACCAGAACGTCGAGGCCGCCGAAACTCTCCACTGCCGTGTCGACCAGCCGCGCGGCTATGCCCGGCTCGGCCAGATCACCCAGGACAATCACACCTTCGCCCCCCTTCGCCCGGATATCCTCGACCACGCTTTCGCACCCTGCCCGGTTCTTGAGGGCATGCACGACGATGCCGGTATCCGCGCCGGCGAAGCGACGCGCGATCGCCGCGCCGATATTGCTGCCCGAACCGGTGACGAGGATCGATCTCATAGGGTCTAAATCCTTGCTGGCCGATGCCATGGACCCGAGGTCCGGCAGCCTGGCGGATAGGTTCGCGCATCTTAGGACCATCCAGGAATAACGCAAAATCCGATGGTGGAAACGCCTCTAATCCCGGCGTCGAAAAGGCCACCTCGCTGCCGTCCGCGTCCAGCGATGCCGTCTCGCATCCGCGCACCCGGAAATCGCGATTACTTGGCCGTCGGCGGGTCAGGATTCCGACAGCTAGCAATTCCGTGAGTACTTGGAAATATATCTGTTTTTACTACTTGAAAAATTTGATACGTCTTCGATTTTTTGCCTTGAATTCAAAGACAAAAGAGAACAATTATTTTTTTAATCGAATCTTGGCTAGAGGCGGACGATGATCGTCGCGAGAGGCTGAGAGCATCCGATGGGGTCCTTCATTCAAAAATAACCATCTCCGACGGTTTGGAATCGTTGCGGCCACCGAGCCCGCGTGACGCGCGAAAAAACACCTCCCCTTCACTGATTTCCTCGAACAGCCTTCGGCGCCGGCACCCGCGCAACATGCGCGTGCGCAACGCCCGGTCGAGATGCGCGAGCGCTTTCCCGCCGGCGAAGCGACACAGATGTTTCGCCGGCAGTTCTTCCCAACAGCCACCAAGGTCAATTGGGACGACTGGCGCTGGCAGATGCGAAACCGCATCCGCACCCTCGGCGGGCTCGAGCGCATATTCACCCTGACAAACGATGAGCGCGAGGCAGTGCGCGGCCATTCCGGCTCCCTGCCGGTCCGCATCACGCCCTACTACGCCAACCTGCTGAGCCGGCGACGACGCGAGCCAAGGCTTGCGCCGCACCCATACCCCCACGGGCAGCGAATATCTGCGCTCGCCCGGCGAGGCCGACGATCCGCTGGGCGAGGATCACGACTCGGCGGTTCCCGGGCTCGTTCACCGCCATCCCGACCACGTTCTGTTTCTCGCCACCGGCACCTGCTCCACCTATTGCCGCTACTGCACGCGCTCGCGCGCCGTCGGCGATCTGGGCGGGGAATATGCCCTCGGCGTCCGCCAGTGGGATGCGGCCCTCGATTACATCGCGGCCCATCCGGAAATCCACGACGTGCTGATCTCGGGCGGCTACCCGCTGACCCTCTCGGACGACAAACTCGATTATCTCCTCGGTCGCCTCAAGGCGATCCGGCATGTCGAGCTCGTCCGGATATATGGCGGCCGCCGAACGCGCCGGGCTAACCCTGTCCCAGATCGTGGCGCGGCTGCTCGATCTGGAACCGGCGGATCGCCGGCCTGCCGCCCGGATCGCGAAAGCCTAGGCCATGCTCCGTATCCGCCATGATAAAATTATGAATCAACATTTATTTCTGGCAAAATTGGTTCCGATAGGCCATCCGATCAGCAGAGCTCCGGGCGCATTCATATCGTCGATCCGATATCGGACCGGTATGGTCTGCTCCGCATCATGCTTGTTCGCGGAGGCTTGTCCGCGACCGCCGCCACAAAAGCTTCGCTGAACTTCGAGGGACGAAAGCCATGAACGACGTCGCCGTCAAAGTCGAAAAAAAGGGCCCGATCGCCATTCTGACGATCGACCGGCCCAAGACTCTGAATGCCTTGGATATACCGGCGATTCTCGAGCTCGAAAGCGCCTTCGCGGCTCTCGAAGAGGACGACGACATCCGGGTGGTGGTTTTCACCGGAGCGGGCGACCGGGCATTCGTCGCCGGCGGCGACATCGCCGACCTCAATTCGCGCGCGGGCCTCGCCCATTACCGGGAATTCGCCGAGGTGGTCCACCGTGCCTTTCGTCGGATCGAATGCAGCGACAAACCGACGATCGCCGCCGTTAACGGCTGGGCCCTGGGCGGCGGAACCGAGCTTCTGCTCGCCATCGACATGCGGATCCTCGCGGACAGCGCCCGCCTGGGCCTGCCCGAGATCACCCTCGGCCTGTTCCCGGGCGCCGGCGGCACCCAGCGCATTCTCCGCCAGGTGCCCCTGTGCCGCGCCAAGGAGATCATGTTCACGGGCGAGCATATCGACGCGGCGACCGCGGTCGCCATCGGGCTCGCCAATCGCGCCGTGCCCAAGGAGGACCTCATGGCGGAAACCATGAAGCTCGCCGAGCGGATCGCGTCGATGTCGCCGTTGGTGCTGAAGATGCTCAAGCGAACGCTCAATGCGGGCGCGGATATGGCCCTCTCGGCCGCGCTGCAGCACGAACAGGCCATGGTCAGTCTGGTCTTCGATTCACAGGACGCGCATGAGGGATGCAACGCGTTCCTCGAAAAGCGGCCCGCCGATTTCAAGGGCGCCTGATACGGGCAGGCCGGCCAAGACATGACGTCCGAACGGAACGAATGGCCGCGGCCCATCTGGGGGCAGAGTGGCACGTCAGGGTAAGCCGGGCCGAAAAACTGGACAGGCTGCCGCTGCGTAACTATTGCTGTGCCGGCATCGCTCCCGGCCTGCCCTGCCCCCAATTACAGTCCCGAACGACCGATTCGATATGTTGAAAATCAGTAACTTGACCTACCGGATCGGGGAGCGCGTGCTGCTCGACCAGGTCAGCGCCGCCATTCATCCCGGCGCCAAGGTTGGGCTGGTGGGCCGCAACGGCACCGGGAAAACCACGTTGTTCCGTTTGATCACGGACCAGATTCAGGCCGATGGCGGCACCATCGATGTGCCCGGGCGATGGCGTATCGGTGTGACCACGCAGGATGCCCCCAACGGCCCGGAAAGCCTGATCGATACCGTGATCGCCGCAGACCGCGAATTGGCCGCCCTATGGGAAGAGTCCGAGACGGCAACCGATCCCAACCGGATCGCTGAAATTCACGAGACGCTGAATCGTCGCGACGCCCATCGCGCGCCCGCCTGCGCCGCCCAGATTCTCGCCGGTCTCGGCTTCGACGAGGCCACCCAGCATCGGCCCTGCAATTCCTTTTCCGGCGGCTGGCGCATGCGCGTCGCCTTGGCCTCGCTCCTGTTCACCAATCCCGATCTCCTGCTGCTCGACGAGCCGACCAACCATCTCGATCTGGAAGCCGTGCTGTGGTTCGAGGACTTCATCGCCCGCTACGAAGGCACGGTCCTGTTGATCAGCCATGACCGCGAGCTTCTGAACGTGGCGGTCGACCAGATTGTCCATCTGGAAGCGGCGACCCTCACCACCTACCGGGGCAACTACGACCAATTCGAGCGGACCCGACGCTTGCAGATGGAAATGAACGCCAAGCAACACGCCAAGCAGGCCGCCCAGCGCGCCCATATGGAGTCGTTCGTGGCCCGGTTCCGCGCCAAGGCGTCCAAGGCCAAGCAGGCCCAGTCGCGGCTGAAGATGCTCGCCCGCATGGAACCGCTTTCCGAGACGCTGGAGGAACGGGCGCCCAGCTTCATGTTCCCCGAGATCGCCGAGCTGCCGCCGCCGCTCTACAGCTTGGAACGCGTCAATGTCGGATATGACGGCAAAGCAGTGCTCAAGAATGTCACCTTGAGCCTGGACAACGACGATCGGGTCGCCTTACTCGGCGCCAACGGCAACGGCAAATCCACCTTCATCAAGCTGCTTGCCGGGGCGCTGACGCCAATATCCGGCGAAGTCGTCAAATCGTCGAAACTCCGGATCGGGTATTTCTCCCAGGATCTGACAGACGAACTCGATCTGGCGATGAGCCCCGTCGCGGCCATCGCCTCCAAGCGACCCGAGGACACGCCCGAGGCAGTGCGCCGCCATCTGGGCTTCTTTGGATTTTCCCGGGACATGGCCCTGGGGACGATCGGGCAGCTTTCGGGCGGCGAGCGGGCGCGCCTGCTCTTCGCCCAGATCGCCCTGGCCAAGCCGCATATTCTCCTGCTCGACGAGCCGACCAACCATCTCGACATGGTCTCCCGCGAGGCCCTGATCCAGGCGATCAACGGATTTCCCGGGGCTGTCGTGCTGGTCAGCCACGATCCGCATCTGATTGAGCTGACGGTGGACCGGTTCTGGCTGGTCGCCGACAACCGGGTGAGAACCTTCGACGGCGATATGGCCGACTACCGCAGCCTGCTGCTCAGCCAGAAGCGCACGCCGCAACCGGCCGATGACGGCTCCGACGCCGAAAATGCGAAAGGATCGGCGCCCGTCAACAAGAAGGACAAACGGCGGTTGGCGGCGGACCAGCGCCAGTCACTGACGAAATTGCGCAGCGCGGCGCGCGCCGCCGAGGCCGAACTGACGCGGTTGAACGAAGAGAAAACAGCGATGGTGGAGCGGCTCAAGGATCCCGAATTCTACCGGGACAATTCCGACGAAGCGCTCGATCTGCAACGCACCGTCGGCCTTCTGCAAAAGGATCTGGACGCCGCGGAATCGCGGTGGCTCGACCGCCAGGAAGCTCTCGACAACGCTGCCGGCTAAGAAAGTTCGGACATTCTGGACACCGCGGCTACGGTTCGCGGACCCGCCTAACTATGTATTGCAGCGATCTTCGAGCGCTCGAACCGTCAACCTCGAATCAGCCAGCGGTCGCTCCGCCATCGACCGACATAGCGGCCCCGGTTACAAAGCTCGCATCATCGGATGCCAAGAACCGGATGCACCGAGCTTGCTCCTCGGGCTCCGACACGCGACCGATCGGCAGCGACGCGCCGAGTTCCTCGAAACCCGCGACGGGGTCGAAACCCCTCGCCGCCAACCCACCACCGAGCATCGGCGTTCGCGTCTCGCCCGGACACAGCACATTCACGCGTATGCCGTCCTGGGCGTGGTCCAGCGCCAGGGCACGGGTCATGTTCACGATCGCGCCCTTCGCCGTGCAATAGGCGACATGGCCCTTGCCGGCGCGCAGGCCCCAGTCCGACGCGACATTGACGATGGCACCGCCGTGGCCAGACACCTGCATTGCACCGATCGCCGCCCGGCACATCCAGAACGTGCCGTTGACGTTGACGGCCATCGATTCCAACCACATGGCGTCGGTGGTCTGGGGCGCATCCGCACGATGGATTGAGCCGGCATTGTTGACGAGAAAGTTGAGTCCACCAAATCGTTCGACGGTCCACTTGATCACATAATCGCAGAACGCGCTGTCCGATACGCTGCCCTGAAGAAAGGCGGCACGCCGACCTTTCGCCTCGACCTCCTTCACAATGGCCGCGCCGCGCGCCTCGTCCCGCCCGACGATCACCGCATGCGCACCGCAGTCGGCGAATTCGCGCACGGTCGCCGCGCCGATGCCGGAAGTGCCACCGGTGACGATCGCAACCCGGTTTTCCATGTCCCGTTTCATTACTGAACCTCGATGTTCGCCTCGCCACACGATTCCCGGTTGTGCTTCGATCAAATCGTATACAGAGTGCACGTTGAAGATGTACTAAAGATTGGGCGTGCCGGCCGCAGCTATCAATACTGATTCTCTGACCGAGGATCGCCCGAGTTTGCTGGAAGCCACGGCCGTGACGGCCGCCTACAGCGCATTTCTAGATCTCATTCTGATGCGCAAATTGACGCTAGGCCCCGTTCTGCAGGAGGTTCGGCTCGCCGCGATACTCAGGGTTTCCAGAACACCATTGCGCGAAGCCCTGCGACGGCTCGAAGGCGAAGGACTAGTGGGCCGCAATGGCGGGCGGAGTCTGATTGTTCGCTCCATCTCGGTGCGCGACTATATCGAAGCGCTTCACGTGCGCCGCCTTCTGGAAACCGAAGCAGCCTATCTTGCTGCCGGTCGAATCGACTGTGACTTGATCGCCGAGCTGTGCGAGCGCGTTCAGGCGATGATGGAAACAGGCGCGCCGAGGCCTGCGGCAACGATCTGCTGGCGGCGAATGTCCAAACTCTTCGGCGCAAGACCCATCTGTTCAATCTGAAGCGGATGCCCAACCGTTTTCTTCCTGGCTGCCGCGAGCATCTTGTCATTCTCGACGCCATTGGGCAGGGTGACAGCCAGGCCGCACGCGAAGCGATGGCCGCTCATTTAGACAACGTGAAAGCCAGCATCCTGAAGATTCTGACGGAGTTATGATACGGGTGATGCCATGACGCGAACGCCGACAATCCTGTTTCTGAACAACACGCCGAGAGCCGGCGCGCGGCCGGAGATTCTGGATCGGTTTGCCAGC
>Ga0114999_10008312_pt1 | contig 11588 bp, 7 predicted proteins | sample ArcticOcean_MG_C_3_FD_89820 | JGI IMG/M metagenome (GOLD analysis project Ga0114999, IMG submission 89820) | Marine microbial communities from western Arctic Ocean - ArcticOcean_MG_CB8_126 | ecosystem: Environmental > Aquatic > Marine > Oceanic | place: Arctic Ocean: Canada Basin | collected...
CATTGAGACTACGGCGGTACGCAAAGGCGACCGCTACGTAATCAATGGACAGAAGATTTTCACGTCCCGTGCACGGCAATCAGACATCATGCTGCTGCTGGCCCGCACTACGCCTTACGACGAGCTGACGGACAGGACTATGGGCCTCTCCACGTTCATTGTGGACATGCGGGAGGCTGGCAAGTCCATTCAGATCCAGCCGCTGGACATGATGATTAACCACCACACCAACATGGTTTTCTTTGATGACCTAGAGGTGCCTGCGGAGAACCTCATTGGTGAAGAGAGCAAGGGCTTCCGCTACATCATCGACTCCTGGAACGCGGAGCGCATTCTCATCGCCGCTGAGTCCGTTGGTGATGGCCGCTGGTTTGTTGAAAAAGCAGTGAATTACGCTAACCAACGTGAGGTCTTTGGCAGGCCCATTGGCGCCAATCAGGGAGTGCAGTTCCCCATTGCCAAGGCGTATGCGCATATTGAAGCGGCAGACCAGGTTCGGTGGAAGGCGGCGTCGCTCTTCGACAGCGGGCAGAAGTGCGGGCCGGAGGCCAATATGGCCAAGCTCCTGGCATCTGAAGCGTCATGGGAGGCGGCCAATGTGTGCCTGGATACCCACGGCGGCTACGGCTTTGCGGTGGAGTATGACGTGGAGCGCAAGTTCAGGGAGAGCCGTCTGTATATGGTGGCCCCCATCAACAACAACCTTATACTGGCATACCTATCACAAAATGTCCTGGGCCTACCAAGGTCGTATTAAACCAACCGTTGGTCTTCATCCTTGCGCTCTCGCCGGGGCGCGGGCATCGTTTTCAGTCCTGCTTCACGCACTACACACAAGGTGGCTTACATGGCAGTCAAGGTTGGTTGGGAAGGACGTTTCTTTGAGGACTTTGAGGTTGGTGATACCTACCGCAGCAGCATGGGTAGGACGATTACAGAAAACGACAACATCTGGTTCACGCTGCTGACCAACAACCCCAACCAGATACACTTCAATAATGAATACGCCAAGCACACGGAGTTTGGCAAACCACTGGTCAACAGTCTCTTGACCATCGCCGTTATCACAGGGCTCACGGTACAGGACGTCAGTCAGAATGGCATGAACCTGGGGTGGGATGAGGTACGACTGCCCCATCCGGTGTTCGCGGGGGATACGCTCTATTCCGAGACTGAAGTACTGGGCACACGGGAGTCCAAATCTCGACCCACCCAGGGCATCGTTACTGTAAAGACCAGGGGTCTTCAGCAAGAGGGGAAAGTAATCATTACGTTCAGTCGCAACATCATGGTCTGGAAACGGGACCACGCGCCGTCTCGTGACATCTTCCCCACCGCACAATAAAGGAAACCATCCTGTCTAACAGAAAAGTCCCTACCCGGTGGCTCTTGGCCCCGGTCCTTGCCATGGCCTTCGTCATCCTGGCCGCGTGTGACGCTGACCCCACACCTACCTCCACGCCCATCCTTCAAGCAACACCCACTACAGGCGCCATTGCTCAGCTCTACGATGCAGCCAAGGCTGAAGGCAAGCTGGCCATCATGTCCTTCGACAGTACCTACGCTGACCTGGCCAGCGGTCCCTTTACGGAACGCTTTCCTGGCATTGTGGTGGAGGCCCAACTGGCCAATACACCGGAGATGACAGCGCGCATCGCCGCTCAGGCTGAGTCTGGCGTATATGAGACTGACCTTGTGCAAGGGTCAGCAGGCTCTGTGCTGGCGCTGGCGGACCGTGGCCTGATTGCAGGGCCGAGTGAGGTGGATTGGGCTTCCCTGGGCTATGCTCAGGAGTTGCTGTTGGTGGACGGCCACTTGCCCGTGCAGTGGGACTTTGTCTATGCCCACGGCTACAACACTGAGTTGGTGGACCCGGCGGACCTCCCGCAGACGCTGGAAGGTTTCACAGACCCCAAATGGAGCGGCAAAGTCATAGCCAGCCCCTTCCTCTACCCGTCAGGAATGGCCTTTGTCGCCTTACGGCAAGGTGAGGAGGCAACGGTTACTTTGGCCAAGCGTATCTTTGACGCCGACCTGGTTTTGAGCGATTCAGCAGAGAGCCTTCTGGGGTCCGGTGAAGCCAGCCTCATGGTCCACGTCTCCATCAACCGCATGATCAAAGACAGACTCAGTGGCGCGCCCGTTGACTACTTCTTCACCCCGGTGGCTGGGGCTGCTCGGATTGGGCTGGCCATGGTAAAAGAGGCCCAAAACCCCAGCGCGGCCAAGTTGTTCAACTACTGGCTTGCCACTCCTGAAGGGAAGGCAGCCCTGTTTGAGGCGTCAGCACAGGCGTTGGTGGCTGGCCTTGGCGAGGACAATGAAATCATCCGTCGAGTCGCGGAAAGTGGCGCGGACATTGTGCTGGAGAGTGATGCCAATTGGCGGGAGCGCTCCCGGCTCACAGCGGTCATGCGAGAGGCTGTGCTAGGCCAATAGCTCCTTACAGGGCCATTTTGAGCAACGTGTTGGACTAACCATTTTTGCAAAGTCGGTCACTTACGCCCTCTATTGCCGTTGACTTTCGACTCAAATGTTCCTAAACTCGCAAGCTAGTTAAGTAGCGATGCTTGCCTGAGCACCGGAGTAGCCTTTCTGGCGCAATATCGGCCCAGCGATCTAAGAAGGAGCGATTCATGATTTCTCGGCTCATGCAACGAAAATTTGTTGGTTTGATAGCGCTATTGGCACTTGCGCTTGTCGCTGCCGGATGTGGCGCGGATGCAACGGCTACGCCCACTGCGACGTCACCCGCACAGGCCACGGCTACGCCAACTGGCCCCACAGACGACCCGTACATCAACGACCTGTATGAGAAGGCCAAGGTTGAGGGCCAGTTGAACCTCATGATGGACAGCGACAACTTTGACCGAATTGGCAATGGGCCTTTTGCCGCAATGTTCCCAGGTATCACGGTGATTACCGAAGTTGCTTCCACGCCTGAGCGGCCTGCCAAGGTCATTGCTCAGTACCAAGCGAACCGGGTGACCACTGACATGGTGAACTCATCCGCGGGTGTTGCCGCTGGCCTAATTGAGCGCGGCTACTTGCAAGGACCCGGCGAGACAGATTGGCCCCGCCTGGGATTCGACGGCCAGTACCTTCAGGGTGACGGCCACAGCCCGATTTACTATGACTTTGTGTACGCACACACGTACAACACCAATGACTTCAGCGCCTCTGACTTCCCCAGTGACTTGTCCGGCTTCCTTGACCCCAAGTGGAAGGGCAAGCTTGCAGGAGACGCCTTTCTATTCTTCTTTGGCATGGGCTTCGTTGGCTTGTCTGAAGGAGAGGAAGGCGCCAAGACGTTGGCCAAACAGCTTCTTGACGAAGCAGAACTCACTGTTAGTTCTTCCTATCGTGACTTGGTCAACACTCGTGAGAAGCCAGTGGCCCTGTTCTCCTCTGTAGACCGCACAATCACGGAGCAGCGCAAGGGCAACGACGTTGACTACTTCTTCACGGGCACCCACGGTGTGGCCCGCATCAGCGCTCCCATCCTGACCCAGGCACCACACCCCAACGCTGCGCGGCTGTTCATGTGGTGGTTAGGTACGCCCGAAGGCCAGCAGGCTCTCTTTGATGAGCAGGCCAGCATCCGGGCCGGGCTTGAGTTGAGCAACCCAATTGTTGATGCCATCAACGCCTCCGGTACCAACATTGTTTATGAAGACTCTGAGAACTTCATCGAGCGCTCCCGCATTGCTGGCGCGGTCCGCAGCTTCGCGCTGGGTCAGTAAATCTAGCCTGAGCTAGAGACAGAGACAGTGTTCACGCCCCATCAGTCCTTAATTGGGCTGGTGGGGCGCATTGTTCCCTAGAGAGTCCTGTAGGGGTGATGACAAAATCATCTTTGCTGAATAAGGTATGCCCATGAACCAGGATGTTACAGCAGCCAGGCGACCTCTCTTCAAGCGGTTTGTTCCGCGCATCAGTGGAGACAAGCTCTTGATGGTGCTGGCTGTACTGGCCGTGCTCTACATTGTTGGCATACCTCTCATCGCGGACATCTTCGCGGCCTTCCGCGGCCCAATAGACCGCCTACCCTTTGAAGACTCAGCCGTCTTCACCCTATCCAATTTCTCCAGTGCCTACGGAGAAAGGGACGCTCTTGCCATAATTAGGGAAACCGCATTGTTTGCAGGAGGCGCCGTGGTGCTGGCGGCGGTGATTGGCTTCACCCTGGCATACCTGGTAGAGCGCACGGACATTCCGTTCCGCAACGTTATTTTTGTGCTGGCCCTGGTTCCTATCATGATGCCGCCCATTGTGACGGCCCTGGCCTGGATATTTTTACTTGGTGAGAATAATGGGCTTATCAATGTGTTTATACGGGCCGTGTTTGGGATGGACGGCTCAGGCCCCTTCAGTGCCTTTTCCTTCTTCGGCATGATCTGGGTCCAAGGCTTGACCATGTCCAGCCTGGCGTTCCTGCTTATGAGCGCCTCGCTGAAGACTATGGACTCCTCACTGGAGGAAGCGAGCGCGGCGTCTGGCGGGTCCACATTCCATACGTTGCGGCGAGTGACACTTCCCATCCTCCGCCCCGCCGTATTGAGCACGCTTGTCTTGTTGTTCATTTTGGCTATTGAAGCCTTTGACGTGCCACTGGTACTGGGTGCGCGGACAAAGGTCTTTGCCAACACGGTGTACTTTGCTTTAAATCCTGTGCAGGACTTTCCTCGATACGGTGAAGTAGCCGCGCTTTCCCTCAGCTTCCTGGCGTTCACGTACGTTCTGTTCTTTATTTACTCCCATCTCACGCGTCAGGCCAATCGCTTTGCCACGGTGACCGGCAAGGGGTACCGGCCCAAGCGTTTCGTCCTTGGGATATGGAAATATCCTGCCCTGGCATTTGTCTTGGGATTTTCGCTGATACAGTTCGTCTTCCCGCTGCTCATTTTATTATGGGCCAGCTTGCTTGACCGTTTTATAGCACCATCATTCAACGAGTTAGGCCTACTGACGCTGGATGCGTATACCGATGTTTTCTCCAAGGGCGTGTTTTGGGGGGCTCTCAAGAACACACTTATTGTGGCAGTGGGCGCAGCTACCATTGTGGCTTTCTTTTCCACCATCGTGGCGTGGATTGTGGTCCGTAGCAACATGCGAGGGAAACGGGTATTGGACTTGGTAGCCTCTTCATCCTTGGCCATCCCCAGCGTGATAGCTGGCGTGGCCTTTATCATCTTCTATCTGTCCATCTCCAGATGGGTACCTATCTACGGCACTGTCTGGGTGCTAGTGCTAGCGTATTCCTTCCGTTTTTCCTTGGCCTATCGCATCAATTCAGCTGGAGTGGTCCAGCTTGGTAAAGAGTTGGAAGAGGCATCCGTTGCCAGCGGTGCAACCATGATTAACACTTTCCGGCACGTCATCATGCCGCTTCTGGCTCCCAGCATGTTCATTGGCTTCATTCTCATCTTCTTTTTGGCCTTCAGAGACTTCACCATGGCCTTCATGCTGGGCACGTCAGAGAACAAGATGCTCAGCGTCATGGTCTGGAACGGCCTCCAAAGCAATAACACGGGGGAAGCCGCCGCGGTCTCTATACTCATTGTTGCCATCTTAGCGATTGCCGTCGGTATACTCAGGGGGCTCGTCCTACCGCGCATACGAGGTTTCTAGCTCAAGGGCGAGCAGTTATATAAACAAAGACAATAAAGAATGGGGCCGGTGTGTTGCACCGGCCCCATTCTTATTCACTATCAAACGAGTTCTACGCCACTGAGAAGATGGTGTTAACCCAGTTGGAGTTGAAGGCCCAGTTCTCTTGCATATCACTGAACTCTACCTTTGCACCAAGCTCGGTCATGGCTCCTGCCAAGGCTACCCAGTTAATCAGTTCCCAGTTGGCTGTGTTCTCCCAGTCCTCAGCGGTTAGCTGATCCCACTTATCAAACTGGTTGTTCTTCCATTGTTCATGGAACTTGCGGTCACCCTCCATGTCAGGGTGCACCCACTGGCGCTCCCAGCTGGTGTTCTGGGCATGGGACCAGCCGACGCCAGCGCACAGCACAACGCGCCACGGGCTAGCCTTGAGAATCCGGGCCGTGGCCCGGCCCAACTCAAAAGCTCGCTTGGGTGAAATTGGCAGTGGGTCATTGGGGTTCAGGGGCGCTAGGCCATCACTGCCCCGCTGTCGCATACCAAAAGGGTTCATGGAGACAGGCACTATTGGCGTGTTGAACTCAAAGCGGTCAATGTCCAAGTGAGTGACCACACCGCAGAAGGTGTGTGCCATCCCGTTGGGGTGACGAGCCTCGGTTGAGTACGTGGGGTCAAACCCCGCGTCTTGGAGCCCACGCACCAGATGGAGCGCACCTGCGGGGTGGCCTTTGATGGTAGCCATGCGCTCAGGGTCCTGGCCAAAGGCGTTGCCCAGGGGCTTGTCAGCACCAAACAGGCTAGCGCCAATGGAGCCGTCAAACAGCTTGCTTTGGACTTCTTCATGGGCCTGTATGACGTACGGCGCGATGCAGTAGTTGCCCAGGGACTCACGGGCGTCCTTGGACCAGATGAGAATGAAGTCTGGCTTGAAGTCGTCTATCGTGCCGCGAATCTTGCGGAGTATCTCAAACTGTCGCTGCTGCTTCTCAATGCCAGCCGCCCTGCCGAAGTCGTCGCTCCACTCCTTCTGCATGGGTTCAGGCCAGTTCTTGGGGTCTTTGGTTTCCGGCTTGTAGTGGGTGCCGGTGCTGAGCCCGGAGTATAAAACTCCGGTCATGCCACCGGGCGCCTCCCGAAGCATGGGAAAGTCAGTTGTGCCAATGCCGAGTATTTCTGCCATGGTCCCTCTCTTTCAAATAGTCGCTAGCAAAGCTTACGATGCCTTGCTGCCCAGAATGTTGAGTGCCGCGCCCGCCTTGAACCATTCAATGTGCTCTTGGTTCATGGTCTGGTGCAACTGTATATCTTCCACCGAGCCATCTGCGTGGTGCAACTTGGCCGTTACATCCTTGCCTGGCACCAAGTCCTGCAACCCCACAATGCTGATGCGGTCTGTCTCCTGGACCTTGTCATAGTCAGCAGGGTTAGCGAAGGTGAAGGGCAAGAGGCCCTGCTTCTTGAGGTTGGATTCGTGGATGCGGGCGAAGCTGCGTACAATGACGGCAACCGCGCCGAGCAGTCGTGGCGACATTGCGGCGTGCTCACGGCTGCTCCCTTCACCATAGTTCTCGTCGCCAATCGCCACCCAGCGCAGGCCACGGCTCTTATAGTCGCGGGCCACTTCAGGGAAGCTCTGAGTCTCTCCGCTTGCCTGGTTCAGCCCTTTGCCCTCCGCGCCGGTGTAGGCGTTGACCGCGCCAAGGAACGCATTGTCACTGAGCTTGTCCAGGTGGCCTCGGAGTCGGAGCCATGGCCCTGCCGGTGAAATGTGGTCAGTGGTGCACTTGCCCTTGGCCTTGAGGAGTATCTGTACCTCCTCAAAGTCTTTGCCGTCCCATGCGGGAAAGGGGGCCAGCAACTGGAGGCGGCTGCTGTTTGGGTCTACCACCACGTTAACGCCGCTGCCGTCCTCAGCAGGGGCCTCGTAGCCATAGCCACGGCCAATGAAGCCGTTCTCCGGCACCTCAGGAGCGGGTGGAGGCGGCTCTAGCATGTACTCCGTGCCGTCCGGCGCCTTCAGCGTGTCTGTAAGCGGGTTGAAGGACAGGCTGCCCGCCAGTGCGAAGGCCATCACAATCTCAGGGCTGGTGATGAACGCATTGGTGGCGGAGTTGCCGTCGTTACGAGCAGGGAAGTTGCGGTTGAATGAGTTGACGATGCTGTTGGGCTCGCCAAGCTTCATGTCTGAGCGGCGCCACTGGCCAATGCACGGGCCACAGGCGTTAGCCAGTACCGTGGCGTCCACGGCCTCCAACTCCGCAGCAAGTCCGTCCCGGGAGATGGTGGCGTTCACCGTCTCAGAGCCAGGAGTGACCAGCAGAGCAGTTACGGCCTTCGCGCCATGAGCGCGCGCCTGTCGCGCTACGCTAACGGTCCGGCTGATGTCTTCATATGACGAGTTGGTGCAGCTCCCAATCAGCGCTGCGGATACCTTGTCCGGGTAGCCTTCCTTGATCACAGCTGCCTTCATTTCAGAGATGGGGCGCGCCAGGTCAGGCGTGTGGGGACCCACAACGTGAGGCTCCAAAGTAGATAGGTCAATCTCAACAATACGGTCAAAGAACTTCTCAGGGTTGGCTTCAACCTCAGCGTCCGCTGTAAGCAGGTGCTTATGGGAATTGGCCAGGTCCGCCAGGTCGCCACGGTCAGTAGCGCGAAGGTAGGTCTCCATCCGGCTGTCGTAAGGGAAGATGGAGGTGGTGGCGCCAAGCTCAGCGCCCATGTTGCAGATGGTGGCCTTGCCCGTGGCGCTCAGGCTCTGGGTGCCTGGGCCAAAGTACTCCACCACCGCGTTGGTGCCGCCCTTCACCGTGAGGATGCCCGCCAGCTTGAGAATCACGTCCTTGGGGGCAGTCCAACCACTGGGCGCGCCAGTCAGCTTCACGCCTATCATCTTTGGGTACAGTACCTCCCAGGGAAAGCCCGCCATAACGTCCACGGCGTCTGCTCCGCCCACGCCAGAGGCAAAGGTGCTAAGCCCACCGGCGTTGGGACTGTGAGAGTCTGTGCCAATGAGCATGCATCCGGGGAAGGCGTAGTTCTCTATATTCACCTGGTGAATGATTCCGGAGCCCGGTCCCCAGAAGCCAATCCCGTACTTGTTGGAAGATGACCGCAGGAAATCGTAGATCTCCTTGTTCTCAATGATGGCCTCGCCGGTGTCGCTCTTGGCGTTGGCGCGGGCCTGGATGAGGTGATCACAGTGGACGGTGGTGGGCACGGCCGTCTGGGGGCGTCCCGCCTGCATGAACTGAAGGATGGCCATTTGGCCGGTCACGTCTTGCAGCGCTACCCGGTCAGGCCGGAGCATGAGGTAGCTTGAGCCGGGCTCAAGCTCCGCATTCGCGGCATCATCCAGGTGGCCAAAGATTTGCTTCTCAGCGTAGGTGAGCGGCCTGTTCAGGCGCTTGCGCACTGCTTCCAGGCGCTGCTCCATCTTTCGGTACGTCTCCTCCACAAACTGGGGCGTGGAGTCAACCAAAGAGACTGCCATATCTTTCCTCCTCAACGTGGAGCGTGGTGTGGGCCTGGCGCCCGTACCCGCATTTTACAAGGGTATCTGCACAGTCTGGCAACGCGCCTGCCGGAAACTCTCGGACTGTAGCGGGCGTAGATTATCACGAGAGTCAGCACCTTGCATCAATCAGCCTGTCCCCGTGCTATCCTGAGCTTGCTATGTACGTGATAGGCACAGCAGGCCACGTAGACCACGGCAAGTCCACTCTTATCCAGGCCCTTACCGGCATTGACCCTGACCGCCTCCGTGAGGAGAAGGAACGGGGCATGACCATTGACCTGGGTTTCGCGTGGATAACGCTGCCCAGCGGCCGCGAGGTCAGCATCGTCGACGTGCCGGGCCATGAGCGGTTCATCAAGAACATGCTGGCTGGCGTTGGCGGGATAGACCTCGCCATGCTGGTTGTCGCCGCTGACGAGTCGGTGATGCCTCAGACACGAGAGCATCTGGCCATCTTAGACCTGTTGCAGGTCAAGCGTGGCCTGGCCGTGGTCACCAAGAGCGACCTGGTGGACAGCGAGATGTTGGAGTTGGTGCAGCTTGAGGTGGAGGACGTCCTGGCAGGTACCTCAATGAAGGGTTCTCCTGTGCTGCCCGTCTCTGCGACAACGGGCCAGGGTCTCGACGAGTTACTGGCGGCTGTGGACGCTGCGCTGGATGCCACGGAGGAACGCAGGGACGTGGGCAGACCGCGGCTGGCGGTGGACCGAGTGTTCACCATGAGCGGCTTCGGCACCGTGGTGACTGGCACACTTATAGACGGCGTACTGCGTCTAGGGCAAGAGGTGGAATTGCTGCCCAGCGGCGTGAAGGGCCGCGTCCGTGGCCTCCAGAGCCACCGCACCAAGCTGGAGGAGGCGCAGCCGGGAAGCCGCGTGGCCGTGAACCTCAGTGGTGTGTCACCCGACGAAGTAGCGCGCGGCGACGTGCTTACCATCCCCGGCTGGCTCCGTCCTTCCAAGGCCATCGACGTACGGCTCCATCTGCTGGCAGATGCCGTCAAGGCCATACCTCACAATCACCCCGTGACCTTCTTTGCCCACACAACCGACACGCCCGCCAAGGTGAGACTTCTGGAGCAAAACGCTCTGGAACCTGACGAAGAGACCTGGGCACAGGTGGTCTTGGACGACCCGGTGCCTCTGGTACGTGGCGACCACTTTGTCATACGGTCCGCAGACGCGACGCTGGGTGGCGGCATAGTCGTTGACCTGCACGCACGACGCCATCGGCGTCATTACGCGCCCACCATCCAACGGCTGGAGGTGCTGGCCCAAGGGAGCCCCACAGCACAGCTTATCCAGGCGTTGGAAACCCAGGAGCCTGCCGACATCACCACGCTGGCCCGCAAGGCCAACATCGCAGAGGCTGAGGGGGTACGACTCGCAGGAGAGGCTGTCGCAGAGGCGAGCGTTATCGTTTTGGGCGACGGCCCTCTAGCACCAACGTCGGTGCTGTACACCATGGCTGGCTGGTCCAAGCTATCAGGCAAGGCGCTCCAGGCGTTGGCGGCCTTCCATGCGCAATACTCTCTCCGCAGCGGCATGCCCCGGGAAGAACTACGTACGCGGCTGGGACTCTCTGCTTCAAATTTCACTCCTGCTCTACAGCATCTGGTGAACGCGGGTACAGTAGTGGAATCGAATGCTTTGGTACAACTGCCAGACCATCAAGTCGCCGTGTCCGACGCGCAACGCAAGCAGATGGACGCCTTTGTCGCCGCGCTGGAGGCTCAGCCCTACGCACCGTCGCCGCCTGCCTTGGACTCGCAGCTTGTGAACCTCTTAGTTGACGAGGGCCGCGTGGCTAAGGCCACTGATGGCGTTGTCTTTGCCGCCGCCGCCTATAACGAGATGCTGAGCAAGGTAACGTCGCACCTGGAAGCCACCGGTAAAATCACCGTAGCTGAGGTCCGCGATATGTTCGGCACCAGTCGCAAGTACGCCTTGTCGTTACTGGAACACTTGGACGAACTGAAAGTGACCCGCCGCACCGGTGACGAACGGGTATTGATGCAGAGGTAGGGAAGCTCCATGGGCCTAGACCTTTCACAAGCAGCGGCGCAGCTTGGCGGAGTAACCTCCGGCCTGAAAAGCCGTAGGTCGGCTAAGGCGGAGGCAGTTGTACAGGCGCGACGGCTGCTTAAAGAATCCGACGCCTCGGTTATCGAAGAGCGGCGCAATGCCGGCAAATTTTTATGGCGCTCTGTGGCTGCGCTTTCACCTGATGCTGCCGCTGTCCATGATGCTCCCCCGCTGCCTGCCGACTACGCGGTCGCTGCTGTCGATGGGTCTCACATAGACGTGAGCCGTCACGCGCCCGCTCCCTTCTATCTCATCAACATAGGTTACGTGGCTCTGCGCTACGGGGAGCTGGCAGAGGCACGTCTGTGGAACACACCAAAGCTCTACTCCAGTGACGACGATATGGTGATCACTGACCCTGAATCCGCGCTTAA
>Ga0114999_10008313_pt1 | contig 11588 bp, 14 predicted proteins | sample ArcticOcean_MG_C_3_FD_89820 | JGI IMG/M metagenome (GOLD analysis project Ga0114999, IMG submission 89820) | Marine microbial communities from western Arctic Ocean - ArcticOcean_MG_CB8_126 | ecosystem: Environmental > Aquatic > Marine > Oceanic | place: Arctic Ocean: Canada Basin | collected...
ATAACTCTCCTATTGAAAAATTTGATATTGACGTAGATCAATATATGAATCTAACTAAAAATGTTAGAGAAGCCGAATCTTCTTCTCCTATTAAAAAAAATGAATTTGACGATAGTTATGCAGAAGAAACTAAATTCATGCGAAACACCAATATACAAAATATTATCTTCACAGCAGAACGTATTAATAATTTTATTAATAAAATAAAGTCCGTAGAACAATATAATACTAAATTTGTACCGATTTTAAAAATACGTAGTTATAAGTATGGATATGAAGACCATTGGGGAACATATCCGATACCAGACGGCTTGTTAGAAACACATGCATTTAAAAAAGTAAAAAACGGATATATTAAGGCTACACGAGATGACATAAAAATAATGAACACTAAAGCAGATTATGATCCTACAAACTTTTATTATAAACTATCATTTGGTGGAAAGTCTAGACGACGCCGTCCCAATCAGAACTCATTGCGTCGTTCGAACCAGCGTCGCCCTCGGAAATCACGGCGGCAGTACCGAGCAAAGACACGTCGCCGATAGTTTGATTTTTAGTATCCATGCTTTTTGGTGCAGTCTCTAATGGTGGCTTCATTCGATATACAGAGTTGTTTTGCACATCAAATGTTTTTTGTAAATATAAAAGAGGACAATCAATATCCTGAGATTTTTGCCATTCTACAAATTCAGTGTATTCGCTTAATGATTTAAATACAACAGGATTTACACCAGGAACCTCTGCCAAATTTGTATTTTTGAGCCAGATTTCATTTCCATTCTGTATTAATAAATTTGGACAACGAGGTTTAAACCCTTCTCGCATATCTGACGATGAATACGTCAGTGTAACATATAGGCCAAGTAAAAAAAGGCACAAGGTTAAAATTAGAATCATACTATAATAATATATATATAAATAGTATGATTCGTATCCATTCGGAGCAGGATTTATATAGATTACAACATTTACAAAATAAAAATAAGCTATTGGTTAGATTCATGATGAATGGCTGTACGCATTGTGAAAATAGTCAACAAGATTGGGACAATGCCGTAAATGTATCTTCCGATGAAACAATTGCAGAAATTGAAGCAAGTTTTCTTAATAATTTTAAACAGGCAATGCAACATCGAAAAACTAATATATTTGTGCAAGAATTTCCTACTATTCTAGTCATTAATGGAAATAAAGTTAAAGAACATCCGGGTCGAGATACAGCATCTATTAAAAAATTATTGCATAAAAAGAAACGGTCAACTAGGAGAAAACGGCGTACTTGCAAGCGACGATTTTGCCGACGTACATGTCGAACATAAAAATAACTATATAGTATAATGAAATGGGGTGAAAGTACATGGATATTTTTACATACTCTATCTGTTAAAATACATCCACACCACTACAATATAGTAAAGAATGATTTGTTTCGTATGATTAAATTACTTGGAGCAAGCTTACCATGTCCAGATTGTGCATCTCATGCTGTAAAATACATGGCACATGTTCGTGTTCCTCCTAACAAGGACTCTTTAATATTATTCTTAATAATTTTTCATAATTCAGTCAATGCTCGTCAACGTAAACCTCAATTTAATCCCGCTGATGTAATAAAGTATAACACGGTTAATATTACGGCTGCATTTCATGCCTGTAGACAAATCATGTTGCGACAGCCCTATAATCCAAGAATTGTCATGTATAAAATCAAGACTGAAGATTGTTTTAACCGGTTACATCTGTGGCTAGGACAAAACCGCCTTATCCAATATTAAAAAAAAATGAAATGTATTTGTGTACTATAAATATAGCAAATGTCTAACAAACTAGACTTGTCGAGAAAGCATGAAAAGTACATTTGTGATGCTGCTTTGGAAGCAGATAAATCTCCGTGTTTTCATAGACATGGTTGTATAATTGTTGGAAATGGTAAGGTTCTTGGAAAAGGCTTTAATAATTATCGTAATACTTCGACCGATAAAATGTTGACTAATTGTTATACGTGTCATGCCGAAATTTCAGCTATTAGAGATGTACTTCGTAATCAAAAAGTAGTTCAACACTATAGCAAAGGTTCACTCTAATTGTACTCTATACGTTGTTCGACTATCAAAAAAAGGATTAATACAGTCATCACCACCGTGTATAAATTGTTTTAAATATATTAAATTATACGGAATAAAAAAAATTGTATTTAGTGACTGTGATGGAGACTATCAAATGCATAAAGTATCCACATATAAATCATCTCATACTACTAGTGGATTTATATATGTTGAAAACATATCATAAAGACTCTACATTTGTGCAATCTAAAAACTTTTCATCTACTCGTGCACAAAGTTTATTACTTGGATCGCGGGTATTTAGACCCATTTTTTTGTTTGTATAAATACATGTTTGAACTCTGGATTAATTAAATCTTGAATAATCTTTGCAGATGATTTTTCCATTATAATAATCAATATACGAATTTACACGAGTAATCACAATGCTGGTACGACCACCAAATTATACCATAGTGGCATCCAAATCGATTTTAATTATGTAGCCGTAACAATGACCCCCAAAAAGATTGTGTCTGGCGTACACTTTGCGATTCTTCTTGTAATAATTGAAATGCTCGAGAAGTTGCTTGTTCATCCTCGAGTTCTTTTTTATTTGCTAATTGTTGCCGAGATTGTTGATCACTAAGCGGTTCAACCACAACGGCGCGTTGAGTAACCAGTTCATCGTACGTGATTGAACGGTTCGTTGTGCTATCCGTATCTATGCTTTCTGTGTATGCACTTTTTAAATCTGTATAGGCTGATATACTATTTGCAGATTCAATGCATGACACAATCATTGATCTATTTGTAATAGGAGAAATATCTTCTTTTAACCATTCTCCATATCCATCCTCTTCGGCCACATAAAGTGTATCAAATAATTTATTAAATTCTTTATTAAATTGTGGATTCTTACTAAACGTAGCAGCCAGTTGATCACGGTCAGTATCAGGTAATACTTCATACTGAGTTGGTTCTGTCATGTTAGATTCTTTTTTATGTTTAAATTTATATATAGTATTTAGCATTGTATACGCTCGATGGTAAAATAAAAAATATTCTTTTTTTAACCCTGATTTATCAGGATGTACTGAAACAACTATTTTACGCGCTTCTTTTAATTCTTGTTCTGTATAGTTATGTGATAATTTAAACAAGTGTAGTAGGTCTTGTAGCGAATAATTATCAATGTCTAAATCCATATACTGTGTGGAAACATAATAAGTTTAAGTTATTATAACATGTTTAATATATGAAGACAAGCCACTGTAAGCTACTACTATTTATACTTGTCACTACATTATTATTGGTTGCTCAATCTAAATATAATAATCCTACTACTACTTGTGGAATTTGTGAAATGACCGCGTCTAAAGACGGAACATGTCGATGGTGTCCTCGATAAAAAAAAATGAAATATATAGAGAGGATAAATACTGTATAACATAATGACTATTTATGAACGCAAGAGTGCCATTGAACATATTTTGCATGCTCCAGACATGTATCTTGGGCCTGTAACACGATCCGAAGTATTTAATTGGGTCATGGAAGATGGTCAGGCCATATATTGCAAACACGAGTATATTGCTGGTTTGTATAAAATGTTTGACGAAGTTTTAGTAAATGCTTTAGACCAACATGTGCGAACGCAATCTACTGATACACCAGTTACTACAATTAGTTGTATTATTAAGGATAATACAATTACGGTTTGCAATAATGGTCCAGGCATTGATGTGATGATTCATCCAAAATATAAAGTGTATATTCCCCAAATGGTATTTTCTGAACTATTAACTTCGTCAAATTTTAATTCTAATGAAAAAAAAATCGTGGGCGGTAAAAACGGACTTGGTGTAAAACTTGTCTTTATATGGTCATCTTATGCCAAGATTGAAACGGTTGATCCCGTGCGCCATCTCTTGTATACTCAGGTATTTAGAAATAATTTAAGCATCATTGAGCCACCCACTATTAAATCATATAAAAAAAAGCCATACACATCAGTAACCTTTACACCAGACTATAATCGACTTGGCATAGATGGTCTTGACGATACTACAATTAAACTATTTGAGCGTCGCTTATATGACGTTTCAGCCATTACAGGCAAAAAAGTAAAAGTGTCTTTTAACGATTGTATTATACCAGTGAATTCGTTTGATAAATATATAAAGTTATTCACACAGGCACCGTCAGTTCATTCGATTTCGCCTAGATGGGAATACCTTGTTTGTTTGTCTGAAGAGTTTACCCAGATTTCATTTGTCAATGGCGTTTATACTCAAAAAGGTGGACGACATGTTGACTATATAGTCAATCAACTTGTTCGAAAATTGATTGTATTTATTCAAAAAAAGAAGAAAATCGATGTAAAGCCGAGTGTTATACGTGAGCATTTATGTATCATCATACATTGTTCTATCGAAAATCCAAGTTTTGATAGTCAGACAAAGGATCACTTGACTTCACCAGTTGCATCTTTTGGATCAACATGTGAAGTTACAGATGCCATTATAGAAAAGGTTGCCAAGATTGGTATTTTGGACATGGCACTTCAAATGACGTGTCAAAAGGAAACTAAACAAGTTAAAAAGAATGATGGGTCTAAAACGAAAACAATTAGTGGTATTCCGAAATATACAGGTGCAAATCGTGCTGGTACTGTAGATTCACATAAATGCACCTTGATATTGTGCGAGGGAGATTCAGCAAAAACCAGCGTCATGTCTGGCCTCTCTAAAAAAGATCGAGATCATTATGGCGTTTATCCCATGCGTGGCAAAACATTAAATGTGCGAGACGAGACTCTAACAAGAATAAATGCAAATAAAGAAATACATGAACTAAAACAAATCATGGGGCTTGAAGTAGGAAGAGTGTATACTCCCGAGTTGATACTTTCTAAATTGCGGTATGGAAAAATATTGTTCATGACGGATCAAGATAAGGATGGTAGTCACATCAAGGGACTAGGTATTAATGTATTTGATAGTCTATGGCCATCTCTATTAAAACAGCCCAGCTTTATTGGATATATGAATACACCCATTATCAAGGCAACCAAAGGTAAAAAAGAGGTATCCTTTTACAGTGAAGAAAAGTATGAAGAATGGCGTAAAACTGCAACAGGTTGGAAGGTTAAATATTTCAAGGGGCTTGGCACATTTGTCGCTACAGAATTCATAGCATTATTTAAACGCAAGGAAGAATTAATTGTTCAATTTGAATGGTCACCAACATGCAATGATGCTCTTGATAGAACGTTCAACAAGAAACGTGCTGATCACCGCAAAGTTTGGCTACAAACTTGTACAAGCAATCACCAATTAAACAATGAACATCGAGTGGTAACCTACACAAACTTTATTGATGAAGAATTGAGTAAATTTTCTATTTATGATTGTCAGCGTTCTATTGGACATGTTGTTGATGGATTAAAACCAAGTCAGCGAAAGATTTTATATGCTGCGTTTAAAAAAAAGCTGATTAATGAAATTAAAGTTGCTCAATTTAGTGGATATATATCTGAACATACAGCATATCATCATGGTGAAAATAGTTTGAATGGAGCAATTGTAAACATGGCCCAAACGTTTGTAGGGTCAAATAACCTCAATGTCTTGTCGCCAAATGGGCAATTTGGATCAAGATTAAAAGGTGGTAAAGATAGTGCGAGCGAACGATACATCTTTACAAAATTGTGTGACTATACCAGATTAATATATCCACAAGAAGACGATGCAGTCTTGGATTATGTAATGGATGATGGTGAAGCAGTAGAGCCATTGTATTATGCGCCCATTATCCCAATGGTTCTCGTAAATGGTTGTTGTGGGATTGGTACAGGAACAAGTACACTTGTACTATGTTATAATCCGATTGAACTTATTAATCATGTATTGGATCGTCTATCAGGATCATCTAATCGACCAGAGTTTAAACCATATTATCGAGGATTCAAGGGTGACATTATTCAAGATGGGGATAAATACCAGTCAAGAGGCATTTATACAGTGTCAGGATTAACTGTGCATATTCGAGAACTACCCATTGGTCAGTGGACAGATGACTACAAGGTATTTCTTGACGAATCACCTTTAGTTAAAACCTTTACGGAAAACAACACTGACATTGATGTTGATTTTACGGTACAGCTATGTGCTCCTGTAGATGATATTGAAAAGAGTTTAAAGTTGGTAAAGCAAATGAGTGACCGAAACATGAATTTATATGACAAGGAGTCTTGTCTTACTCATTACTCTACTGTTCATGACATTATTGACTCGTACTATGTAGCACGACATGACATGTATATAAAACGAAAGAAACATCAAATTAAAGAACAAGAAATACTTTTGCGTAAAATGACAAATAGAGTAAAATATATTAGGGCTCTTTTATCGGGAGAGTTGGATTTAAGACGTAAATCGCGGTTGGACATTGAGTTAGCACTAAAGGCATTGAGTATAAGTATGCACGATGGTACATTTAATTATTTAATCCATATGACTATGGATAGTGTGTCTGAAGAAAAGGTGGCTACTATTGAAAAGGAATATCAAGTAATCGAGGAAACACTGAATACTCTTAGGACAACCACGGTTGAAACTATGTGGCGACATGAATTAATTGCTCTACTATCTAAAATATAATGTAGGAGTATTATAATATGTCAAGCCGTCCTAGAGTCATGGGAGCTAGTTTTGCAGGTGCATCCAAACTTAACGCCAATGTACATGGTAATACGGGTGGTGGAGTAAAGAAACAGGGTATTGTATCGCGTATGGGATTACGTGCATCCTCTAATCGCCCAGTTCAAATAAAAGCAAATGGTACTGTTGCTGGTCGTGCTCGAATTATCTTGATGAACCAACGGGGTGGTATTGGAGTTCATAGTCTATTTGTAACTCGTTAAATACCATATAAATACATATATCTATAAATAAAATATATGAGCATACCGTGGGTTGAAAAATACCGACCACATGAATTTAAGGATATCGTGTTTGATAATTATAACAGTGTTTTTTTTGAACAGGTTATGAAATCTGACTATATTCCAAACATGATATTATACGGGCCACCTGGAACAGGTAAAACAACTACTATAATCAATGTGATTAAGGTATATCAAGAACGTCGCGGAGAATGTAATAATGGGTTAATGATACATTTAAATGCGTCTGATGAACGTGGCATTGATACAATTCGAACACTGGTGTATTCCTTTGTACATTCAAAATCATTGTTTAAATCTGGTACAAAATTTGTCATACTTGACGAGGTTGATTCCATGACTCGATCTGCACAGCAAGCGTTGGTACACATGTTGCATGGTTATGTTAATGTTCGTTTTTGTTTAATCTGTAATTATATTAGTAAAATCGACGATGCTTTACAGACCATGTTTATTAAAATAAAATTTAATGCACTTCCACCACTTGACATTATAGCTTTTTTAGAATCTATTATAAAGGCTGAAAATTTAAACTATACAACAGAACAAATTCAACATGTTCAGGCCATGTATGGTGCAGATATTAGGAGTATGATTAATTATATCCAGATGAATCAAGATAATTGTGGTTTAAACATTATACATGTTGATGTATGGAAACATTTATTGGCCACTATACAAAGTGGTGAAAATATAAATGTGCTTGTGTCTGCTGTATATGGTCTTAGTAATACGTATAACATGGACATTAAGACTATTTTAAAAGAGTTTGTTTATTATGTATGGACTACAGACCCGCCATCAACGTCAATATCTGAATTGGAAATTGCTTTCCATAATAATCACGCATCGATTGACCACATGATACGATATATAATAATTAAATTGATTTAAACTTTTATTATGTGAATGTGTGTTAGACATGGGTGACTTGGATAATGAATGGAAAATGTTTCTTGATAATATATACATCTCAAGTCCACCAAAAAAAGAATTGGTGCATGATGTTGCGCCAAAGCCAACGCCAATTTATATATCTACAAAAACAGTCATTTCGTTTTTAAATGAGTGTATTAATCTTGGAGATACCTTTTGGAAAATACCAGTTATTTCTTATACGACTCCAACTATTGGAGTTATTAAAAAGCAGTTGAAAATTAATAGTTGTACGGTAGATGAAGTAACACTTATAGATGATAAAATTCAACAGTGTGAATATGGGTATAGTACAATTATGCAACATGTTGAAACATTGCGTGGAGATATAGCTAAATATAAAGATGTTCGAAAAGTTACAATCGGCATATCAAAAAAGGATATATTAAGTTCAAGAATTAAAAAACGAGGAGCATTTTATAATTGTTTTGTGCTAATTATAAGGATCAAAACTATTAATAAATTCAAGGAATTTCATGTCAAGGTTTTTAATACAGGTAAGATTGAAATTCCGGGAATTCAAGACAAGACACATATTAAATATATTACTGACGTGTTGTTAGATACACTGAGGATTTATTATCCAAACATTGTCTATAATAAAAGTCTCGAAGAAACCATATTAATAAATTCAAATTTTAATTGTGGATTTTATATTAATAGAGGTAGTCTATATCAAATTCTTCGAAAAAAATATAATATATCAGCCGTGTACGATTCTAGTTCTTATCCTGGAATACAATGTAAAATATATTATAATGATAAAGTTGTAACGACAATTGAATCCATTGTTGTTTCGTTTATGATTTTTAGAACTGGAAGTGTTTTAATTGTCGGAAAATGTCCAGATCATGTAATTCATGCGATTTACGACTACTTGACAATAATCTTGCGGGATGAGTATAAGAACATTGTGGATATGAATAGTGTTCATATAAACAAGGTCGTATCAACAAAAACAATCAAACGTTCCATTTTAATAAATAATAAACAATATAAAAGCAAAACATACTGTTAATACATGACTGAATCTCCAAGTGATGCTGCAAAGGCCCATCTTTTTAGATTAGCTCTTGAAATGGATAAACCAATCATGTTGGATTATTGGAAAAAGTCTGTTACAAAGGACGTGGTTATTGGTGTTAGGGAAAATGCAGAAAAACTTTTAATTAAAAATGAAGATGAATATACAAGTCCTATTTTAAAAATTTTCAAGGTAGATACTGATTTTATCATTGTTACGGAGAATTCAATCTACTGTGTATGTGCTCACATTGATTCTAAACGCATTTCTTAATTATAAAATTGAATATTTTTTTAGTAGTCAATAATTATGCTATGGAATTACATAAAATATATACAGGTGTGGAATTAAATGCTTTTGGAGAAAAGTTTTACAAAATCGTCAATAGCCAGAAACTTGGTTATAGAGGTGCTTATAAACATGGGCTAAATATTGACACCAATGTAATTAATTTATCAGATAATAATCCTTGTGATGGTTTTGCTACTGCAACTATTAATGACATTTTCATGTATGCTGATAATTGTCCTTATTTTTGTAAAGTAATTATACCCGACGACGCTTTATGTTATGTTGGACATCGAATTATAAAAACTAATAAAATAATTATTATATCTTTTAGTCGTTTCATACCACCTGAATTATATGACTTTGCAGTTAAACAAAATGGTTGGGCACTTCAATATGTAAAAAACCAGACTCTAGAATTATGTACTATGGCTGTTAAACAAAATGGTTGGGCACTTCAATATGTAAAGATAGAACAGACTCCAGAATTATGTGCTCTGGCTGTTACACAAGAGGGTTTTACACTTCAATATGTAAAAAACCAGACTCCAGAATTATGTGCTCTGGCTGTTAAACAAGATGGTCGAGCAATTCAATATGTAAAAAACCAGACTCCAGAATTATGTGCTCTGGCTGTTAAACAAGATGGTCGAGCACTTCGATATGTAGAAGATTTAAATTGAAATACATACCTCTACACAAATATTGCTGAGCATTCAACTATACTCTTATCCATATTAATATTGTCATAGTCATTTATATACTGTAATATCTATAATTCATCCTTGTCTGTATATGTTTATAGACATTGATAAGACTATTATATTGGTAAGCGCTGCGTAATAAAACAAAATAATAATTTTGTATTCCGTAGTTTATATTATTTTGTGATAAATGATGGTCTCCAATATACGCACCTTTTTCATCAGAGGTTGGACTCATTCTTACACAATTTTTAGCACTAATACCCCACATACGATTAAATAGTTCAATACTTGTTGGATTTTTTTCCACTTGTCTGTAGTTCTGTTGGTGCATCAGATGTTTTTCTTATATTTAATTTAGCACCTAGTGTTTGTCCAAATATTATTGCACTCTCTTGTGAATCAAACACCTTATATTGTTTGTCGGTATCTTCTGCTGTTGGTTTTTTATGCTTCTTTTTCTTTGGAATGCGGATATTTTCAATAGCAGATTGACCAATTTCACCCATTTTAGTCATAGGTTCTCTATAATCTTCTTGAGAAACAATTTCTCCATTATGATCACATGCCATATTTCTTGCACATTCTTCCATAACACTACATCGGTTCATTATAATAGTTGGACAATATACTTGTGTCTGTACGTATTTATTACCCCACTCTTTCATTCTGCCTGTTATTCTTCCAAATAACTGATATATTTGGTCATTGGTAAGATCTAAATGACCAAATATATCAGATGTAAATGAACCAAGTGATTTATGGGTTAATGTTTGACCCATACCAATACATAATAAACCAGTAATTAATATTGGGCGAGTTTGTAGTTTGTGATGTAATACTAGTCTTGAAATTGTTTCGCATACTTCTTCGTCTTCTGATGTTAACGGTAATGTTTTTGTATTTCCAAAACAATCTTTAAATTGAAGAGTTTTTTCAGTTCCATTTACTACAACAACAACCGCACTATTATTGATACTAAATACCAAATCTCTTATGTCATTATGCCCTGTACGACGAATATTATACTCATATCAATTTTATTCATACTTGCATATATCTATACAATCTCTGAATATCAAGTAGAGTTAATGTTGTATGTGATACTTTTTTAATGATTTCATCGTCTGGCAAGGACATTATAGATTGCATGTATGTAAACATGTCACATTTATCCAGTCCAAGTTCAAAGCAAAATTTTTGAATGAAGCCATTGTTATTGTACTCGGTTGAATATTTAGTCAATACCTTTGTAAATCGTACTTCTTTTTCAGCAAATCGAACACTTGTTGCACGTTGAAACATGTAGTTTGTATAAAACGTCTTGATTAGGAAACTCATTTCATTAAAAATCCAAATTTGTTTTTGGAAAGTAATCCTATCTATAAAATCAGCATAGCATATTTCATCTAATAATAAAATGTATAGACGAATAGCTTCTTTTATTGGTAGTTGTTTTAATGTATCAATGATATTTTCGTGCCATAAAAGTCCAATGATGGTTCGATCTGTATCATTGATATTAATATGATCACTAAATAGCATGGGGTTAGTTAATAACCGTTGTGTAATTTGTTTCGAATCTTCATGCACATTATTATAATAAAATATAGAACGAT
>Ga0114999_10008318_pt1 | contig 11585 bp, 13 predicted proteins | sample ArcticOcean_MG_C_3_FD_89820 | JGI IMG/M metagenome (GOLD analysis project Ga0114999, IMG submission 89820) | Marine microbial communities from western Arctic Ocean - ArcticOcean_MG_CB8_126 | ecosystem: Environmental > Aquatic > Marine > Oceanic | place: Arctic Ocean: Canada Basin | collected...
CCCTCTTTCGTTCCAATTATAGCGCGGTAGCCTTTATTGTCAAGATAATCTTTGGCAACTTCTTCAGCTTTGTCAAAGATGTTGACCCAAATACCTGCTTTTTCTAGATCACGAAACTTTTTGCTGTTCATAACTGCTGTCTTAACACCATAGATTTTGTCAATGCTGATGCCAAGTTTGTCACACTTATTAATGATGGTCTGAAAAGTGCTACAACTTGAGTTAAAACAACTGTATTGTTTCTTTGGATTATTATACTTGTACCTATTGATCTCTACAAAGTAACCACCTTCCTTGAGGTCTTTAGTTACATCATCCCAGTTATCAGCAGGCTTCCAAGATGAAGTGCTGCCATTCCAAACAGCAACCTTAGTCCTAGCCCCTGTACAAGAGTAGTAGGCACTACTATCTGGCTTAGGTAGATCAGAGGCAAGAAGAATATCATCATCCTTACATCCCAACGTAACCTTAAGTTGCTGAATAGCTGCGTCACTACCTTTAACAAGATAGACTCTGTAACTGGAGCTTCGCCCATCTGACCATCTGCTGTTGGAAGCATTATGGTCCTTAACAAGCTGCTTGGTTCTACCAATAGCGCCACGCTTAAGGTCGTCTACATAGATAAAATTATCGCTGCCTCTTGGGGCGATGCCAAATTTATCGTCTCTTTGAACTGCCTCTTTCCACCTATCACTGTAATACATAACTACAGTTAGGCCGTCGATTTCCTTTGTGCTAATGTGATAGCCCCACTGGGTACTCTCAGGAAATAGCTTCTGACCTTGCCATTCAGCATTTTCCTTGTTGATACTTTGTCCGATTCTACCAAACTTTTGATCGGAATCAACAATATCAACAAACATCTTTCTAGCATCCCAGAGTGTTTCAGCATCCTTGATCGACTGCTCAACGATATCAGCAGCCTGCACCAGAACCTCTTGACACTTTTCGATGATAGCCCTCTGGGTGAAATCATTATAGCTAAGAGATTCACGAGAAGGAGTGATGTTAATTTCACCAATCTCGAAGAACAGATCCATCTTCGACATCAATACTGGCTTGATCTCTTGAGGGTAATCACCCATAGCATCTTGGTCAATTTCATAGCAGACTTGTCCCATGATAGCACTACAGTGCCAGTTGGAACCACTACCATCGTGAACAGCCCAATCCTCACCTCGAAGGAGATAGTTAACTGGTTCAACTTTGATACTCTGACCAGTGATCTTGGGCTGGACTTTGAAGTAAGGGTAAAGTTCTTCAGACTCTTTACTAAACCTGTCGAAGTCATTGTCATTAGTATGAGATGCGACGGGGAGGCTGACTTTCAAACCGTTAGGTTCGTTGGTATCCTTTTCATAGAGCAAAGCAAATACCGGCTCCTGTTGCTCATTCTTATAAGCGTTGTAGGTACGATGCTTACCATTATAGAATGACTCAACAGTGAAGCTATCATTGTAAGCAAACGGAGACTTGCTGCCGAGACCCATGCATCCGACAGACTTATTACTGTCAGTCCGGTTGGACCGAAAATAGGTGGTGTACAGGTTCATGCAATCCTCATGCGAAAGACCTGTGCCAAAATCCCGAATAGAAAAATGGGGTTCCATCGAATTGGGCAGATGAACCTCGAAGGGAACATCAGGTCTGCCAGCGTCGATGTGTGAGTCGTAAGCGTTTGTACTAAGTTCACGCACAACTGCTCTAATCTTGTTGGCATACAAGCCATCAGAAAGAATAGAGAAAGCCTTTGCGGTGGCCTCGATTGTGTAGTTCGACTCCTCGAACTTTTGTGACCTTTCAATTAGGTTCGCACTCTTTTGCAATTTCATTTCGTCAACCCTCGGGCAAGTGGGACAATTTCTTCAACCGTTCTAAACAATTTTAGCACATGTTTATGGAAAGGTCAAGAACTTTCTGATCCGTTTTGCCTATTTTTTTAAAAACTTTTTAACCGGTCTAACTAGGTAGTGACCAATAAATCCACCTATCCTTGGTACACCAAGTGAGGTGCGGACATAGTTCTCTAATCTGGTTAACGGACATATCTCTCTGCTAAACGTAACGGTAAGGATAAAACTATTGAGAGGCATCCATACTAACAGGGGATACAGAAACGGTAAGATAAAAAAGGCTGCAATATTTACGGCGATAACAAAAGTGTGAAAAATTACTATCAGGTTAAGGGCTAGTTTTTTTAGTCGGTCTTTTTTCCTGCTTCCGGTTTTATCCTTATAAAGTTCCTTGAGCATCTCAAGGCTAACTTTTAACGAGTCATTACCCGTACCCTGACCGACTTCATGCTCTAGCCTTGCGGTGAGTTCTCTGGCGTCATCGGCATCCAGAAAATCATCCATTATTTCCATAATGCTATTGGCTTCTTCGACGCTTGTGGGCATTGTGAACCTCTTTCTACCTTAGTGCTTTATACTACTCTGTTACAGCCCTACCTTTGAGATCCTCCCAGTCCTTCTCTGGTCTAACCATGAGATTAGTATCCCAAGCTCCTTGTACGGTATTAGCTTTTATGCATAAGGTTTGTGCCAGATGCATTAGCGCATTTATATCTTTTGGAAAACAGCTTCCTCCAAATCCATAGTGGCCATCGGGGCCGGGGACAGACCAATGTGTGCTTCCTAAGCGGTCATCGTGCAAGGCGTACTCAGCTACTTTGTCGTAGTCTATACCGAGGCTTGTACAGATGGCGTACATTTCATTAGCGAATGATACTTTAACAGCAAGAAATGAATTGGTAAGATATTTAACCATTTCTGCTACTGTAGAGTCTGTTTTTATAATATGAGCAGTTGGAAATATTTTTGAGTAGAACTGTTTTAGTCTGGTTGTTGCAGGTCTGGGGCCACCCAAAATAACCCTACTGGTATTTCGAAAGTCTTCCTCTGCATTTCTTTCAAGCAGAAACTCTGGGTTGAAAACTATTTGTGAATCTAAACATAGATCCTGTAGGGCTTTGGTTGTGTTGGGAGGTACGGTAGACTTAATGACTATTATGTTTCTTCTTCCCGTACTACAGGATTGCAGCACGACCTCTTTAACTATTGAAACATCACAAGACCCGTCTTCTTTCATCGGCGTTGGAACACAGACAAAAAGTAAGTCGCAGTCCCTAGACAAAGAACTCACGCTTTTGTGCGTGGATAAATTTGCATGTACCTTATCGTAAGCGTACACCTTGTAGTGTGGAGAAAAACATTCTGCTAATGCTTCACCAACAAACCCCTGTCCTATGATTCCTACAGTCTGTATCTTCATAATTTTTCTGCCGCTTTTTCTATGTATGAATGAGCAGTGTCGGCATCTTCTTTTGAGAAAGTAAGATGGGGTCTTAATCTTATAGATTTATTTCCGCATTTTAGAGCTATCATATTTTCGGACAGTAGCTCCATCATTCGGTCTCGTGTTGATTCATTAGGCGAATCAAAGGCTATCATCAAGCCCTTGCCTCTAACATTTGAAATCCCGTCTGTAACTACCAGTTTTCCAAGGAGGTACTCACCTATCGTTTTTGCATTCTGAACTAGGTTATCATTTTCTATAGCGTCTATAATATGACAGAACCTTACCATGTCCACAATGTTTCCTCCCCATGTAGAGTTAACTCTAGAGGAGACATTAAACACGTTGTTGGGGACGTTGTTAATCCTATCGGTGCAACAAAAACCGCACACCTGAGTTTTCTTACCAAAACATATCATGTCTGGTATTACACCGCTGTAATGTTTATATCCCCACATCTTTCCAGTAAGACCTAAGCCCGTTTGAACTTCGTCAAATATAAGCATCGAATCATACTTATATGCCATCTTTCTCAAATGCTTAAACGTCGCCCTGTTAAAGTGAATATCGCCTCCTTCACCCTGTACTGGCTCGATAATGATTGCCGCAACATCTTTGTGCATCTTATGTTCTATATCGGCAGGATTGCTAGCCCTAGTCCAGTTAAATTTGGGAAACCATCTGGTTTTTAGAGGATCGGTATTAGTAAGAGACATTGTATATCCACTTCTTCCGTGAAATGCGTTGGTGAAGTGAACTACATCGAGAGTGTCGGCAAGGGACTGGTTTAAACTTGGACTCATGCCTACAGTATATCCTAGTCTCTGGGCCTTCCAGTCAAATGCAGCCTTGAGAGCATTTTCTACCGCTAAAGCTCCACCATCAATAAAGAAGTAATGCTTGAAATCTCTGGTCACGCTAGCAAACCTTTCCACAAACTTAGCGTAGGGTTTTGAGTACATATCGCTATTTGCCATCTTGTGCATAGCGACACGTCCTAGCTCTTCCTGAGCGTTGACTAGGGACGGATGATTCCATCCCAAGGGTTGACTTGCGAATTGGGAATAGCAGTCTAAATACCTTTTACCGTTTTCAGCATCGACTATCCAAGAACCGTGACTTTTATCTAGATCGACAACTACATGAAAACCATCGGTTAGAATGTACTGAGACAATGTGTCTATAACTTGAGAGTGAGGCATTTTACTGCTCCTCCAGCCTTTAGAAATTCCGACATTTCACACGGGTAAACATCGTACCCCCGAAATAAATCGTCGTATTGCGCAAGAGGGGTTATAATAGTATTATCAATTTCTACACTATTACACACAAATTCTTTGGCGTCAGGTTCATACACACTTATTAAGTCTGCACTGATTCTGGATAGTAAACATTCCTTTACCAGCCCTTGCATTATTTCCTCCCGAGATTTCTGAGAGAAGGCTTCGGGGTAATAGACAACCCTATCCTTCGTCGGAAAAAGACAGGTATCAAGGTGGTAAAAATTAGGGTCTACTAATTCACAGGAGACATAGTGTACGTCTAGGGCGTTGGCAATTATTCGGTGAGACTCTTTGCTTGTTCTAAAACCATGCCCCATAAAGAGAGTGTTGTTAAAAAACAAAGCGTCCCCGGCCCCTTCAAAGTAGATATCTTTTGGTAGCTCGATTACTCTGTAACCGTGTTCTAAAAACCATTGCTTAAATAATGGACTTTCCCCTTGCCTCTCTTTGTGTCGGTTGTTAGATAATATGACGGTCTTATCTTTGACTAGTCCCGCATTAGCCGTAAATACCATGTCGGGAAAATCAGGGCTTGGTTCTATATATCTCAGGTATGCTCCAGCCCTGATAAGCCTATCGCACATCCTCACCCATTGCAGGTGAGCCACCTCCTTATTGACGGATATATCGACATCCATCCAAGCGTTGATTTTATAATTAACGCCATAAAAATTAGGTGCGCATACAAGAAGATTGGTCATTGTTTACATCTTTAACTTGTTCCGGTATTCATGCCTTGAGGAAAGCTTAAAGTATCCCCGTAATTAACAGTCCAAGCAACTTCATGTGTAACGGCTCTAAAAGTACGAGCAGCACTAGGTTGCCCATTTCCAGATTTCTTTACTCCTCCGAATCCAAGATGAGATTCAGCCGCGATACTACCACCGTTCCAGTAGCCAAGACCAAAATCGCATTCATTACGGATTCTTCTTGCTACCTTAAAGTTTTCTGTTACTACGCCAAGAGCCAGTCCGTAATCAGTATCGTTATAAATACCAATGGCTTCTGAGACTGTATCGTAAGGGATAATAGATACATGAGGCCCAAATACTTCATTCTTTAGGTATGGAGCATCTTTCCATTCGACTTTATAAACCGTAGGAGTCATAAATAATCCGTCTTCGACAACCTTAACGCCAGCAAGCAGTACGTCTGCGTCTTTGTCGTTAAACACGATACTGTTGAACTGTTCAACTTTGTCTACCCCTTGTTGGTTAATCAACGGGCCATAAAAAGTATTGTCATTAAATGGATCACCAGTTTTAAGCATGTGGCTTCTTGCGGCAAACTCTTCTGCAAACTGATGATATAAAGACCTGTGAACAATCAACCTACCAGCAGACACGCAACGTTGGCCAGATAGTTTGTAAGCACTGGCCAAACATGCAGCCATAGCCATGTCATAATTAGCGTCCTCATGAATAATTACCGCCGATTTACTTCCCATTTCACACGAACAAGTCTTGTGCCAGCTTTCTGCACAAACCTTCCTGACGTGCATTCCAGTGTCTGCACTTCCGGTAAAGCAGACATGGTCTACATCTTCACGGATTAGCATGTCTCCAACTTCGCCGTCACCGTGGATAAGATTAAAAACTCCCGGTGGAAAACCTGCTTCGTGATATATCTCGGCTGTTAATTGTCCCATTAGAGGAGTATCTTCACTTGGCTTCAGAATGATAGTATTACCTTCAACCAAAGCTGGAGCAGCACACCAGAAGCCACCAATGGCAAAAGGAAAGTTAAAAGGAGCAACAACAGCAATAACACCCTTGGGCTTCCTAAGCATAAACGCATCTTTTTCCGGTAGTTCTGAAGCGATTGCTTCACCATAAGGCATTCTCCCTGTGCTAAACGCATACTGGGCCATATGCAGAGCTTCATTAACCTCCGCAATAGATTCGTTATAAGTCTTCCCGGTTTCTTCGCTGATTACTCTTGCGAGTTCTTTGCTTCTTTTCTCAATCACACTAGCTACCTTGAGGAAGTAGTCCGCTCTTTGAACCCTACTGAATGATCTCCATCCCTGAAAAGAATCTCTAGCAAAATGATACGTGGAGGTAACTTCTGCTTGAGTAGCTTGAGGAAAAGATCCTAGAATTTCTTTTGTTGCTGGATTCTTACTATCAAAAGCCGCCTGTTGACTTCCTCCAGTCCATTGACCATTGATGTAGTGTAATCCTTGAGTAATTGCGTAAGTTGCCATTATAATCCTTTCGTACTATTCATTAAGTCTTTAACTGATTTTTCACAGAAACCTTTTGATCCACGCTGAATCAATTCTATGATTATTCCACCCACATAATCCAACGGCTTGGTGAAGATTTGCCGAAGGTCATCATCTGGACAGTCGATTACGTCATCCGTAAGAAACTCTACGATACCTTGCTTCTTCCATTCGTCAACAACAACGTTTATGTCTCTTACCTTATAAGCTATGTGATGTATACCACCAGTGCCATTCCTAGATTCAACCCAGTCTCCTACGATAGAGCCGGGGCTTCCATCAGAGATGAATATTTCTGGTCCCTCACGAATTAGCACTTTTGGTGTAACAGGAGGAATTAAGACGTAGCATTCTGCTTTAGAGCCATCATCAAATTCTACATCGAACTCAGTTCCAACTTCATAGTTAAACATGAGACGAAAAAATTTAGCCGCCTCGTGTCTGTCTTTGACTCGGTATGCAATGTGATCTAGTTTCATGGTACAACCTTTCTCCCGTATCTATCTCTCCCGTCTAAGTCATCTATTTCTTCCCATACTTGAGTCCATCCATTTTCGTCATCACCTCTTACTCTGGCGGCCTTGTCATCAATATACATAACACCAGCAGGCTTGCCCATATAGGCGTGATGATACTTAACGCCGTACTTCTCTAGCCAGTCAATCCATTCTATATACCCACGCCCATATTGTTTGTGTATGTTACCCTTTTCTCTGTCTCCGTATCGAGCAGTGTATAAAACTATCTCAAACCCCATGTCATATAATCTGTTTACCTGATCTATTCCGTGCTGTAGGGGTCCAGCATTGGCATAGATTCCTCCGTGGTTCTTATCTGCTATTACACCATCACAATCCACGATTAACCTTTTTAGACTATCATCCGGCATTTTTTCTCCCGTTGTGTAAAAACAAGATGCATATACGATAATAACGGATAAAGACATAAAAAGCAAGTCAATAGTACCCTCGGCAGGACTCGAACCTGCAATCTACAGATTAGAAGTCTGTTGCATTATCCAATTATGCTACGAGGGCGGAAAATTAAACACGCGATTAAGATCCGTCTTCAAAAGCCTCTATGATATGATTTGTAGATACCATAGTATCATTTTCACTATCAAGAGTAAAGGGTTTTCTATTAGAAGGGAATCCCTTTTGGTTAACAATGAACGATTCCCCTAGGGTGACGTTCTCTCCACCACCCAGATATACCTTAGTAGCCCTGTGTACAGCCCTCACGCATGCACCAAAAGCAGTGTCAGATTCCACTATCTCTTGTAGGGTTCCGGTCTCTACATAATATTTAGGCATTATACGGTTACACTCTTTGCTAGGTTACGGGGGCGGTCAGGATTAAGCTCTTTTTCAACAGCTACATGATACGCAAGTAACTGTAGGACAACATTTGCTACAAGCGGCTTCATAGCCACGTTGCATGTGTTATATGTTTGGAAAGTCCAGTCGGCAACCTTCTTAACTTTGTCGTAATTTGCGGGACAGGTAACGGCGAACACTTTCCCGTTTCTGGACTTAACCTCTCTCATGTTAGAAATAATTGTGTCTATGTCGAAGGAGCCATTGGCGATAAATATACTTGGGGTCTTTTCGTCCACCAAAGCGAGGGGACCATGCTTCATTTCTGCTGCTGGCATACCCTCTGCGTGGATATAGCTCACTTCTTTTAACTTAAGAGCGCCCTCTAAAGCTATTGGATAGTCCCAATGTCTACCTAGGAATAGAGCGTTGTCATACTGAGCTATCATCTTTGCAAGAGTTCTTATTGCTTCTTCACGATCAAGCACATGCTTGATTCCATCGGCTAGACCATCCATGCATTTGTCGGGAGTGTCTAATATTTTGTTTCGAGTTCCTTCGGATGTCCATCGCCACGCAAGTTCCCATAGTGCATAACAGGTCAGAGTAAAGGTCTTAGTAGCGGCGACTCCTCGTTCAACACCTGCGCCAATATCAATCGTGTTAAAGAAAGAGTTCCCTAGTTGGGAATTAATGTTGTTTGTGACTATATAAACGTCATCTGACTTAGCATCATGGGATGCACGAATGGTATCTTTAGTTTCCCCGCTTTGGCTTATGTAGATGTTGGTTACGTTTGGGTCTTTAAGAGTGAGATTAAAGGCTTCACTCCCATAGGTTACGATTGTGGGAATCATTGCAATCGTCTCAAACCAAACTTTTGCCCACATGGCTGCATGGTAGCTACTCCCACAACCAATCAGGTTCAACCTCTCTGGGCGAAACGGCGGAACGTAAGCTCCATGATTACACAAATCTTTCATGAGAGAATATTGTTCTTTAATCTCTTGCAGCATGAAGTGAGGCTCAGATAATTCACCGTCTTGATTCTCTGGTACTGTTTCCACCTTCGCGGATGAGTTAAACGGTTTCACTATAGATACTATCCCTTTGGAAGATAGGCATGCCACAGAGTTATTAATCCTTAGAGCCTCTTTCGACATTCCTGCTATGGCATATGAATCGCTACTAACATATCCATTATCTGTAATCAACAGTGATTTAGAGCCTTTGGTTGCACAAAAGATGCGATCTGGTAGATTTGAGAAGGACACTAGGAAGGCATTGTCTCCTTCTAGCTTTTGTGTCACCGCATTTACTGCGAGAAGATAATCTTCTGAGCTTTTGACAGTCATCCAGTGCTTGATAAGTCGCAATTTTAATTGCTGAACTATATATTGCGTATCCAATACATCTGACGGAGAATTATCTACCGTGCCATTGTGAACAACAAATATAGTTTCCTGTTCATCATGTTGTGGATGAGCGTTTTCTCTAGAGACTTCGCCGTGGGTCGCCCATCTGGTATGACCTATTGCAGAAGTATAGTCCTTCAACGTATGAGCATATCCATTAAGGCTTGTGTTTCTAGATACCAGTCCAACGTCTTTGTAGAGAAATTTAGAAGTGTCCTTAAACGCACAGAATCCATAGCTATCATAGCCACGATATTCCATTCGTTTCATTCCAGTTATTACTGTCATCACGGTGTTATTTCCAACACATCCGATTATCCCGCACATGTAACTTCTCCAGTCTTATCCGACCACCAAACATCGCCTACTCCGATAGCAGACAATACGGTTTTACAATCCTTGCAAGGTTTGGCGTTTCTCAGAATACAACCTTTAGATACCCTGAGAGAAACCAAGCTGAACGAATTATCTACCTGAACTTTTCCCCACGCTTTCTGCACCGCGTTTATCTCAGCGTGAATGTAGGGATATTTAATGCGGCGCTTTGTATTAAACCTTTTAGCAAAGTACAACGCTTTGGCACATGGCTTATCTGCACAGTTTTGACCAATAGAAATAAGCCTGTTCTTTTTCCACAGAAAAGCAAAATGAAAAGCCTTGCAGCTTTGCGTGTTCTCATATCGCTCAGGAAAAAGTTGACAGGCTATCTGAACAGACTTGTCAATGTTCTTCTGATTCATTATAATGAAGCTCTCTATGACAGTTAGCGCAAACCATATCACACTTTTCTGCTTCCTTCACACATTTTTCCCAGCCATGGGACATTCCCTTATATCCAAGCCCAAACTCTTTTTCTTCTGGATCTCTATGGTGGAATTCAATAGCTGCTAAAGACTTGCTGCTGTCGGCTATGGGGTTATATCCACACCTTATACAAGCTCCACCAAAGTGTTCAACCAAGTCCCTCTTTCTTTTTCGTCTAAACCTAGTTTCCCCATTTGATCTGCATTTCTTACATCTAACGTAGTCATTTTTCCTACCTTTAGACCCATCAATGTAACCCTCGGTTGGGCCATGTTTTTTACAAATCTTAATCATTCTTAGGGTTCCTAATAGGAGTAATCCTTTCCCTAGCATCCCACCTTATTTTTTCAATTTCTTTCTCTATTCTTTTCCCCTCCCTGATTTCTTCTCGTCTCTGAGCGACCTTTTTCTTTACTCTGACTTCTCTCTTCTTCTTTTTTTGCAGTCTTTTTTTACTCATTAACCTGAGCCTCCTAGTTCCAGTTCAAACGGATCACTTGGATCATTATGTTGTTTTAACACTCTGTCTTTGTGATCGTAGTCCTTAGCGTGAGTTATTAATTCGCTACTGCTTTGAATCTTATGTCCTCCAAGGTTCCATCTCAACCCGATACCATATTTTTTGCAGAACTTAACTTCTGGAACATTGTCGGAAACTCTATCTCCTCCATTCCCAAAATAGCATGGGCGTAATTGATCTAAAGCGGCGCATACAGTACCGTCAGAGTCATCTACCTCAACAACGTGATGGACATCGCTAAAGGCTTCGAGGATTGCCTTTCTTTCTTCAAAGGGCATGAACACATATCCCTTTTTTTGTTCTAACCATTCGTCACTATTTAGAATAACGATAACACTGCCTTCTTGAGCAGCACCTTTAATCATTTTTAAGTGACCGATATGTACAGGGTCAAACCCTCCGCTGATCGCTATGGTTTTGGGCATCTTTTGGTTACCTTACATAAAAAAATGGAGGCGGCGGGAATCGAACCCGCGTCCTGAATAGCTTAAACAATAACTTCTACATGGTTAGTCTGTTGTTATCGCACAGCAGACAAAACTAGATGGATTGACCATCATCAGACCATTATGGTCATCAGGCACTAATATATCGGGTCTGCCTGACCCTATCCGATTATCGGAGTCAGCACAATTGGATAAAAAGGTTTGTGCAACCCCCAGCTACTCTAGGCAGCTAACGCGAATTGCTTCTCTGCAATTACTTTTTGGTCAGCTTTTATAG
>Ga0114999_10008320_pt1 | contig 11585 bp, 11 predicted proteins | sample ArcticOcean_MG_C_3_FD_89820 | JGI IMG/M metagenome (GOLD analysis project Ga0114999, IMG submission 89820) | Marine microbial communities from western Arctic Ocean - ArcticOcean_MG_CB8_126 | ecosystem: Environmental > Aquatic > Marine > Oceanic | place: Arctic Ocean: Canada Basin | collected...
CATTCCACGCTGGGGTATCTGAACCCGACCGAATATGAAAGGAGGTGGCAGAGCACACAACAACCGGTTGGACTTACAATGAATGCCAAGCTGGAGACTGTCCACTAAAATGGGGTAACTCCAAACCGAGGTCTGTAACGGATTCCTCTCATCTTAGTTAGTGTTCGGCGCATCGGCCACTAACCTACTGCTGCTGGACATCCGCTCCGTCGATCTCGATTCTGATCGTATCGCCCACGAGGAAGCCGCCAGTCGGAAGCGGTGAACTCATCGAATCCGCCGCGCATCAATGTAACCATCGCGTGACGGGCCGCGAAGGATATAGTTGTGTGCATCGGGTCGAAGGTTCAAGTCATGGTTAATTGATTCCTCTCAAAGTTGAGTCTTGGCTACTACAGTATTGGGGCCGGCGTGTGCGCATACAATAAATGTAAGCGCACGTAATCTAAGATGCCGAGAGAATGCGAACAGTTCGACAGGAAGCGACGAGCTTAGGAGGTGCCGGTGCTCGGCATCGGAAGGACGGCGATGACTTCTGTGCCTCTACCGGGAGTGCTGTCAATCGAGCAGCGACCGCCAACTGCCTCGGCGTAGTCACTCATGGTATCGAGGCCAAGACTGCCGTTCACACTGTTCCCGTCGAAGCCCTTGCCATTGTCCTGAACGGTGAGCCGGAGCCAACCGACGGCCGTCGAGCTGAGGGACAGGACAATCCTGGATGCTGAGGCGTGCTTGATTGCATTGGTCATCGCCTCTTCTGCGACTCGGTAGACCGTCAGACGCACCTTCTCGGGAATGAAGTTCGAGTCGGTACGCTCGGCCCCGGCGATGTCGGGGTCGAGCTCCAACTGGACCGCCATAGCGACCTCGAATTGGTCTCCAATCGACTGGAGGGCGGGAATCAGGCCACGCCTGAGAATAGCAGGGTAAAGCTGGTGGCTGATCTTCCGTACGTCCTTCTCGATAAGCTGTTCCAGCATGGACTCCATCCCATTTAGCTTCTCCGCAAACTTGCCGTCTGCATCGAGGTCTCGAATTTCCCTGACGCGAAACAGCACGAGCAAGAGTTTGCTCTGCACTGTGCCGTGAAGGTACTGCGCAGTCTCCCGTCGCAATGACTCCGCTACATCCAGAATTCGCTCGCGGGACTTTTGTAGCTCCTCCGCGCGGGCCTTGGCCGTCGCGTGCTCAATTCGGGCGCTTTCTGCGTCTCTGGCCTTGGCCATCAGGTCGTGCACGAAGCCCACCACCACGCCGACGAAGACTTCCGCGCCTGTGCCGAAGATGCCGCCGTGTTCGAGGTACTGGCCGGCTGTGGAGTCGGAGACATTCAGTGCTAATATCATGTTTACGGGCAGCGATACCAGGCCCAACACGAGGCCCGCCCGCACACCAAATAACCATGCCGCGGCCACGACCGCCGGTGTCACAAAGATGCCAGCGGAGTAGTCGATGGCGTCGAACAGGAACGGGTAAGCGACGACGTACGGAAGCGCGAACCCCAGCACCACAAGGAGCCGGGTGCGAACGCTCGTTGAGTCGAGGCGGGCGGCCAGGTCGTTCAGTTGTGTCACAGCAGGTCTACTTATCCAATGAGAGAAATCCACTCCGTTCCACACGAAGTATATGTGACATTATTACTAGATTGCCTGTATATATACCAGGGCTTCGGGTGCCTCACGGGCCGCTAACACAGTGCCCTCCCGTTGGCGTCAGTATGGGGCCTACGCTATAGTTAGACCAATCACTGTATTCACTAGGATCATTGTCACGCATGGAACGAGTAACCGAGGTCGGCCAGCCACCGCCGCCGACACCCATATCCCAGCTAATGCGACCATTCAGCCGATTCATGCACGATCAGGCTTCGAGCGGCATCGTGTTGGTCGTGGTGGCCGTCATTGCGCTGGTGTGGGCGAACTCGCCGTGGTATCACAGCTACGAAGAACTGTTTGAGACACACATCACCATCGGCTTCGGCCGCTGGGCGCTGAACGAGTCGCTCCACTACTGGATCAACGACGCGCTCATGGCGATCTTCTTTTTCGTGGTCGGCCTGGAGATCAAACGTGCTGTCCTCGTGGGCGAATTGCGTTCCGCGCGCAAGGCTGCGCTCCCGATCGTCGCCGCGTTTGGAGGTATGATCGTCCCCGCAATCCTGTTCATCTCCCTCAACTCGAGTGGCGACGGTTCCAGAGGCTGGGGCATCCCGATGGCAACGGACATCGCGTTCAGCCTGGGCGTGCTCTCGCTCCTGGGAACGCGAGTGCCTCTGTCACTAAAAATATTCCTGACGGCCTTCGCCATTATCGACGACCTCGGAGCAGTGATTATCATTGCCGTCTTTTACACGGGCGACATCCTGTGGGGTAATCTTGGTATCGGCGCGCTGTTCCTCGGCGTGCTTCTGGGCATCAGCGCCCTGGGCATCCGCCATCCTCTGGTGTATGCCGTCGTCGGTACGATCGTCTGGCTGGCGTTCCTCCAGTCCGGCATACATGCCACCGTCGCAGGGGTGCTCGTGGCCGCGACGATACCGATCAGGGTCCGCGTCAACTCAGATGGCTTTCTCGCCCGGAGCCGCGACCTGTTGATGGTGTTCGAGCGTTCAGGCAACCAGGAAGAAGAGGAACAAACGTCGAGCACTCAACGAGCGATCATTCAGGAGCTTGAAGAGACGGTGCAGCAGATGGAGTCGCCGCTCCAGCGCTTTGAACACGCACTGCAGCCCTGGGTGGCCTTCGCCATCATGCCCTTATTTGCGCTGGCCAACGCCGGCGTCCGAATCGAGGGCGACTTCCTCGACGCGCTGACTCACCCAGTGACGATCGGCATCATCTTGGGCCTGGTGATCGGCAAGCAGGTCGGAGTGACGCTATTCGCCTGGGCGGCGGTGCGCTTTGGGCTGGCGGCGCTGCCGTACGGAGTCACCTGGCGTCAAATGTACGGCGTGGCGATCCTGGGAGGCATCGGCTTCACGATGTCACTGTTCATCACGAGCCTGGCCTTCGTCGACGGCGGCCTGAACGCAGAGGCCAAGATCGGCATCCTGCTCGGCTCGGCCATATCCGGCGTGATCGGCTACCTGGTGCTGCGGACGGGGGGACAGTCGGACGAAGCGGCGTTCGGTGAGTGATCTTTCCTTGGCAAGGGACTCTCGAATGACCTGCCGCAAAGCCACGTGCGTTTAACCCGGTTCGTCCTGGGCCAGTCGAAGGATGAAGCCGCCATGCAAGCAGGTTTTCACTCCTCCTCTAGTCGATCCGGCTTCACTGCGATCGCGGATTCACTGGGTTGGGAGACTGTGAGAGCGTAACCGGAACCATACCAAAGACCATTGAAGACGATAATTCTGTAGATGCCATCAACCGGGGCCTCGTATATTAGTGGGCCGTTGCCAAACTCTTCGGTAACAGGATCAACAGACCACGCTCCATCATAAGGAGCCCCTGTCGGCGGATAGATCATGATGACAGGACCGAACACAATAAAACCGGCCCTTATCTCGATGCGCTGACCTTGCACCAGATTTATTGTAAATACGTCACCCTCACCTGGAATGTCGAGACTTCCGAAAACCTTGTCGCCAATGTCGACGACGCGGTAGTCATCGGGATCAACAACAGGGATCAACTCTACTGTACTTCGAATGGTTCCCGCTCCAGTAGCCAAAAAATTCCAATCGACAACTATAAAGTAAGGTTCCGACACTTGGGTGCTTTTGAACCTTTGTATACTTGTCAAATCTTCGGTGAGTACCTCACCGGATGCGTTGATAATGCGAAAGAGAACGTCTTCTCTATCCACGACCTCGATGTCTGCGGTTGAACTCCGAGGTAACCTGAACATGTATGTTATTTCATCGAGCTTATGCGATAGAAAGAAGTCGTGCTCAAACGCACCATTGTCAGTGGGAAGGTTTCGTCGCCCCAATTCCGGACTTGGCTCGCCCCGCAGGATTCTATCCACACGGTCGATAACCTCATTGGCGGGGACAAGGTGCAGTGTGTCGTCATATACACCAAATGCAATCAAGACGCCTACGAACTGACCCGACTCGTTCGTTACGACACCACCGCTATGGCCCGGTTCCGCCTGCACACTCGTGGCAATCGAATGGATTCCTGTCAGACCATCCTGCGGATTGTCAAGAATTGTCCCTGCGGATACCTTGACCACCTGCGCGCCTGTACCTGACCTCAACGGCACCCCGTCCGAGCTAGGATGTACCACAGAATATACGGCGTCACCCACCTTCGCATCAGCGAGGTCAGACATGTCGAAATGAGATAGCTCGGTGTCAACAGGGCCAATCACCGCTATATCGGCCAAAAGATCCCAGCCGAGCACCCGGGCTGAGATGATACGGTCGTCGGTGAAGAAAACATCCGCGTGAGTCATTGGCCAAATCACGTGGGCCGCGGTAACGACGTAATTCCCATCGATCAGTACGCCGGAACCAGTACCTTTGTACGACGCGACCATTACTGTCGAAGGCCCAACGGTCTCTAGTAAGTCATCTTCAATCGTAGGGATGGCAGTCGGTGAGAACGTCGGCGTAGGAACAATCGGCGTCGTCGCCGGGATTATCGGTATTGGGGATGGTATGGCGGTCGGTACGGCGGCCACGGTGGGCAATTGAGTTGATGTGAGGGTTGGCGTTGGCGTATCGGTAAGGCGCTGCTCGGTCAGACCACCGTCCATAGCTGTCGGTATCTGGGTAAGAGCAGGGTCGCTGTGACCGCAGCTAAGAGCAACGGTTATGATCAACGAGAATCCCGTCAATACAATTGATTGACTCACCAAATCCCTTAACAACAACCGGGCAATGGTCACAGGGAAACCTCGGCCTCTGCGGACGGTACGAAGGGACGTCTCGTCCGCGTCGGGTTCACGTAACCCCTATACAAAAACTACTCTAGCTCGTAGGCCCTCAGGCTGTAGCGGGGGCGGGGGAAGCCGCCGAGGGCATCCATGCGGTAGTGAGTGTCGGAGTTGGGCTTGCTGAGGCGGTCGAGGAGGTCGGGCAGCAGGTAGGAGACGATGGCGAGTTGCTCACGGGCAGAAATGCCGCCTCGGGGACGGTAGACCCACAGTGTGCGCACGCCTTCCGAAAGGACGGTCTTGGCGCTTTCGCGCTTCGGCTTGTCGTCGGCGTAGACCCAGACGGCGTTGCTCGCGCCAGCCCACTCGATGATCTCACGGTCGGTAACGCCCTGGCGGTTGTCGAAGACATTGCGGGTGCTGGTGGCGTTATATCCGACGAGGCTCAAGGCGTCGGCGATGAAGGGCGAGAGGGAGTCGTCGAGGAGGATTAAGGTGTCTTCAGGCCGCGATACTATTCTCCCAGGCAATGGCGGCTTCTACCTCCTCATTGGACAGTCGATACGATTCGGCGACCCAGCGGGGCGAGTCACCGGCGTCAATCATACCCGAAATCGAGCGAGTCGGCACCCTGGTGCCCTTCACGCATGGAGCGCCGAATTGCACCATTGGATCCAGGAGCACGCCGTCGGCAGGCTCCCATGTCGAGGCGAGGCGATTTTTGAAGGTCAGGCCGTGGACGGGGATGAGGTACTCGCGGAGCATTTCCATCGCAAGCTGGCCGTATTTGCTGGCGGAGATGAGGCGCTCATGCAACTCAATGAACACGCCGGAGCCCTCAGTCCACACGATTTCCGTGGCAAACGGACGCTCCGTCCGAGTTTTTTTGCGTAGCCAGTCCTCTGCAGCATGTATAGAGCGAAAGCTCACGTTGGCGGCGCGCAGCGCAGCGATAACCCGGAGTGAGACGAGGTCCTCAAAGGTGAGGATCATATTATTGCCGGGGACCTTCGTCAGGCTGCGAGAGGCTACACCACTACGAATCCAGCGTATGAGTTTCTTCGAGTCGACGCGGTATACCTCATGAGCAAGCCGTGAACCGTAGATGAAGCGGACGGCTTGCGGGACGTCGTACACGCCAGCGAACTCGGAGTCGGGCGGCGGGCCGGGACTGAACAGCGGCAACTGGGTCGTCATATCTTTTGTAAAGAACCTCGCGGCAATCTGGATAACGATCGCGTTCCGTTTTACTACACCAGAGTGGGGAGCGCAAGGAGAATTTTGTCGTCAGGGATTCGGATAGCGGAAGAGAACTGGAGAGTGCCTATGAGTAGGACCCCCGTTTTTGTGTCACATTTTGCAACATTTTGTCTCATTCTGAGGGATGGGGCGTACGTTTCGAGGAGCCTGCCAGACTCCATTATCGAACGTGCGTTCTGCGAGGTCAAGTTGAGTCGGGGCCAGGGTCTTTCGGTTTTCGGCAACTGTCATTCCGAGACTTTGCGAGGAATCTAAATGTTCGTCATATAGCGACCTTTCCTCAAGGCGGCCATTTATCCTTCCAAGGAAGGACTCGTCGAAGACTCCTCGGAATGACAACGCTCCCCAAGGGGCCCGACGCGCTCTGGGGACGTGTCGTCCTCGACTGTGAAAAGGCCTTGGGCGTGTGAGCCGGGACAAAGCGGAGCTTAGACCGCGACTGCGCTCCGGGTCGCGGAGGCGTGTTGCTCGTCGGCGTGGTAGGAGCTGCGGACGAGGGGGCCGGACGCCACGTGGCTGAACCCCAGGGACGTTCCGATCTCGGCAAGTTCGTCGAACTCGCCGGGCGTGTACCACTTTGACAACGCTACGTGCTTTTTGGACGGGCGCAGATACTGACCTATCGTAAGCAGGTCGCAGTCGACAGAGCGGAGGTCTTCCATTGTCTCAATGATCTCGTCCCACGACTCTCCCAGGCCGACCATCATGCCGGACTTGGTTACGCCGTCGGGGGCGATCGCCTTGGCCCTCGCGAGCAATTCAAGCGACTGGTCGTAGTCGCCCTTGGGCCTCACATGGCTGAACACTCGGCGCACAGTCTCGATGTTGTGGTTCAGGGTCTCCGGCCTGGCGTCCATCACCTTGGAGAGGGCATCCCAGTTGCCCTGGAAGTCGGGTATGAGCACCTCAATCTTCGTGTTAGGCATGAGCTTGCGGGTCTGGCGGATGGTCTGGGCGAAGATGAACGCGCCACCGTCGGGCAGGTCGTCGCGGTCGACGGACGTGATGACAGCGTACTTGAGGCCCATCTGCTGCACGGTCTCTGCCACACGAATCGGCTCTTGAAGGTCGATGCCCTCCGGCTTGCCGGTATCGACGGCGCAGTACGCGCAAGCGCGAGTGCAGATCTCGCCGAGGATCATAAAGGTGGCCGTGCCGCGATCCCAGCACTCGCCGATGTTGGGGCATTGTGCCTCTGCACAGACGGTGTTCAATTGAGCGCCGTCGAGCAAGCCCTTGATCTGTCGGTAGTTCTCACTACCCGGCATCTTCACCTTCAACCACTGCGGCAGCCGACGTTCAGCGACCATTTTTGCTCCCTGCGTGAGGTCGTTCCATAATATCAGAGTCGGCAAGGGGCGGGTTCACAAATCATTCCTCATGGTAGACTGGCGAATTATGAAAGAACTCACCGATAACATCAGCCTCGCAGGTCAAGTCGCCGTCGTTACCGGCGGAGGAAGGGGCATCGGACGTGCAGCGGCTATTGGACTCGCCACCGCAGGTGCGTCGGTGGCCGTCTCGGCGCGGACAGAGGAGCAAATTGCGGAAACTGTGCGGCTCATTGAGGAAGCGGGCGGACGTGCGGCGGCGTTCGCAACGGATGTTTCAGACCCTGCGTCGGTCGAAAAGCTCGTCGCCGATACGACGGAGCGATTTGGACCTATCGACCTGCTCGTCAACAACGCCGCTGCCCCTGGTTCTGCCGGCAGGGACTGGGAGAATGACCCCGATCAGTGGTGGCGCACGATAGAGGTCAACGTTCGGGGACCGTACCTTTGTTCGCGTGCTGTGCTGCCGGGCATGATCGAGCGGCGGCGCGGGCGGATCATCAACGTGTCGAGCAGTTCGGCATACCTCACTTCGCCATACAACTCGGCGTACACGACATCCAAGGCCGCGTTCTTTAGCATGACTCGGTCGCTGGCCGAGGCAACGAAAGAGTACGGCATTGGCGTCTTCAACTACGTCCCGGGACTCGTGCGAACGGAGCTAGTCGAGTATATGTCAGGCCCGAAGATGCCTGAGCCGGGGAAGCGAGGCATGCTCGCCGCGCTGGGGACCGACTTGCAGGTGGAGCCGGAACTATCCGCCGAGGGCATCGTCTATTTGGCGTCCGGCCAAGCGGACGCTGCCAGTGGCCGATACCTCGACGTGCGCTGGGGCATCCCGGAGATGGTCGCACGGGTGGCAGAGTCGGGTGACGAGGAACTGTTCACGTTGCAGTTGAGGAAGTGAGAAGGGCTTTGGTAAAGCTCTTGGAGTGGAACGACATAGAAGGTGAGTTCAGCAACACTCTAGTACTGGGCAACGGAGCCAGCATTGCTGTTCATCAGGAGTTCGCGTACAAGTCGCTTCTTGAGCGAGCACGTAGGGAAGGGCTGGTTGACGACAACGTAGAGGTGGTTTTCAAATATCTCGAAACTGAGGACTTCGAGCTCGTCTTGAACATGCTCTGGCATACCCGGCTCATTAACAACGCCCTGGGTACTATCGAAGCCAAATCGGATAGCGCGTATCGAGGCATCAAGAGCGCTCTAATCGGTTCGGTACGGTCGGTGCATCCCAATCAATACGAGAAAAACCAGAGCTTAGATCGTATATACCCGTTCATGCAGAAGTTCAAGACGATATTCAGTTTGAACTACGATCTGCTGGTCTACTGGTCAATGTTAGAAGGCAACACTCAACTTGCTGGTAACTGGTTCAAAGACTGCTTCATATCTGGATCATTCGATGCAGACATAAGCAGATATCGTACTCCCTTAGATGGAGCGGAAAAGGTCACACTGATATTTTACCCTCACGGAAACTTAATTCTCGCTGCTAATCTCGCCGGAGAAGAAACCAAGATCACGCGAAATAACGAGTCTGAACGGATCTTGGACCGAATCGTGACCATATGGGAAGCTGAAGACGTAATCCCTTTGTTCGTCAGTGAAGGCAGCAGCACCCAGAAACTGAGGTCTATCAGGAGAAGCAGGTATCTTAGCACCGTTTATGATTCCATTATGACAGAAGAAGTGGGCGATTCCGTCGCCACTATAGGTTGGTCATTGAGCGATAATGACGATCACATCCTTCGTCAACTCTTGCGAGGAGAGGTCAAACGGGTGGCCGTGTCGGTGTACACCGCCGGCAAGTCCCGGCAGACGATCAATGATTACTGTACTGAAGTTAGGATGAAAGTACGGAAGCACGGGGGCCGAAAGGTCGAAATTAGCTTCTTCGACGTACAGAGCCATGGTTGCTGGTTGAGCTAATCAAGACGCTACGATGCACCATCTGACCCCACTCGAAGCGAAAGGTCGACATCATCTTCTGACCGGCGGTAGACAGGAACAACGCTAGATAACTGGAGTATGGTATGAAACGCAAAGTCGGAATGGTGCATACGGTGGCGACGCTGGTGCCGGTGTTCAAGAAACTGGCCGAGGAGTTGATGCCGGACACCGAGGTCATCCACCTGGTCGACGAGGGGCTGCTGAAAGACATCATCGCGGGTGGCGAGCTCACGCCGGAGCGGGTCGAGCGCCTGGGTAAGCTGGCTTCGTTCGCCGAGGACTCCGGTGCCGAGGCCGTCATGCTCACCTGCTCGACGGTCGGACCAGGAGTCGATGGTGCGAAGGACAGCCTCAACGTACCCTTCCTAAAGGTCGACGAGGCGATGGCCGACCGCGCAGTCGAGCTTGGCACGCACATCGGAGTCATCGCCACGCTGCACACGACCCTAACACCGACATCGAACCTGGTGAAGGAGCGGGCCGCTGTTCAGGGCAAAGAGGTCGAAGTGGAGACCGTCCTGTGTCCGGGTGCGTTCGAGGCCCTTGGCAAGGGCGAGATGGAAACCCACGACCGTATCGTGATTGAAACGCTCAAGGAGTTGATGGAGCGGGTCGAGGTCGTCGTGCTGGCACAGGCTTCGATGGCACGGGTCGCAGACCTGCTTTCCGAGGACCAGCGCAAAGTACCTATCTGCTCTAGCCCACGGTTAGGGGTCGAGCGGTTGCGGGACGTGATGGATGGGGTTATCTAGCTAAGGCCTCATCGCTAGTCCTTGACCGTCGTTATCGGTGGGTGGCTTAGGCTCGCAAAGGGAAGGACCATGCCTAGTGCGTGCACTTCCCTGACCGACCAAGCTGCCCTTTCACCTGCTACCATATAGTTCATACGGTGAAGACAGGAGCGACCGACATGGCAACGATGATGCGGCTCGAAAAGCTCGAAGGTATCGGAAACGTCAAGATGGTCGAGGCGGAGATTCCTTCGCCGGGTCCAAACGACGCTGTCGTCAAGGTCAACCGCAGCCTGATTAGTCGAGGCTCGGAGCTGTTCAACCGATATGTGAAGGAGCAGGCGGTTAGCCCGGAAAGCATGGGCTATTCAGATGCGGGCGACGTAGTCGAGGTCGGCCCGAGCGTTACGAACGTCGCACCCGGCACCCGTGTCATGGCTTCGGCACCGCATGCACAATATGTTCGGCGTCCGGCCACTGGTGACGATGAGCGCATCTTCGTCCTGCCAGAGGGTCTCAGTTACGAGGCCGCGACTTTCCTGCCGCTCGCGAATGGCGGCGTGGCATGGTCCCGCTCAACTCCTATCGAGCCCGGTGACACGGTTGTTGTCCTTGGCCAAGGGCTCGTTGGCAATCTGTACGCACAGGCTGTCCGCGAACGGAACCCAGGTCAGATCATCGTTGTCGACGCGACTGAACTCCGGTGTAAGATCGCGAAGGAGTCTGGCGCGGACGTCGTCCTGAACGCGGCTGAGGTCGACACGGTCGAGGCGGTCAAGGATTTGACCGATGGTAAGGGCGCGAACGTTGTCGTCGAATGCGTTGGAGGCAACGCGGGCATCGAGTCCTTCAAGCAGGCCCAGAGGATGCTGGTCAAGGCTGGGGGCACTATGCACCTGATCGCAAAATATCAGGCGGGCGACGGCGTGCCGGGGTCGGGTGTATTGCCTCTCGACTCGGGCATAATGCAGCGCAACCAGATCGTATTCGGTTACTGGAACTCGCCGAGTCCCCGCGAGCATTTGAACGACACAGCTCAGATGCTGATTGACGGTCGGATTAACGTCGACCCGATCATCACCCATCGCTTGCCATGGCCGCAGACGGCTGATGCTTACCACATGCTCTTCAACAGCCCAGAAGAAGCCCTCGGCGTCATCATCGAGTGGGACTAGCGCGGGCCGAGTATTTCGTATTGCGTACTGCGAATCGACTTCGCGACATATGGCTTCGCCTCATGCTTGCGCTGGCGTTTTTCGCTCTCATCCTTATGGGAACTGTGAGCAACGTTGCCGCCGACCATGCGCGCTCCAACGGCTGGTCGACCGTCCAAAGCCTGGGCACATCGCTCCTCGACATGACCTTCTGGAGTTACCCCATTTTAGTGGACAGTCTCCAGCTTGGCATTCATTGTAAGTCCAACCGGTTGTTGTGTGCTCTGCCACCTCCTTTCATATTCGGTCGGGTTCAGATACCCCAGCGTGGA